>SDBV01008066.1_pt1 | contig 14259 bp, 11 predicted proteins | sample 2277081 | NCBI WGS metagenome assembly SDBV01 (sample SAMN10402039, study PRJNA504765) | marine sediment metagenome | isolation source: marine sediment core GS10_PC15, 223 cmbsf | place: Arctic Ocean: Southern Knipovich Ridge | collected 2010
ACACATCCTGGAAATTCGCCTGCGATAACACCGGTCGGGCGACTGTCCAAGCCCAATGTTTGAATCGCCCCTCCACAGGCGGATTTCGCTTTGCTCAACTTCGGCGATGCTGTTTTTAACCGATTCCTCCGCTGCGGCCCTGCGGGCCTCCGGTCGGAATGACAACGGGCGGCACTAAAAGGTGAGTTTGAGTTCACCGGGCAGGATGGTGAACTCGAATTCTTTGGCCTTCTTGTAGATGTTGCCGTCGATCTGCAGAAATCTTGGTTCTTTCAATGTGATGCCGACGTTGGTGGCCTTTCTGTATTCGCCGGTCCGTATGGGCACAAAGAACGACTTTAATAAGTTGTAGGCCACGCAGAAGTAGCCGACATTGACGGCGAGCAGATGCAGGTAGCCGTCGTCGATTCTTGCCTCTGGAACAAGTATCATCTTGTACCCGAAAGACGGCGTTTTTGCAATAATCGTCGTTATTACATTTCGCAGAGTAAATGTTTCACCGTCGGCGTTAATCGTGACATCCGTCCTTTTGTACTTGAACAACGCCGCCGTGGTCCCGATCCCATACGCCAGGCCGCCCTTTATGCCTATCTTCAAGAGTTTCTCGCGAGCCTGCAGCGTAAACGAATTGATCCCGATGCTCGCCATGATCGCTTTTTTGTCGTTGTCGCAGAGAATCAGGTCGAGGTGATGCACGCTGCCGTCCCGGATTTGGGCTGCAGCTTTTTCTACATTGAAGGACAGACCCAGAACCTGCCCCAACGCGCAAGCCGAACCAAGCGGCAAATACGCCAGGTTCATCTCCGGATCAACCGCATTTATCACATCCGACACGGTCCCGTCGCCGCCGGCCACTACAAGCGTGTCAACCTTTTTCGACAGGTCGCGCGCACATTCGGCGAACTGCTCCCGGGACGCCGTATCCAGTCCGTCCACCACACAGTGGCCTCCCAATATGTCAGCGGCGCATGAGAGTGCACGCCTTTTTCTTGCAAGGCTCTTTTTGCCCGATACCGGATTTGCAATAATGCCGTATTTCATATTCACAAGTATCCTGTATTTGTTATCGGCAAAAGAGTTCCATCAGGTAAACTATAGTTTGGTCGGATGCCCTTTTTCCCACCAGACAGATGCAACATGCGCATTGCGGCGAAAAAAATGAACAATTCGTCTTCTATTTATCAGCCGGCGAGATTAGAATAGACCGCCGGATTCAAAATGCGCAGCAATTGGCAAAATAAGGAAAAACCTGACGATGGATAAATTTACACTTGCCGCCGATGGAGTGGATCCTGATCTGGTTCCAAAGCGCCTCCTGCACACCGAGGCCGAAATGCCTGCAATCGGGTTGGGGACGTTCGGCTCGGACCGTTTTTCGGGCGAACAGGTCGCAGAAGCGGTTAAGGGGGCAATTGCCGTCGGGTATCGTCATATCGACTGTGCTTCGGTATACGGCAATGAGGACCTGATCGGACCGGTGCTTGACGAGGTTATCGAAAGCGGCCTGGTCAAACGCAGCGAACTGTGGATCACGTCGAAGGTGTGGAACGATATGCACGGCAGGGGCGATGTGCTGCTGTCGTGCGCCAAATCGCTTAAGGACCTGCGGTTGGATTACCTCGACCTGTTCCTGGTTCACTGGCCGTTTCCGAATTATCATGCGCCGGGATGTGATATTGATTCTCGCAGTCCGGAGGCCAGGCCTTATATTCATGAAAACTTCATGAAGACATGGCGACAGATGGAGCGATTAGTCGAGACAGGGCTTGTGCGACACATCGGGACCTCCAACATGACGGTCCCCAAGCTCAAGCTGGTATTGGGCGATGCTATGATCGCGCCTGCCTGCAATGAGATGGAACAGCACCCGCACTTTCAGCAGCCGGAGTTGTTTGAGTTTTGTCGGGCGAACAACATTCAATCCATCGGCTTTTGCCCGATCGGCTCACCCACCCGTCCGGACCGCGACAAGACCGAGACGGACACGGTTGATATCGCAGACCCTGTGGTGGTGAAGATCGCGCGGCGGTTGAACGTTCACCCGGCGGTTGTCTGCGTCAAGTGGGCCGTCCAGCGGGGCCAGATACCGATCCCGTTTTCGGTCTACCGCAACGAATATCTCAGCAACCTGCAGTGCACGGTTGGAGAGGCGCTGACCGATGAGGAAATGGAAGCCCTTGCGGGCGTCGACAAGAACTGCCGCCTGATCAAGGGACAGGTCTTCCTATGGAAGGACAACCAGAGTTGGGAGGACCTGTGGGACATGAACGGCGAGATCACCCCGCCTTGACGGATTCAGTTTAGATTGTAGATTGTCGATTGTAGATTTTGTGGAATCGCCCGTTCGGCTACGCTCAGGGCAGGCTCTTCGGCGATGCTGTCTTAGCGGATTCCTCCGCTCCGCTTCGCTCCGGTCGGAATGACAAAGCAGGCTTTTCCAGGGCCGCTAACTGCTAACAAGCAAGGGAGTATATGATGAGTAAAATGAAGGGTGCTATTTTGCCGGGGGACAGTACTGTTGAACTTAAGGAGTTTGATGTTCCGTCGCCGGGTCATGGTGAGGTTTTGATCCGGATGAAATCTTCGACGATTTGCGGGTCGGACATTCGCTGTATCTATCGCGCTCACTTAGGCAAGGGGCCGGAGGGGTATCAGCCGGGAATGATTGCCGGGCATGAACCGTGCGGACAGATTGCCGAAGTGGGGCCGGGCTGTCGTCGGTTCAAGGAGAAGGATCGCGTTGTTATCTATCATATCTCCGGCTGCGGGCTGTGCAATGACTGTCGGCGGGGTTATATGATTTCGTGTACGAGCGACTATCGCCGGGCGTACGGGTGGCAGCGGGACGGCGGGATGGCCGAATACATGCTTGCTGAGGAGAAGGACCTGGTATTGCTGCCGGATGAGCTGAGCTTCTCCGACGGGGCCCAGGTCGCCTGCGGGTTCGGCACGGTGTATGAAGGGCTGGAGAAGGTCGGCGTGTGCGGTAATGATGCGGTGTTGGTTGCGGGCCTGGGGCCGGTGGGTTTGGCGACGGCGATGCTGTGCAAGGCGATGGGGGCGCAGAAGATCATCGGTATCGAAGTGATAGACGAACGCATCAGGATCGCAAAGGATTTGGGGCTGTTCGACGAGGTTTTAGAGGCCGGCGCGGATAACGTGGCCCAGGTCCGCGATCTGACGGGCGGCATGGGCGTGGAGCGAGCGGTCGATTGCTCGGCGAATGACAAGGCCCGTCTGACCTGTATCCAGGCGGCGCGCAAGTGGGGCAAGATCGTGTTCTTAGGCGAAGGCGGCGACTGTTCGTTCCAGCCATCGCCCGACATTATTCACGACCAGAAGACCATTTACGGTTCCTGGGTGACGAATATCTGGCGGATGGAAGAATTGGTGGAGCGGATTGTCCGCTGGGGTATTCATCCGGATAAACTGATTACGCACCGGTTCGGACTGGATGAGGTCAGCGAAGCCTACGCCCTAATGGCAAGCGGCAAATGCGGAAAAGTCGCGGTTGTCTTTGACGAAGAGCCTAAAATATTTTAATTTTAGGCTTGAAAACATAGAGAACATCTTTGTTGTTCGAGCAAATCGATGACGCAAAACGTTATCGGGCGCCTGAGACTTTTCCCAGGCGGAGCGATAAATAATAACTACATTATTGAGCAACCAGTTTAGGGTTAAGGTTTAGCAACCGGTGCTGTTATCGTATAATCATCAAGCCATGCTGCGGCCAATACAGCAAAATCTTCGAGGTTTGTAATACAATCCTCGTCAACGTCACCTGGATCAAACGCCACCGGACCAACGCCCTTGGCCGCCAGGCAGGAATCATCGTACAGGTCAATCGTCATGGTCTCTTCCACAGGCGGCTCAAGCCTACCTACGTTGTTAACCGCAAGTGTCAACGTAACGGCCGACGGGTTGTCGGTAGCTTTGGTAATCGTAACCGTTGGAGCTTCAACGTCAGTCGCTGAGAATACAACACCAGTATCAGGGTCCGCACTCCAGAGATATGTCAAGGCCGCCGGTGGCTCATCTTTATTGTTATTATCAACGGTCGGAGCCAATAGTACACCTTGACCTGACCAGGTAATCATGTCGACGCCGGCATCGACAGTAGGTGCGTTCGGATCAGCGCTTCCAACGGTCAGCGGATCCGAGAGAGCGTAGAACGACTGTGATGAAGCAGGGCCGGCGTTATATACTCTTATCCAACGGCCACTTGTCTCGCCCGATCGTCCATGCTCCACTACTACTACTGTGTCCCCGGATTTGCTTGGGATCGTGGTGCCAAGGTAACGCCTGTCTACCTGCGTGCCGTCGGGCATTGTCCCCGCAAATACGGTGACCATGTCTCTCGAAATTCCGTTTTCATCCAGGTTTATCCCATTGTCGAGGCCACCATCCCACAGGTCGGCGTAGTCGTTGACGACGATAGTGCTCCCGTCCACGAGGAAGATCGCCTCGCCGGTTCCGTTCACGGCCGTATTGGTCGAGGTGTTGTCTCTTGCGTCAACGGTCTCAGTCGAGCCGATCACCTTCCATGTACCGCCGCCCAGACCCAGGGAGGAAGCGTCGGCGACACCTTGCACGAACGCGTTGTAATCGGCGATATCAGTCAATGTTGCATCTCTCGTCCCGCTCGTGACAAAAACGAGGCGATACGTATCCCCGAGCGCCCATGCAACACCAGTGGCGGGATTGATCCCCGAGTTGGCGGTCACATCCAGGATACCAAGTTCGGTGGGGAGATTAGCCGCGTTTGCCGAGGTGGCCATGCCAAATATCGTCATCGCCACCAGGGCGAAGGTTAATATTGTTTTGATTTTGTTTTTTATATTCATGATACTTTCCTTTTAAATGGAGCAGGATTACATTTAATAACAACAGCAAACGGCTGCGTCCGTTTTGCTCTGACACGAGTAAAACGTTATCGGGTGCCTGAGACTTTTCCCAGGCACCCGATAAATAATAACTACATTATTTAGGAACCGATCCTGTTAACCCAGTATCATTAAGCCATTTTGCGGCCATTACAGCAAAATCTTCGAGGTTTGTAATACAATCATCCCCGGCAATGTCAGTTGGATTATCCGCCCTCTTACCTGCGCCAAGTGTCGCCTTACAGGCATCGTCGTACACGTCAATCGTCATGGTATCTTGCACAGGCACAGTAAGTCCGTCGTCAAACACAAGTGTTAACGTAACGGTAATCGCATCGCCGGCAGCTTTGGTAATCGTAACCGTTGGATCTTCAACGTCAGTCGCTGAGAATAGCACACCAGTGTCAGGGTCCGCACTCCAGGTATACGTACCGGCAGTTTCAACGGTCGCATCCAATTCTACCGCTTGACCTGACCAGGTGATCATGTCGTCGCCGGCATCGATAAGGGAAAAATACAGAACGAGAAGACCGTCTATGACAGCACGGATCTCGGCGGCGGAGTCTTCCGTGTAAATTTCGCCGTTTGGCCGCTGCTGGTCATTGGCGTCCTGCTCCCGCCGGATTTGGGTGTCCCATTGCCTGGCGTGTTCGGTTTCGGTCCAATAGCCGTTGATGCTGGGCTCGTGGCCCCACCAGTTCAAGGCGAATGTCTGGAAGGCTGCGTTATCAGCGGGCACAAGAGATTTGTACTTAATAAGCAAATTGTAGATTTCGGGAGACGGCTCAAGACCTTCAGCCTCAACCCTGGTTTTTAAAGTATTCGCGTTTGCAGGATGTATACCCCAGAAATGGAAAAGCGGCCTGAGATCAACGCCTACACTTTGGCACCACCTTAAAATAAGGTCGTTATAATTTGACCCGTGTCTCGACCAGTATTTCCCGTTTTCATAATCGTCGTTAATTGAATACCAGAATGCGTCAAGGCCTTCCCAGCCAAAAAGCCTTACTATGTCAACAAATTTGGCATGACCTTTGAGCTGGTATTGTTTTTCAAGTTGGTGCATCGGCACCTCCCTCGGGGAGAAGTTGAAACTGGTCATCCACGCAACCGCGGTATTGTCCAACGTGCGGTTTGGATTGCCTTGATAACCCCTCGAAGCGGCAAAAGCATAATCCAGATCGAACCCGAAATACCTATGCCAGACAGCAACGTGTTGCAGGTTGACATTAGACTCCTGTTCGCCGCTAAACTTCACAAACAGGTAACCATGTCCCGCTTCATGGAAGACCGCGCTGGGAACATATTCAGGACCCTTGACAAAGTAATTATTGACGTTGCCGCCATAATTGCTGTTAGGATTGTAACGGTAATTTACAGAGGGATAGCCCGGCGCGTGCGCTCCGGAACGGAAGAAAAGGTCCGGTTGCATGTACATTGTTTCCTTGCCGCTGCCCTGGGGAAACCCCATCAATTCGTCCAGCGCATCCATTGCCGTATCCCATTTATCCATCAGCGTAACAGGATCGTCAAAGTTATAGATCCAGTCGGTAGGAACCTGCATCATAAACTTTTCCGACTGGAAATCGGCCCAGGGCCCCGGGTGATGGCGTTCGGTATTCTGCCATTGAGACAGCGTTGTGGTATGGAAACTTTTCTTCGAAAAGTACGGCGATCTAACGGCATTTTTGATCTGCACTTCAACAAGACCTTCGTAGGAATACTGAGGAACTTCTATATAGATCCCGCCTCCGAGAGGACTGGCCACTTTTACTTCGGTACTGTTAATATTGTAGACGATCGTAGAACGGTCCGGCCGTTTAATAGTAGGCTTATTTGAAAAATCCCATGAGTTGGCACCGATCCTGACTTGATAACCTTTTCCTGCTATTTTCGAAGGAACCGTTACCGTCGCGATCGAACCCGGAGCCAGGTAAGCACCCGTAGGTTTTCTCGCCGCCCGTTCCTGATGCATTACATCGTGACCAAACGTGTTTGGATAGCTGCCGTCAACTGTTACTGTATAAGTTGCATCCGGCTCGGCAGGCGGATTTACCGCACCCGGGAAAAATGCCGAACTTCCAAACTTAAATCCATCTATTAAAGTCGGATAACTTGCGATAGTTCCTGTTGTGAAACTATAATCAATAATGTATTGCATGACATTATAGACCGCCCAGTTAATATCGGTATTAGATGTGCTGCTTCTGCTGAAACTCTGAACCGGGCTGCCGGAAACGAACATAGGGCCGATCACATTGTCGTATGTTTCCACCAGGCCAAAACATGCCGTTATGATTGCGCTACTGTCATCAAACCGATTTTTGTTCGCATCAATAGTCAATTTATGCGCTTCTATCTGCGATCCACTCAAGGGTGCGACTCCTGTAATATGATCTTCAAGAGCAGTTAGTGCCGCAGTGAGGGCGGTGGCATCTGCGTTGGCCGAGGTGGTCGCCAGGAAGAGGATTGGCATCGCTACGGCGGCGAGGGTCAATATGGTTTTGATTCGGTTTTTTGTATTCATGATTTTCCCTGCTAACAAGTAAGAACAGTTAAGGGGTGCTAAGTAATAACTACATTATTTAGCAACAGATTTAGGGTTAAGGTTTTTCAACCGGTGCTGCTAACGTATAATCATCAAGCCATGCTGCGGCCAATTCGGCAAAATCTTCGAGGTTTGTAATACAATTGGCGTCAAAGTCAGTTGGATCAAACTCCAACGTACCAGCGCCCTCCGCCGCCTTACAGGAATCATCGTACACGTCAATCGTCATGGTATCTTCCACAGCCGGCTTTCCACTATCTACGTTGTTACCGGCAAGTGTCATCGTAACCACAGTCGCATCGCCTGTAGGGGCAGTTTTGGTAATCTTAACCGTTGCATCTTCCTGGTCATCGTTAGTGATTTCAATAGTAAGGTTAGCATCGGCAAGACTGTCATCGTCGACAGTCCAGGCATATGTCAAGTCCACCTGTGGCTCATTGGGATCGTTATTAACAACGGTCGCATTCATTGTTACAGGTTCACCTGACCAGGCAATCCAGTCGTCGCCGGCATCCACATCAGGAGCGTTCGGATCGCCGCTCGACAGATCGAGATGGAAAACCCTGTCTCCGGACACTTGGCTCATGGAGGTGTCGCCAACCCCAAGGCCAGCGGTACCGGACCTGAAGCGCGTGCCACCCGCGTAAACGTCGGCAGTATAGTACACATACGGAATTCCGGTCTGCCAGACCGAGGTACCGGCGTTCAAGCCCACATCAACACCGTAAACCGTGTTAGCCGACAACAAGACCGGTGAATCAAGCGTCCAGGTCCAGTAGTCATCAGCGGCCGTGGCAAAGCTCTGAGTGGCTGACTCGGAGGCAATCTCGGTGAATGTCGATCCCGAAACCGAGCCAACGCGAATGGTGTAGGTTTTCGTAGGCTCTGTGACGTCTCTGATCTGGAACGTAAAGGCGTTGAGCATGACATCCTCGCTGCCGGTCGTGAACGTTTGGCCCACCGTTTTGCCAGGGTTTCCAAAGGCGGAGGCATCTCCGGGCCACCACTTATCTTGACCAGTCGGTGTTCCGTGACTTGCGATATCAAAACCGTCGACTGCGGGCGCCGCAGCGCTATTAGACATCGTCGCGGCGCTTGCCGAGATGGCTGCCAGGGCGAGGACTGCCATCGCCGCGGCGGCGAGGGTTAATACTGTCTTGATTCTGTTTTGTGTAATCATCATATTCTCCTGTTAAAATTAAGTATAAACAGCAAACTGTCAGTTCAGTTTTATTTAGGTTGTGGTACTGCTAACCCAGTATCATTAAGCCAATCTGCGGCCATCTCTGCTATATCTTCGAGGCCTGTAACACAGTCTCCATTTAAGTCGGTTGGATTATCCACCGCCAGACCCTTGCCAATCGTCGCCTTACAGGCATCATCGTACACATCAATCCTCATGGAATCTGTCACAGGCGGGTTCTCTCCATCGTTAACCGTAAGTGTCACCGTAACGGTAACCGCATCGCCGGCGGCTTTGGTAATCGTAACCGTCGGGTCTTCAATGCTGTTAGAATCGAATACAACAGTAGTATTGTTAGGATCCGAACTCTCTGCACTCCAGGCATAGCTTTCGACTGTCACACCGTCTTGAACGGTTGCATCTAATTCTACCGGTTCACCTGACCATGTAATCATGTTTGCACCGGCGTTGACAGAATAAGGTGTCAGCAACTCGGCCATCGCCCGGCCCAGGGCATCACCGACCATCATATAGGTCCAGGCATTATTATTGTAGTGATAACCCTGATTTCCCGGAGACTCGGCGACTTCTCTCCAGTAATCCCGGGATTCGACGGTTTTAACATTACCTTCAAACTCAGGGTAGTTGCCCGTCTCTCCGCTTACGGCAAGCTGAGCATTGGCAACGGTCAGTTGGTTACCTGACATAGTCCAACCACCAAATCCGATGGTGGCTATCACAAAGGGCGCATTCGGCGCACCAAATTCGGCCCGCCAAGCCTTTATTAAGTTAACCATGTTTAACTCGTAGCGGTCGGCATGTCCCTTCATACCTCCATCCCTATGCCCCTGCCACCAGGCGAACCCGGCGATCTCGTAACCCTGGGCCGCCCACTGCGGGAATTTGGTGTCAAAATTATCTAATACGCCTTTAGCCTCTGCGACATATCTATCGTACGTCTTGCCGGCATACCACTCGATCGGCACCGGATCTGTGCCTGTGAGCCACCTTTCGGGGGACCCCCCGTATCCGGGATAGGTATAGCCGTCATCTGAGTCGTATTGCACGCTTCCTGGCGGAAGTATATCCCACCCCAAAGCTCTATTGCCGATGGAGACTTTCAGGAGAATGACCGGTTCGTCGTGGTAGTATCCCATGATGTGACCAAACTGTAGTTCCGGTCCTATTTTGTCACTGCCGTTACCGCAACCTACAGTTAACCACTTTTTTGCCGTTGCAGAGATCCTACCCTCATACCAAACATCGTTTCGTACGGTCCATGCACCCGCAGCATCCAGCATGTGCGGGAACAGCCCATCTGTCGTAACAGTACTCAGGGACCCTGGATCGGGGTCAGTGACATAACCGACCCCCATCATATTGGATTGACCTGACAGAATGTAAACCTTGACCGGCTTAGTGGTATCAGGCGGTGTCGTGTCCGGGTCGGGCAGCTCAGCCGGAATATCCGCAGCGGCGGGAAGGACCAGGAATGCCGTCGCCACGACGGCGAGGGTTAATACTGTTTTGATTCGGTTTTGTGTAATCATCATATTCTCCTGTTAAATGAAGTAAAAACGGCAAACGGCTACGTCCGTTTTGCTCTGATCACCTTGTAAGCGTTCAGGCGAACCCTCAGACGTTCAGATCACCTCGCCACCTCTATAATCTGCCGACTACGCTCGCCGACAGTGATATAAATATTACAACATCATATTACCACATCAGGCCGGTTTTGGCAAGAGGCGGATTCAACTCTGAAGTGCAACAAATGCTAAACTTAGCTATACTAATAAGTTGCCTACGAGAAAAATCGCTCGGGGCCCCAGACAGTCAAATCGCCCCCCGGTTGCCCCAATTTGCCTCTCTGCCCAAACGATTTTTCTCTCGATTTCGCATAGAAATCAACGATTGTGGCGTTAGCTGATGTTGCACTTGTTACTTGAACCCACAAGATAAAGACGCCGTTATTGCAGGACTTATCAAACAAAACGCATTGCTTGTTGAAGAAAACAAACAGCTTCGAGAACGGATTGCTCAACTGGAAAAGAACTCTAACAATTCGTCCAAGCCGCCGTCTTCGGATATTGTCAAGCCCAGGCGGATAGTTCGCAAAGTGCGGGGCAAACGTAAACGCGGCGGCCAGCCGGGACACAGGAAGTTTCAACGTCAATCGTTTGCTCCTGAGCAAATTGATCAGGTCATCGAATACGAACTTCGTGACAGGGACGCTCGTGGCCTTGTGCCGCTGGACGAATGGAAAATCATTCAACAGGTGAATCTTCCGGAAAAGATGTACACTGTCACCGAACATCGTGCCCGCAAATACCGGAATCCGAAGACTGGGAAAATTCACATTGCCCCCATGCCGGAGGCCATTGTCAAAGGCGGCCTGCTGGGAGCGGATATCACCGCGGCGATTGCCTTTCTTAAAGGCGGCTGCCATATGTCCTATTCCACGATTCAGCAGTTCTTCAAAGAATTGATGCAGCTTGATCTGTCGCGGGGGGTGCTCTGTAAAGCCACACTGAAAGTGTCGCAGTCCCTGCAACCTGCTTATGAGCGGTTGGCCGAGCGTCTGCCTCACGAACCGCACCTCGGTATCGACGAGACCGGCCATAAAGACAATGGCAAGCTTCACTGGACGTGGTGTTTTCAAACACCGCAGTACAGCATGTTTCATATTGACGCCTCTCGCGGCAGCGGCGTGCTGAAAACGGTCCTGGGCCAAGAGTTCGCAGGCATTATCGTGTGCTGATTACTGGGGGGCGTACCGCAAATATGCCCGGCTGTTCGGCGTCCGGATGCAGTATTGCATGGCCCACCTGATTCGAGATGTACGATTTCTGGCCGAACACATTACTCAACAACTGGCCTGCTGGGGAAAGGAATTGCTGGATTGGTTGAAAAAACTTTTTTGTACATTGCATCGCAGTGACAAGTTGACGGCTAAGGGCTTTGCTCGAAATATGAAGCATATCAAGCATGGTTTTTTGAAAAGAATGCGAAGGCCGCCGAACCATCCATTGGCCAGGAAATTGGCCAAACGGTTCAAGGGCAAGGCCGCGGATGATTACTTCCGTTTTCTGGTCGACCCGGAAGTGGAGCCGACCAATAACGGCACAGAGCGCCGGATTCGTCATACCGTAATCGACCGGCGTATTACGCAAGGCACACGCGGACAGGCCGGCATGCGCTTGTGCGAACGCATTTGGACAACTATTGCCACCTGCAAAAAACAAAACCGAAATGTGTTTGACTTTATTCATCAATCAATCGTTGCGCACTGGACACATCAATGCTACCCTGAATTACTGTGAACGGTTACCCCTCTTATAGACAGGCGCCAACTTATCTATATCAAGATCAGCAGACCACTTGCCCGGATAGAAGAAAAACTCTGCACCGGGCTGATAGATCATCCCATCATCTTTATTTTCTGCCGACTCGGCGGCCGCAGGATGAACAAGCAATACCATCGCCAGAACAGCGAAACACGATATACTCCTAATACTTCTTTTCATTCCTCAATTCCTTAATTCCTTAACACACATTTAGCTTTTCACCCAAAACGAGAATTCTCATTGTGGAATGTCAGGAGTCGTATCTGGGTCCCGTAGCTTTCCGATATCCGCCAATGTCTTAATACTTGATTCTATAATATTGCCATCCCGATCAGGGCCGACATTAAGCAAAAAATTCGAATTCCTGCTATTCGCCGTGGCCATGAGAGCTAAGATTTGCCCGGTCGTTTTGGAGCGAGACCCCTCTTTCCAGAACCATTTCTGCTCCAGGCACCAGCATGTTTCGCCTGGTGCCTTATTGGCCTCTGGAAAGTGCCTCAATTCCTTTACAGCAATGTCCACATACGGCGTTCCTTTTTTGCCCCAGCTCCACCAATTTGCACTGGCAATGGCGTTTGGACGTACACCTCTTATGTGAGTTAATATTTCATCCGCAGGCATTACCTTGTCGTCGAGAGCATCATTCCATATATAAAACACATCTGGATACCTGGTCAGAAGTTCGGCGATCTGTGCTTTTTGGAATTCATTTTGTTCTTCCAGAGTATGGGTCGCAGGATCGCATTCCGGCGGCAAGACCTTATACTTCTCAGTGTCCCCGAATCCCGGGTGACGCCAGCAATAGTAAAGCCCCACCTTCAATCCCCGACTCTTGAATGATTTAATAAACTGCGCTGCGAGATCCTGCTGGTACGGACAGTCAGGGTGCATAACGTCATATGTTGTATGTTTGCTGTCCCACAGGCAGAAGCCTGAGACATGTTTTACCGTCAGCACGCCATACTTCATGCCGGCGGATACTGCCGCGTCAGCCCATGCGTCAGTGTCGATCCTGGAACCAGGATTGAAGGTGGAAGGGTCATGGTATCCCGAGACCCATTCTACACCCTTATATGTCGCCAGATTATAATGGATGAACATGCCAAATTTCAGTTTCAGGAAGTCTTCCTGCAACTCCTTCAACGATTGCTTCCCCTCCGTGTTTGCGTTATCTTCCGCCCACGCACCCGGCGCTGCCGCCAGCATCATGGCCAGCACACCCATTGCGCAAAACAGGAACTTCTTCATGGCATTACCTTTCGTTCTGTTTTTCTATTGACCGGCCCCTGGGTCCTTCTTGCCTAACATCTCGACTTGTTTAAGGATTTCAACCGCCCACCCGGCCTCCTCCATGCTCCTGTACTCGCGGCGCTCGGCAGCTTCCTGCGACATCTCCTTCGCCTGCGCGCCGGTAACGGCGTTCGCCGCCGGGTCTTCATGCTCAGGCCAGTTCCAGCCGTCCGTGCGGAAACTATGCAGCGGAAGCCAAGGCTTACCGTTGACCTTGAGGTTGCCCATCGGACTTGTCGCCCAGGCGTACCGCACCGCCACCGGTTCTTTGACCAGCGGGCTCCAGACAATAATTTGTGTAGCATCGAAATTCTTATTGGCGACGTTCCAAATGCCGACGTCCTTCTTCAACGGGTATGCTGCGTGGGCCATGTAGAACTTGCCCGACTTGTCGGCTATCGAGAAGCCTTCCGGAATCGTCGACATGTCGTCCGGCATCACCTTCTTGTCGAAGGTCAGCACTATGCAATCGCCATCGGGCTCGGCGGAGACCAGCGACGCGGAATCCCAGTCGATCTTCATTTTGTAGATTCTGTTCAGTGCCCACCTCGCCGCCCGGACACCATGTGCCTGTTTCTTATGTGGATGCAGGCCCGGAATCTGGGTGTCATACGCAGGCAGGAACGCCGTATTGGCCGGATCCTCGATATCGCTCAGCCCGATCCGCTGAGCCTCGCGGATAAAAGCCCCACCCGAAACCGACCAGACCTCGAAGTTATCATACGTTTGCGGAATGCTGCCCGCGCAGAAGCCGATGATCCCCACCGGCAGTTTCGGATCGCCAAAATCCTCACGCCAGCCTTCGACCATGAGTTTCATGAGGACCCGGTAACGCTTGGGCCGGCAGCTTGTCCCCATGGCGTTATTATAGCCCTGGTGAAAGAGCACTCCCTTGATATTCAAGCCTTTGAAGACGCCGAACGTTCCGTTGTAGCAGGAAGCGGCGTCGCTGGGGCTGCGCCCGGGCACGTTCCAGGATCGCAGATTTTTACGGGTCGGTTTGGGCGGCAG
>SDBV01008067.1_pt1 | contig 14258 bp, 13 predicted proteins | sample 2277081 | NCBI WGS metagenome assembly SDBV01 (sample SAMN10402039, study PRJNA504765) | marine sediment metagenome | isolation source: marine sediment core GS10_PC15, 223 cmbsf | place: Arctic Ocean: Southern Knipovich Ridge | collected 2010
CGCGGAGTCTTTTAACCGCAAAGACGCCAAGGACGCCAAGGGGGGAAAGGGAGAAGAGGGGAGTGAAGGAAGGGGGGCGAGTTTTCCCCGCTACCTGCTTTTAGGCCCTTTTTCTAATCTCACTTGTAATTCGCCACATTTCCTTGGTGATACAGCACGTAACCTGTAACTTTCCTTCGGTTTTTGCAGCAGAAGGTATGTTGTGTGGGGAATAGTGGCCCCCCCAACTACTTCAGTAGCAGCATCTAGATAGACTTGGCGTAACTTGGTGTTGTTAACTGGGCGATGAAGATGCCAGAGGGAACATCAACACCACTTGTGTTCCTCCCGTTTCAAATGATGCTGTGGTAGCCGTATTCTATCTTGCTGTTTCCAATTCTCCCAATTTGTTGACTCCAAGATACCTAACACATGAGCTAGAAGAAGACACAATCCACGCGGAGGCCATGATCATCACTAACCACATGAAGGGCAACCTCAAAGCGCTAGTGCATGTGGTGGAGAGAGTGTGAGGTATAATAATTGCGGCATTCAGTATGGAACAATAGTAATGTTGAGGTGTAGTATTTGAGTCACGATCGAAAAAGGGGAATAATGGTAACACAATCAAATTGGTTCGTTCAGCAATTTCGATTCAGTTTTTTCACGCCCCTGAACGAATCTTTTGACAGTGATCAACTCGTACAGTCTTTTGGAGCTGAATTCTCGCCGGAAGTGAGGACTAGCAACACTAGGGAAGGAACTGAAATTATTTCTGGCCCCTTCGCTGATGATTTAAGTCTGAAACTGGTCCGACATAAACTAGCAAACAAGACCGATCTAATCTTCGGTCCTCGGCAGGTGCAGCCGGAACCTGGACATCCCATCAGCATCGGCTACCTTGAGGAAACTCTTGAACCCTTTAGACTCGCGATCCTGGAGTTCCTACGTTCAAGCCATTTACCCAATATCATTAGAATCGCGTACGGTGTTACACTCGTGCAATCAGGGGCAAATGAAGAGGCCACGAAGACTATTCTTGGGCAGTATGTGAGAGCGATTGACCTTAGTGATGCTGCAGCAGGTGATCTCATTTATAGAATGAATCGACCGCGAGTATCAGGAGTAACGCCCGGCTTGATGCTGAATCGCATCTCAGATTGGAGACTTCTCCAACAATTATTAGTCCAATTCACAGGAGGCCAACAGCCTATTCCGCCACCAGAAAATATATTGAATCTTTGTCAGGTGCAACTCGATATCAATACGGATCAGCACTTGCGAGATCCATTGGATTCATCGAAACTGCCGGAACTCTTTAATGAATTGATTGATCTGGGCAATGAACTAGCCGAGCATGGAGATAACAAAAAATGACTACTGGACTTGCAGCTGTTAGGATCACTAATTGCGCTTCTGATACGGTCCCAAATGAAACACAGTTTAAATTCCTTGATGCGCTTACTGCACATGCTGCCACGGTAGAAACCATTGATGAACTTGATTGGCAGGCGACATGGCGTGAGACCGCATCCACAATATTCAGGTCTCCAACTCATCATGCTGAGGTTGATGAGGTCTATGCAGGAATTCGAAATAGCATTGAGAAGCAGCACAGATCCTCTGATACCGCTGCAACGGAATTACTGAATGTAAATGATCCCAATATAATCTCAAAATTCATCTCCCTTTTTTGTAAGGTAGATTTGGATGGGGAAGAATTTAACGAAGATGCCTATAAAGACCTCCTCGCTTGGCTGCTCGCAAATGACGCGAGCTACGTATCCAACTCGGTTTTTCATCCAAGAGCTCCGATCGCGAGCGCCTTTGGAACCATTTGTTTAATCGGTGAAATTTGCTACGAGCAAAAGCCTGATCTTGGTGGTTCGATTTTATTTGAATCGTTGAAGAGCGATAGGATATACCTCCGTCATGCTGCTGTCCTTGGTCTCAGATACTGGCAAAGCGAAGACGCAGAGGAGCATCTCAAATCTTGGTTACCACATGAAACAGATTCCCTCGTCCGCGATCTCATTATTGATGTGCTAAAGAATATTCGATGAGCTATTTCATGCGAATAGTTAAACCCGTGTATGCCACGCTGTATGGCGACAAAAAGGAGGACTATCGCAATTATGAAAAGTACTCTTGGCTTGAAGAAAATGAAAAACCAGCAGAGTTCATTTGTGGATTTGAACCTATTGATGGTGGTGTTTTTTCTGTCTTTAAAATTGAAGATCCCAACGATAGAGAATTCATTAAAAGGATTATAGCAGCGTATAAGCGAAGAGGAACTGTATCGCCAAGTGGAGCTGCTGCAATTTTGATTAAGCCAAAAGCGATCTCTAACAACGGATTAATCGTTATTGAAGAGACCGGCACTACAAAAATCAATGAAATCGACCAACTTCACCGAAATATCACGAATGCTACCCTTAGTAGAATTTCCTGTCTCTTAGATACATATCCCTGGTCGATTCAAAAGCACGTCGCATTTGATAAGAAAGAAATAAAGGCTGTCATAGAAGAACTGCCCTAGTTCTGCAAGAATGTAAATCATCCTCGGTGCCCGTAAATCTTTATAAGCCGCCGTACACTAAAACTGACCAATTGCTGCACATTTCCTAAAATCCTCGTCGAGAGTCACCGTATTTAGGATACAGCGCGGACTAAGTACCAGTAAATTATTGCATAGCTCCCCATTATTCTCTTCGGAGCGCAGCGGAGTGCCTGTCCCGCTGTAAGCGGGGAATCCCGCCATAGGCGGAGCATAATTCGTTGATCTACTAGTGTCCTGTCCCAGCAATTTGTTTACGAAAACTGGTTGAATTAGAGCGACAGGCAGCTTACTAACGCCCAGCCGTTTACGGCTGGGAACAAAAGGGGAAGATAGGCCAGGAGGGCATTTCCGAATGGATCCCTACGGGACATGCCCTTCCATAAGCGGGGGTTTGGACAGGCATGTTCTGGAAGGACGTGAACGTCCTACCCAGAAGCTTCCTAGCTTCTATTCCCGGCCGTAAACGGCCGGGCCAGTCGTCCTTGGCTGGCCACGGCTAAATGTTAAGGAACTAATGGGACATAACACGAGGGCGGGCTCTTCCCCCGCTTGCCAACCGCTGATCCGCCGGCGGGCGAACTGACCGCTTCTCCCCCCATCATCCTCATAAACTCCTCAAACAGATAGCGGGCGTCGTGCGGGCCGGGGGAGGCCTCGGGGTGGTACTGCACCGAGTAGGCCGGCAGCAAAGGAACGTTGACAATCTAAATCCGGTGATGTAATATCAGCCATCGGAGTGGTACCGTATATGGAACCATAAATGTCCAGGAGAGTAAAACTATATGAAAAAGCACTTCGTAACCCGAAGGGACTAACCTTTGATGAACTCTGTCGATTAGCGGAATATGCGGGATTCAGCTTCGCGAGGCAGAAAGGCAGCCATAAGACTTATAAGAATCCAGAGATACCCGACAGGTTGGATCAGCAGATTACCATAAGTTCCGGCAAGCACGGGGAAGCGAAACGTTATCAGGTGGCTGACCTGTTGGACATTATCGAGAAATATCATCTAATAGGATAGGGAGGCGTTATGGCGGACTCGATTAAATATTCCATTCAGATCCAATGGAGCAATGAAGATGAGTGTTTCATAGCGGTTTCCGAAGAGCTCCCTCATGTATCGGCATTCGGCGACACTTATGATGAGGCGCTCAGGGAATTCAAGGAGGCGATGAGCGTCCATCTGGAGGTCCTGGGCGGGGAGAACCAGCCCGAACCCCTTACCCTGGAATCCTACTCGGGCCAATTTCGCGTGCGTTTGCCACGATCACTTCACAGGCGATTGGTAATGATGGCCCGGCGGGAAAGTGTTTCACTGAACACGTTAGTGATTAAGTTGCTCAGTGAAACCACGACAGCGGTTGAGATGTCCGATGGTCTTGCGCGGGGGAGAAAAGCGAGGGTTTACCTAAGCTCCAACAAGATTGAGGCCGTTTCGGAGCCAAAGCCGTCAAGACCGTCTACGACATCGGTCAAGGGGCGGAGTTAGGCAGCCTGCTCTGAGTCTTGCCGTGAGCTCCGCAGAACGGCCGGGATGAGGGGACAACTCGAAACCAGAAACTATCCCCCCAGCAGCCCCACAAACCGATCGAACAGATAGCGGGCATCGTGCGGGCCAGGAGAGGCCTCGGGGTGGTACTGCACCGAGTAGGCCGGCAGTTTGAGGCAGCGCAGCCCCTCCACGGTGTTATCGTTGAGGTTGATATGGGTTACCCGGGCAACGGATTTGTCCAGGGAGCCAGCGTTGACGGCGAACCCGTGGTTCTGGCTGGTGACCTCCACCTGGCCGGTCTCCAGGTTCTTCACCGGGTGGTTGATCCCCCGGTGGCCGAACTTGAGCTTGTAGGTCTGCGCTCCCAGGGCCAGGGCCAGGATCTGGTGCCCCAGGCAGATGCCGAAGATGGGGACGCGCCCCAGCAGTTCCCGCACAGCCTCGATGGCGGGCCTCACCGGAGCCGGGTCGCCGGGGCCGTTGGAGAGTAACACCCCGTCGGGTTTCAGGGCCAGCACCTCATCGGCGGGGGTGTGGGCCGGGACTACCGTTACAGCGCAGCCGTGGCCCTCCAGGATACGCAGGATGTTCCACTTGATGCCGAAATCGTAGGCCGCCACCTTGAAGCGGCCTTCACCTTTGCCCCAGGCATAGGGTTTATCAGTGGTGACCTTTGAGGTCAGGTCCAGGCCGGTCATGGCGGGCACCTGCGCCAGCTGGTTCTTCAGGCTGTCCAGGTCGGTATCCTTGCTGGAGATGATGCCGTTCATGGCCCCCTCAGTGCGGATCATTCGCACCAGCATCCGGGTGTCGATGCCCTGGATTCCCACGATGCTATTTTCAACCAGGTACTCCTCCAGGGGCTGGGTCATGCGCCAGTTGGAGGGGGTGGTGACGCCGTCGCGGACAATGAAGCCCGCCACCTGGATACGGCTCGACTCCACGTCTTCGGGGTTGATGCCCGTGTTGCCGATGTGGGGGTAGGTCATGGTCACCAGCTGGCCGGCGTAGGAGGGGTCGGTAAGTACCTCCTGGTAGCCGGTCATGCCGGTGTTGAAGCAGACCTCGCCGCCGGTCTCACCCACCGCGCCGAAGGAGGCCCCGTGGAAGACGGTGCCGTTGGCCAGCAGAAGGGTGGTCGGGTATCGCTCGGACTCACTCATCTAAGTGCTCTGATCTGCGGGCTGGGTAACCCTGATGCTCAGGAATTTGACTCCCGGCCAGACCCCGACAAGGAGGACGAAGTAGGCCGCGCTGATAGCCGGGGTGATCCGGTAGCCCGGGAGGGTATTGGCGGAGATATTCAGCGGATACGAATTCCTTTCAAACGGGCGCATAAACCGGGTGTAATCTAAAAAATATTGCGCCGGTACGTGCAACAGTTCTTCCTCGGCTGTAATTTTGGCCCTTTGCAGACCAAGCTCATTTTGACCTGACGGGAATCCCGATCCATGCTCCAAGAACCGACCACCACCATCACCGACTTTATCCTTGGTCTGGAGGCCCTGGTCCTGGCCGCCCTGCTGCTTATAAGCCCCCAGACCTTTCCCAGCCAGCCCTACTGGATTGCATCCCTGCTATGTCTCGGCGTCGCAGCCGTTCTGGGAGGGCTCTATCATGGTTTTGACCGCTTCTCTTCCTATACGGGAGTCTATTTTTGTATATCGGTCCTTATGGCCGCTTTATGCCTGGCAGTGATAACGGATGGCTTCGGGGAGGAAATAGCGCGTGGGTTCCGCTGGCCGGTGGCGGGCCTGGCGCTGGCTTTCTTCCTGGTCGCCCGGACCTACCCCACCCGAATCCTGGCCTTTGCCGCTTTACTGGCAGTGTTCCTGGTATTAGCCCTGGTCCTGTATCTTCACCTGATGGTTACCAGAGCCCTGCCGGGGGCCGGATTTCTGGCCGCCGGCATCGCTACGCTGCTGATCGGGGCCGCCATGATGTTGGGGAATGTAGGTTTCACCCTCATCTGGACCTTTGACCGCAACGCCGTCTACCACCTGGTGCAAATGGTGGGCAGTTTGTTTTTTTACTTCGGTCTGATCTCACGCGTATCCTGAACTCCCGATAGCCCTCCGCGGCCGGCTGACCTCTATTCACCGGCCAGGGGTTTCCAACACCGGTCAATACTCCCGGCAGCCACCGTATTGATGTGCTCCGGCTTAATGTACCTGCGGATAGCTGCATTGACTTTATCCAGAGTCAGGGTATTGATCTCCTCCACATACTCATCGAGGTAGTCAATGTCCTTCCCCCGTTCCAGGATGTCCAGGATAGTGACGGCCATGCCGGAAGTCGTAGCCAGCCCCACTTTGTAGCTGCCGGTCAACGTGGTTTTTTTCACCGCGAGCTCCTCGGGGGTCACCCCTTCCCCCACCCACCGGTTGAGCTGAGCCAGGATTGAGGCCCGGCCCTTATCCAGCAAGTTGGGCGCAAAGGTCCCGTGGATCGACCAGTAGCCATCCTTACCATCGCTGGCACCGCCGACAGAGGAACCGACGCCGTACGTGAGCCCTTCCTCGTCACGGATGGTGGCCATAAGTCGGGCGGAGAAGTTGCCGCCAAGGATATAGCTGCCCATATTAAGGGGCAGATAATCGGGATGTTCCCGGTCGATGCCCACCACGAGGCCCAGAACCAGGTCCACACTGGTCTTGTCCCGCATGGTGACGGCTTCTTCGTTGGGAGCAGTATTCCGCTGTCCACGGCAGCCGTCCAGCGATGGAGGCGTGAGGTCAATTTCTTGCCAGTCCCCAAAATGCCGGGCGAGACTATCTTCCAGGACGGCCCGGTCCACATCTCCGGCAGCCACCACAGCCAGGCTCCCCAGGCCATAGTGCCGGTCGTGGAACCCCCGCAGGCTGGATGCTGTGATACGCTCAATATCGGAGATCTGTTTTTCCAGGGGGGGCACATAATTGGGATGGTCGGGGGGATAGAGGAGCTGGCTGAACCTCAGGCTCGCCCGGAAATCGGTATTTTCACCCTGGCGTTTGAGATGGCCCACTATCCGCTTCTGCAGGGAGGTCAGATCGGCCCCATTAAAGGCCGGTTCCCGGAGCTGCTCGGCCAGGAGTTCCACCACCAGGGGTACGGTATCCTTCAGACAGCAAGCCGAAAAACTGACCCGGTAGTCGTCAGAAGTGAAATTGATCCGGGCCCCAACCGCTTCCAGCAGGCCGCTGACGGCAAACTTGTCCCGTTTTTTCGTCCCCTGATCGAGCATACTGGAGGTGATATCGGCGGTGGGGTCGTTTGCCGTTGGACTGAATATGTCTCCACCATACAGGCTGCCTACGATGGTTATCACCTCCGCCACGCCCATAGGCATGGTGACCAGGCGCAGGCCTCCGGCAACTTCCCCGTCACTTATCCGGGGAGCCATACTGGTACTGGGGGCGCCTGCCGTCGGTGTTGCTGCGGCGCCGGCGGATGTGAAGGGCCGGTAGTATCGAGGGCCGGCAGCGACAGCGGCAGGCGTGGCCGAACCGGCGGAATCGCCGGCATCGCCTGGCGCGGAGCCGGGTACAAACCAGCCGGTTGTGCTCTGATCTTCCACCAGGTAGGTTTCAGCTACGCGCTGGACGTCCTCTCTTGTAACGGAACTAAGGCGATCCAGGTAAGTGGTATAGAAGGTCCAGTCGCCGATGGCAATAGCTTCATTCAGTGTGGCCGCAATAGAGAAGGGTCCATCCCGGCTGAAGGCTACTTCCGCTCTGACCATGGCCTTCGTCCGGGCCAGCTCCTTTTCAGTGATTCCCTTGGCCTTCACCTTCTCATATTCCCTCAGGATAATCCGCTCCACTTTCCGGTGATCAATCCCGGGGGTGAGGAAAACATAGGTTATAAGGAGGCCGTTATCATGCAAGGGATGGTCCCCTACAAAGGTGGAAGTAGCCAGACCCTTATCTATCAGGGTGCGGTAAAGGCGACTCGTTTTCCCGGCACCGAGGATGTTTTTCAATACCGCGAGGGAGTATTTATCGGGATGGCGTCCCTCCGGTGTTTTGTGAGCGATCCCGACAATGCCGGCCTCCCCGGAGCGCCGGATAATAAACCGGCGCGGGCCTTCCTGCTTTGGTTCGGTGGTATAGACTACGGGAATGGGGTGGGGAGCGGCCGGGTATTGACCGAAATGAGACTTGATCCAGGATAATACCTGCCTGGTGTCGAAGTCGCCGATGATCGTTGCAGTAGCGTTGTTGGGCCAGTAGTAAGTATCGTAGAACTGGCGCAGGCGCTCGGTGGAAACCCCCTCAATATCGGATTTCCAGCCGATAGTGGAATGGTGATAGGGGTGGGCCTGGTAGGCGGTGGCCCAGATGTTCTTATCCAGTGCTTCCCAGGGGTCGTTTTCCCCCCGCTCAAATTCGTTGCGCACTACTGTCATTTCCGGCTGGCGGTCGCTGTCACGGAGCAGGGCCTGCCGCATGCGGTCGGCCTCGACGATGATGGCCGTTTCGAGGTGTTCACTGGGCAGCATCTCGTAGTAATTGGTCCGGTCCAGCCAGGTGGAGGCGTTAATTCGGGCGCCTACGTTTTGCAGCAGGGTCCAGATGGAATTATCGCGCTCCCTGCTGAAATTATGGGAACCCTTGAACATCAGATGCTCAAGCAGATGGGTAGAGCCGGTATACCCAATAGCTTCGTTACGGGAACCCACCCGATAGGTTACCATAAAAGTTGCAACCGGCGCCGAGTGATCTTCCAGCATGAGAATCGTCAGATCGTTGCTCGTCATCCGATATTCGGTAATACCGCCTGAAGTCTTAATCCGCTGAAATCCTTGCATTGCCCTGTTGAGTGTTAGTTTGTTGGAAAAAAGTTGTGTTGTTACCGCCATTTGCTGCGTATGTTAGACCCATGACTGATGCGGGAAAACAGCACGGCCGCATGATTCGCTGTTTAATTAAGAATGCGAATCTAATACTTTTTAGGAACCTTGGGGATTCTTATATTTAGAAGTAAAAGAAAGTACCGATAAAGGGATTATGGGATGTTAACTGGTGCTATGGATCACATTAGCGGATTTGGATAGAGCTTAAACCAAGACTTAATTGGATTTTTACTTTCATTAAATACGAGAGGTAAAAAGGAAAGGATACAGCGTATGAATATCAAACGGATGCAATTCATCGTTTTCTTACTCGGCGTTGCCTTGGCCCTGGGGGGTTGCGCAAAAGAGGTGGTAGAGGAAGCTCCCACTCCCGAAGCAGAGGAACCAGCGCCGGCCCTTGAAGAAATTGTGGAAGCTCCTCCGGTCGAAGAGGTGGCTGAAGAAGTCATAATACCCGAGGAAGAACCAGCCGAACCGTTGGTCGTTCCCCGTGAAGAGATCAGGGATATCGAGCAGGAGCCGCCGCGTGTGCGATCTGACACCGATTCATACCTGTACATGATTCGGCACAATGACTACCTATACAAGATTGCCATCGACGAATATGGCGACCCTGACGAATGGCGCCGCATCTACGACTGGAACCGCGAGCTCATCGGTGACGATCCCAACCTGATTTATCCTTACAACGAACTGGAGCTGCGTAAACCGGAAAATGAAATCACCAGGTGGGAATATGACTACACCATTCATGTAGTGGGTGAGGGTGAGACCTTGTGGTCCATTGCCGGTGAGGAATACGGCGATGAGATTGCCTGGATCGTGATCTTCTGGGACAACGAAGAGACGCTCAACTCCAATAAGAACCGGCTTGAGCCTGGTATGGAGCTACGGATTCGCACCGATCTCTGGCCCGGCCGCTAGCCAGCCGATCTTCCAGGCTGCGCTAGAGCTATAACCGTTGGCGGCCCCGGAGAAAACCCGGGGCCGCCTGCTTTCAACTACTTCCGGCGGCCTGATCAGCCCCGTTTCTTTTGCAGTTTCTGGACCTGCCGCTGGATGTACCTGATACGGGGGTAATCGGGATAGTTGTCCAGTATCAGGTGCAGGGTGTGGATAGTGGCGTCGAGGTTTTTCAGATGTGTTTCGTATATCTCCGCCGCCTGAAGGATAGCGGCAACGGCCCGTTCCTGCGCTTCGGGATAGCGCTGGTGGATGTCCAGATAGTAGACCACCGCCACGTCATACTGCCTGATCTCCCTGGATATAGATGCCAACATCTCAAGGGCCAGGATACCGGTCTCCGGATCCTGATCGTAGCGCGTGAGAATCTCTTCATAGACCGCCAGTGCCCCGGAGGGTGAGACCAGTCGAAGGTGCAGTATTTCCGCAAGTCTGAACAGGCTGACAGTAGCCAGCGCGTCTTTCGGGTAGGTATCGGCCAGTTCACGAAATAGATCGCCGGCATACTGGTAATCCCTCAATGCGTTTTCATAGATGTCAGCTTGGGCGAAAAGAGCCGCGGGAGCCTTTTCATGGTTGGGGAATTCCTCCCGGAAAAGAGCGTACTGTGCTGCACCCGTTGTATACTCCTTAAGATTATCAGTTGTTACTTGCGCCATGTCATAGGTAATGTAAGGGATAATGCGGCTAAAGGGATGCAACCTGCGTATTTTGGCATAAGTGAGGATTTCGTTGTGATACTGCTCCTGTGCATGATAAGCCTGAGCAATCCATCGAAGCACTTCATCCGCCTGGAATATGTTGGGATACAGGGCCAGAAACTGTTGGGCTTCTTTAATAAACCATTCCCTGGCAGTGACATGTGGCAGCTTTCGAACGTGGTTCAAATAGTTCAGGAAGCGGTAGAATTTTTCCTCGCCGACATCAATAGAATCGGGATTAAGGGCGACCTCATAGTATAACCTTCCCAACTCGCCATCCCTCTCAACCAGTTCTTCCAGTTGCCCCATGGCCTGGAGCCCCGCTTCTGTTTCGGGATAAATGAAGACGCTCTTCAAGTAGGCCAGAGTTCCCCGGATAACGTCATCCTGCTCAACATAAGTTCGGGCCAGGAGGTTGAGGGCCTCGGGTGTATGTCCCTGTAAAGCCACCCGTGCCAGGTACTGACGGAATTCATCCAGTTTAAAGGTATAGATATCGCTATCATCCACCTTTGCCCGGAGTATCCGCACCAGTCCGGTAGTCTCGAGCTGATAATCCACCAGCTCCCGCAGATATCTGACCAGCCGCTCATCCTCTGCGGAATCAATGGCAGTTTCTTCGGGGATATACCTGGTACCTTTCAGCTGCTCGTACATGTCCGCAACCTGTCCTTCACTGACAGTCAATTCGCGCCGCAGGGCCTCCAGGGTATTCCTCAAAGCAGCCGCCGTATCAGAGTAAGCCTTCTGGGTACGGCTTACATTGGCAAGGTAGTTCTGGGTCCTCGCCAGGATGATCAGTAGAGAATCGCTTAGAGCCCGCAGCTCGTTTTCCCGCCGGTAGCTTTGGGCGATTGAATCACTCAGGATGCTCAAGCGCTCCAGATTCTGCCGGTTTTCGATCACGACCCGATCATAAAGGACAAACAGGCGGAACAGGCTGTCTGCCTGCTGCCGGACCCGGCCCTGAATGAGGGCCAGTGAATCGGCCAGGGTATCAGCCCGCTGCTCAAACTGCTGAACCATGAAGTTGGCGGCATCCAGCTGCTCGTGGGTAAGGAAAAGGCTGTCCTGAAGCAGGGAAATGCGGTGCTCATAAACCTGCTCAAGCAGGGAGGATCCCGAGGAAACGGCGGTGGTGTCTCCAGATGCCTGGGCGGAAAGAGCAGCACCTGGGCCCGGGGTTAAACACCAAACGGCCAGAACCCAGGCCCGGAAAAACCACCGTAGCCTGATCCCGGTTATCGGCCCGGAAAGCTTTTTGGGCTCCACGGAACCAAGGAGCTGTTTTTGGACAACCATGTATTTTATTCAGGGCTTTTCAGATTAATCCGGTTACTTCCAAAGATACGAAACTCCAGGGGCGTTGCCAATACTAAGCTAGTGTTCTGTCCTATTAATTCCTTAACATTTAGCCGTGGCCAGCCAAGGACTACTGGCCCGGCCGTTTACGGCCGGGAATAGAAGCGAGGAAGCTCCTGGATAGGACGTTCACGTCCTTCCAAAACCTGATTGTCCAAACCCCCGCTTCTGGAAGGGCATGAATGCCCTCTTGGCCTATCTTACCCTTTTGTTCCCAGCCGTAAACGGCTGGGCTGGTAAACAGCCGGGCTGGAGTAAGCTGCCTGTCGCTCTGATTCAACCAGTTTTCGTAAACAAATTGCTGGGACATGACACTAGGTCCAATCCGTATTGGTAAATTAGCCAACTGACCTCGCCAGCACAACCACCGCTCAATCATTTCTTGTCCACCTGATTCCAGCATCGTACATTGAAAAGAGCCAGTTATTACATACGTGAGGAGTGTACCCTTTTGACAGCCGTAGCCTTGCTGTTGGCAGCGTCGGGCTTCTGCGGGCCGGTGGTGATTTCAGAAGTAATGTTCCATCCCCACGAGGATTCCGACAACGCGGAGTTTGTCGAGCTGACTAACCTGGGCGATACCGTGATTGACCTTACAGGCTGGTCCCTCGCCGATCTCTATGTGAGCCATAAGCCGGACCCTATCCTGGGAAACCGGCTTTTACTGGAACCCGGGGCCTATGCCGTCATCTTCGAAGCCGACTATGACACAACCGGCGGCTCCTATCATGAGCTGATCCCCGGCAAGGCCCTCATTCTATTTGTTGATGATAAACAGATCGGCAACAGTTTGGGCAATGATGGCGACACCCTGTTTTTAATCAACGCTTTTGGAGATACAGTTGACATGATGGGCTGGCACCAGGACATCACGCCGGGCCATTCCCTGGAGAAGGTCATCCTGGATGACTGCACGTCGCCCGGAAACTGGCGCTCCAGTGTGCCGCTGCACGGTACCCCCGGCGGCCCAAATTCGGTGGCCGGCCAGGAGATTGACCTCGGCCTCGACGCCCTGGACTGGCAGATAATGCAGCCTCCGAGGGGTTTTACCATAACGGCCACCGTCACCAATTACGGCCTGGCGGAGGCGGGAGGAGAGCTTCTGGCCGGGGAGACCGCGGCTGTCGTTCCGCCCCTGGCGGTGGGTGAGAGCCGGGTGGTCTCCTTTGATTGGGAAGCACCGACCGGGATACTGGGGCTGTATTCCCTGACAATCCGTCTGGCTGTGCCAGGAGACTATGACACTACCAACAACGACCTCCAGGTGGAGCTGCCCATTACCGCATCCGATCTGGCCGTTGCGGTGAATGAGATCATGTACACCCCCCTGACCGGCGACCCGGAATGGGTGGAGCTGGTGAATACCACCACCGGCGAGGTCAATCTGAAAGACTGGTATATCTGCGACCAGAGCGATTCGACAAGTTTGCCGGAGCAGACCCTATCGTCGGGAGGGTACGTGGTAATCACGGGCGATTCGACCGGCGGGGCCGGTGGCTGGCGGCCGGATATCTTCGTCATCGTTGTCCCTGGCTTTCCGGCCCTTAATAATACCGGCGACAGGGTGGTCCTGCTCGATCCAACCGCCACGGTCATCGACCAGGTGGACTACGGTCTGTTCCCGCTGACTACTGCGGGCAGGTCTCTGGAAAAGGTAAGCCCCGCGGCCCCATCGCAGGAGACAACTTCCTGGGTTATATCCCCCGCGTCACAGGGTCACACCGCCGGCGGGAGAAACTCGGTGCTGCTGGCGCTGGATAATCCCAGGATCACCCTGGAACCCAACCCGCTGCGGCTGAACACGCCGGAGTCCATCCTGGCTGTAGAATATGTTACCCCCTTTCCCGCCATCAACCTGCTGGTGGAGATCTACGACCTGGCCGGGCGGCGGCTGGGTACGGTCTTCAACGAGGGGCCGGTGCCGGGAGCGGGGGTAGTCACCTGGGACGCCCGCAACGTGGATCCGGTGCGCTACAGGACCGGCCAGTACGTGCTGCTGTTTCGGGCCCGGGATGCCGGGTCGGACCGGCGCTGGGAGCGCATGGAGCGGCTGATCCTGGTAAATTGAATAAAAAGATAACAGGACTTCCCCCGAAAATGGGCCTCTTTTGTTCTTAACCGGTTAATTCATGCAGAAATACGGAAATAAACAAGGGGAGATGGCTATTTTATTTATCCTGGATTCAACTATTAAGTGCAACATTGGTGTCGAGCCCCGCCCTGGCGGGGGCTGGCCCAGCCGTTCACGGCTGGGGGCAGCTGACAGGGCCAACACCTGTCGAGGGCGTTCACGCCCTTTCACATGCCGGAGGATAACGCCGTGAACGGCGTCTCTTGGTCCGGCCGGCTGGATATCCCAGCCAT
>SDBV01008068.1_pt1 | contig 14257 bp, 9 predicted proteins | sample 2277081 | NCBI WGS metagenome assembly SDBV01 (sample SAMN10402039, study PRJNA504765) | marine sediment metagenome | isolation source: marine sediment core GS10_PC15, 223 cmbsf | place: Arctic Ocean: Southern Knipovich Ridge | collected 2010
TTTACTGTGGCTTCTAATTGACAGTCATTCAGTCACTTGCTCACTTTTTGGTACTCACCATAATCTAAACTATGCCTCCGTGCCAAAAATCTGCGCGAGCACCTGACTAACAGCCACTTAGAACCCTCGCCACAAAGTCGAATGACAATTCTGGGTTTAAGGATCAATCGGGCAGGTCCATCTGCCGGATTTACCTGATCACACTCTATCTATCACTTCAGTAAAGGATCATCCCGTATTATAATTTTGACAGATTCTGAAATACCCTTCATTGTCACCGTTACCCTGTATTCTCCTGCTGCGGCTTCCGATTGCCCTATTTTGTTCCCAAAAAATAGCTTTTCGTCTGCGTAAATGCTAAACGCATTTATTAAACTCTTTCTGACCTCATTTAACTGCTGATCCGTTTCAGCTTTACTTAGTTGTTTTTTTATGTCTTTAAGATCATTTCTTAAGTCATCTATTTCAACTTTGGAATCAAGTTGGACTATTACATAATTGAGGTGATCTTTGAACTCCACTTGTTCCCTTTTGGTAGCAGGAAACATAAAATCCCATGAAACCCTGTTAATACCCGAATGTGCTTCGTAGTTAATTATTTTTTTACGATCACTCATAAATTCCTCTACTGTTATGATCACTTCCTCTGCAGGTTCTTTCTTTAAGTAGAAATTAATCAATGCGCCATAGGGTGGGTTTTCTCCCCTGAATTCAAATGCCAGCTGGGTACGGCCTATATTCTTCTTTAACCATTTCGTACTAATTCTACTTTCAAATACATGCAATTCCTTTTCCATAATTTCGGTATTTATCTGACGAAGCGGCGTGATGTCGTCGCAAATCCAGATGCTTCTGCCATGCGTACCTGCCACCAGATCAGCATCCCGGGGATGAATTACCAGATCGTGAACTGCCACCGAGGGCATATTTTTCATTAGTCTATCCCATTGTTTCCCACCATCAATGGAGTAATGCACCGCAGCTTCTGTTCCCACAAAAAGCAGATTTGGATTTACGAAATCTTCCCTGATCACATAAACGCTATACTTTTCAGGAAGATTTCCGGAAATGTCCTCCCATGATTTGCCAAAATCGGTTGTTTTGTACACATATGGTTTCATATCGTCAAAGCGATGATTGTCAAATGTTACATAAGCCGTTCCTTTATCATGGTGTGAGGTTTCAACCCGGCTGACCCAAATCTTATCAGGTATCCCGGGAATGGCTGATTTCATATTGCTCCATGTAATTCCTCCATCAGTTGTCAGCTGCACATTACCATCATCCGTACCTGCCCATACGATATTATCATCCAGAGGCGATTCGGATATGGTTATGATAGTAAAGTGGTTTTCACCCCCTGTATTACTGTTGGTAAGTCCACCTCCCTCTGAAGTGTCCCGGAGTTTAGGATCATTGGTGGTGAGATCCGGGCTGATTATCCGCCATGTTTCTCCTTTGTTTACCGATTTGAAAAGGTAGTTACCTCCAAAGTAGATTGTCTGTGGATTATTGGGTGAAAGCACCAACGGACTACTCCAGTTAAACCGGAATTGCGGTGGTAATAATGGCCGCTCGGGATTTCCTCTAAAAAACCAGTATTCCCCCGGATCAATTGTATATCTTATCATTTTATCAGGAAAATCCTTGTCTGCAAAATCATTGAAATTAACAATTGTTTCAGGAGTTGGTGTAATGAAAACATGCTCCTCCGTTTCCGGGTTTACACGAGCTGCAAACCCCACATGGCTTACGACATACACTGTTCTCCAATCTTCGGGATCAACCTGGCAATGGAAACCATCTCCCCCTCCAAGTACACTGGAATGCTGGTTAAGTATCCCTTTGTAATCGCGGCTGTTGGAGGTAATTATCCATTCTCCATTATCCTGCAACCCTCCTACTACACGATACGGATCTCTCATATCCACTCCTATCGCATAATATTGCCCTATTGCCATATTATTAAATGAAAGAAATGAATTGCCTCCATCCACCGTCAGTTTTGCTCCCTGGTCGGTGGCCAGGTACATAATCCTGTTATCGTATGGTGCAATCCAGAGATCATGGTCGTCTCCTCCATCGGTACGCCATCTGCGTACATTGAATGTTTTACCCCCGTCAAGTGAAATTCTGAAATCTCTTGATACAACATAAATTTTCATGGGGTCAATTGGGTCGATGGCTACCTGGCCGTGATAAAAGGGCCTGACAGCATGTTTGAGAAGAAATTGCCAGCTTTCGCCGCCATCATCGGATCTGTACACTCCTGAACCGGGATTGTTAATTTCTTCCTTACCAACCCGCCCGGCAGAAAGGTCCTGCCTTGTTAGGGTATATCCATCATCGTTCAGACTTTCTTCCGCTTCGTATGCCATCACCATGATATCAGGATTTTTAAGATGAATCGATATATCGATCATTCCACTTGGTCCGGAAGCTAAACCACTGGTGATCTTTCTCCAGGAAATTCCTCCATCCTCCGATTTGAACAGGCCTCCATTTTCACCTCCACTTATGAAGGATGCCGGCTGACGGAGCCGGTGGTAAAAACCGGCAAACAGGATGTCCGGATTATCAGGATGTATAACTATTTCGGTACAACCGGTTTTATTATCATTGGGCAAACCCGATGTTAGTTTATCCCACGATTCCCCACCATCGGTAGTTTTATAAAGTCCCCGGATTCCCGAATACCCCCATAAGTGGCCCACCGCTGCTACATAAGCAATATCAGGATTTGTTGGATGCAAGGCAATTTCAGCTATATGATGTGCGTCTTCAAGTCCCATGTTCTGAAATGTATAGCCACCATCCATTGACTTATAGATGCCATCACCCCAACCGGAGCTGTTTCTATTTGCAGATTCACCGGTACCTACCCATATAATATCCGGATTCGACTGGAACATGGCTACCGATCCGATGGAACCTACTCCATAATTGTCAAATATGGTTTCCCACGTGTTGCCCCCATTCGTGGATTTATAAACACCTCCTGATGCTGATGCGATCAGTACTTGCCGGTAATCGGTATCCAGCGCATCAATTGCCGCAATACGACCCATCATATTGGCAGGTCCGATATTACGCCAGCGGAGGTCCTGTACAAGTTCCTCCGCTACAGGTTGAGCATCAATAGTTGATGCTGCCAGAAAGGAAATGCAAATGATTGCAAACAATAATTTTAATTTTATTCCACGTTTTTTCATTTTAGTTTGATCTTGCTAAATACCTTTAAATAATTCTGCTGATTCCAGATAATCCGGAGCTTCCGTATTCCATCCATATTTCTCTTTAATGTTTTTTGCAAATCCGGTGGCCGATCTTCCGGTTTAACGAAAGGGTTACTTTTTATTCCGTACGTCGATTCAATCACCAGGATGTCCGATTGTTTTACTAATTGTGGAGGAAATAATATTGGGTTTCGAAACCGGCCGATATCGCCTGAAAAAAGTATTTTTTTTGCCTGGTTCGTCCCCATTACAGTTAGTTCAACCATGGAAGCACCTAATATCTGGCTCGCATTCAGAAACCGTAGGGTAATATTTTCGGAAATGTGAATATCCTCATTATAACCAAACCCAATCATTTTGGGCAATACAAGGTCAACATCCTCACTGTTATATAGCGGCTGCGGATTTTCATGTTTACTGAACCCCTTTTTCCTTGCATACACAGCTTCCTCCACCTGTAATTTGGCAGAATCTTTCAATAATATTTCTACGAGATCGCTAGTGGCAGAAGTGCAATAAACCGGCCCGTTGTACCCTTGCTTAAACAATCGTGGAAGATAACCCGTGTGGTCAAGGTGAGCATGAGTTAATATTACCGCATCAATTATCGAGGGGTCAACAGGAAATTCATCCCAATTCCTAATACGGAGAGGTTTTAGTCCCTGGAACAAACCACAATCAATTAATAATCTAAAGTCATTAATCTCCAGGAGGTATTTGGAGCCTGTTACTGTCCTCGCACCACCTAAAAATTTTATACGTACGTTCATATTTAGAATCCCGGTTTCAATTTCACCTCAATTTAGGTGATACAATATAATGATTCTTAAATTTATTGAAAAACAGGTTTCTTGGCGTCCCCAATTATAGCACCAGGAAGAATACCATACTATACAAAGCTTCCTGAATATTACATCGATTCAACTCCAGAAAGAAGGACATGCCATTTTGTTCTTCTTTCTTTTTAATTTGCATCCACAAATTACCTCCATGCGAAATACAGTATGTGTGCTCTGGATATCCATCCTCTTTATATCATGTAAAAGCAACGATTCAACGAAAGATATTGTAAAAAATCCAATCGAACCTGAATGTATTTCCCTGCTGGGAGATTCTCTGTACCCTCCTCATTTACCTTCTGGAATTGAAAAGGATTTCAAAAGAAAACTTACGGATACACGAATGGTTGCTAAGGCACACCCAAAAAATGAGATAGCCCTCATATGGTATGGTCGGCGGCTTGCTTACCTGGGCCACTACAAACAAGCAATTGAAGTATATACAAAAGGTCTGGAAGAACATCCAAATTCATTTCGGCTTCTGCGTCATCGCGGCCACCGGTATATCACGTTACGAAAATTTGACCGTGCTATTGCTGACCTCAACCGTGCTGCTGTATTAGCTCAGGGGTCAGAGCCTATAACTGAACCCGATGGCCTTCCAAATAAAATGAACATACCTCTCACAACCACCCAATGGAATATATATTACCACCTGGGGCTGGCCTACTATTTGAACGGGGATTTCGAAAAGGCATTGGATGCGTATCTAACGTGCTATGCAAAGTCAGATAACAATGATGTCCTTGTGGCCAGTTCAGATTGGTTGTATATGATCTACAGCCGGTTGGGTCAACACGATCAAGCGGAAGAAATCCTGCGAAGAATCAAACCTGGAATGGATTTGATAGAGAATAATTCTTATTACCAGCGATTATTAATGTACAAGGGAATAGTATCCCCTGATTCACTATTGATTATTGATCAGGATGCATCTGATGCCTCACTGATTCTCGCTACACAAGGGTATGGAGTAGGCAATTGGTATTATTACAATAACAACGAAGACAAGGCAATATCTGTATTTAAAAAAGTAGTTGAAGGAGATAACTGGCCTGCATTTGGGTACATAGCGGCAGAGGCAGATCTGGCTCGTTTCATGAAAAAATAATATCGCAACAATGAAGAATAACTTTAATAAACCCGTTAAAATTGACAAGTCGGGGTTTGTAAAATTCAACCCACATTATCTGAATTCATTATACGGAAGTGAAGATATCATGTCATTTTGGGTTGCTGAAACCGACTTTTTATGCCCTCCTCCGGTTAAGGAAGCCTTGTTAAAAACTGTAGAATCAGGAGTCTATGGATACCGTTACAAAACCATGGAACTTAAGGATAGCCTGGCCGGCTGGTTTCAAACCCGGCATCAAGTAACTTTGGAATCATCAAATATAATTTTCACAACCAGTGTACTCACCGGAATTGCTGCTGCAATTGATGAGTTCTCTGACATCGGTGATGGCGTAATTATACAACCACCCGTTTTCCAGGAATTTAAATCCTGCATTCGTCCGTCAGGAAGAAAAGTGATCACCAATAAACTCATTGAAACAGGCGGAAACTATCAAATAGATTTCGATGATTTGGAAGTAAAGGCTTCTGAACCTGCAAACAAAATATTGATCCTCTGTAGTCCACATAATCCTGTTGGGAAAATATGGGGCAAGGATGAACTTACAAGAATATTGTCAATTTGTATCGGGCATAATGTTTTGTTGTTATGCGATGAAATCCATGCTGACATTATTTACAAAGGCCATATTTTTACAGGTATTGTAGCAGTAAGTGAATCAGACGATGATCCTGTGATGATGTTTGGTTCACCGGGGAAGACTTTTGGATTACCCGGCATTTCTGATGCTTTTATTTATACAAACAATCCGGTTTTGAAAGAGAAAATAAAAGCGAGGATTATTCGCTTTCACCTTGGTAAAAGCAATGCATTTACGAATGCTGCAACACAAGCCGCCTATGCACATGGATCAGACTGGCTCGATGAAATGATTGTGTACTTACAATCCAATATCGATTTCATTTATGATTATTTAAAATCAGAACTCCCCGAAGTTGTATTTACCAAGCCCGAAGGAACATACCAGGTTTGGCTTGATTTTAGAAAAACAGGGCTGGATACTAAAACTCTTGGCCAGAAACTTGCCACTGAAGCCCGGGTTGGATTAAATATTGGCCATATGTATGGGCGGGAAGGTGCAGGGTTTGCCCGCATGAACATTGCCACACAAAGTTCCACGATTGAGCAAGGACTGGAAAGAATCAAAATGGCATTTAATAATTAATTTTCAGGATGAAAAAGTACATTGTTGGTTTGTTCTTTTTGAGTATTTCCAATAACTCCCCATTTTGTCCCTGTACTACAATTAGAAAAAGGGAAAAAGGCAGAAAAAGATTAGAGAACTTCATGATTTAAAAATACCACAATTGATAATCCCCGAAAAATGTTAAGGGAGTAAATTTCTATAAATAAAGGACATTTTTGTGTCTTTCAAAATGGTGTCATATATTGGATATACAATTATTATTGCTGTATAATACCTCCGGATATTTCTCAAAAAAAACACCATATTGGCCAATATTATGACCAGACTCAGAATCACTACGAACAATGGTGGAATCTTAAAGAATCTATGGCATTGCACTACGGCATCTGGGAAGAAAGTACACGTACATTTGCTGATGCCCTCCGAAATACTAACCACATAATGATGGACATCGCAAGTGTTCAAAAAGATGATCACATTCTTGATGCAGGATGCGGAGTTGGTGGTGCTGCCATTTACCTGGCACAGACTAAAAGTGCAAAAGTGGTAGGAGTAACACTTAGTGATCTCCAGGTAAAAACGGCAAAGCAATATATTAAAAGATACAACCTTGAATCAAAAATCAAGATTTCAAAACAAGACTACGCACATACCTCATTTGAATCGGGGTCATTTGATGTAGTATGGGCTTGTGAAAGCCTTTCTTCGTCCAAAGAAAAATCAATTTTCATCTCAGAGGCCATGCGTTTATTAAAACCCGGCGGACGTATGATAATCGCTGACTTTTATCGTACCGAAGATCGGTTTGATCAAACAGGTATTCTCAAAAAATGGACGGATAGCTGGGTAATGGCTGAGTTGGTTACTTCAAACGAATTAGAAAAATTAGCTGCAGCCTGTGGATTTAAAAATATTATAATGCATGACTACACTGACTTGATATACAAAACAGCCCAAAGATTGTATTGGAGTTATTTAATTGGTAAATGGCCTTCCAAACTTTATAATTTCATTTTTGGTGCAAGAACATATGCACGAAACCACTACAAGTCCGGTTATTTTCAATATATGGCTTTGCAATCAGGACTATGGAAATATAAGATCATTCTTGCCGTGAAAGAGTGATTTCAATTGTATATTTAGCCAACATTAAATCTTATTTGTTATGAAAAAATTGACTCTTTTCCTTCTCGTTTTACTATCGTTTATCACAATTGTCCAATCACAGGAAGTAAAAATTAGTGGTGAACTGGATAATCCACTACCAATTGACGAAAATATTCGAATAGGTGTTCTGGACAACGGGCTTACCTACTATATCCGCAAAAATGTAAAACCCGAAAAACGAGTGGAAATGCGCCTGGTAGTGAATGCCGGTTCCTTGCTGGAAGATGAGGACCAACTTGGACTTGCACATTTTGTTGAACATATGGCTTTTAACGGAACTAAAAATTTTGAAAAAAATGATATTGTTGACTACCTGCAATCTATTGGGGTACAGTTTGGTGCAGACCTGAATGCTTACACAAGTTTTGATGAAACTGTTTACATTTTGCCAATTCCAACGGATGACCCTGCAATTCTAGATAAAGGTTTGCTGGTACTGGAAGATTGGGCACATAATGTAACTTTTTCCGATGAAGAAATCGATAAAGAACGTGGTGTTGTGTTAGAGGAATGGCGGCTGGGCCAGGGTGCGCAGCAAAGAATGCGAGATGAATACTTCCCTATATTGTTTAAAGATTCCCGCTATGCGGAACGATTACCAATAGGTACAAAAGAAATCATAGAAGGTGCTTCTTACGAAACAATACGGAAATTTTATCGGGATTGGTACCGGCCTGATTTGATGGCTGTTGTTGCTGTGGGTGACATTGATGTTGATGAGATGGAATCCAAAATTAAAAAACATTTTAGCGGACTTCAGAACCCAACACAAGAGCGACCAAGGAAAGTATATGAAGTACCTGATCACGAGGAAACCTTTATCTCAATTACAAGCGATAAGGAGCAACCTTATACAATGATACAAATGTTCTATAAATCTGATAAACTGGAAACTAAAACGTATAAAGATTATCGACGTGATGCCACCCATCAACTATATAATGGGATGATAAATGCACGACTTGCTGAGTTAACACAATCTCCCGAACCACCATTCATGTTTGGAAGTACAAGCTATTCCAGCATGGTACGGACGAAAAGTGCATATACTTCCATGGCAGTTGTGGGTCAGGACGGTATTGAAAAAGGAATAAAAACCCTGATTGAAGAGAACCAACGTGTATTGAAATATGGATTCACCCAGGGAGAGCTGGACCGTGTAAAAAAACAAATACTTAACACGTACGAACAATATTTCAAGGAAAGGGACAAGTCCGAATCAAGAAACTATGCTGCAGAGTATATCCGAAACTTTCTAACAGGAGAAACCATTCCGGGTATTGAATTTGAAAATGAGGCTATGAAGGCATTTCTCCCAACCATAACACTTGGTGAGGTGAATGCCCTTGCTGAAAAGTGGATTACAAATTCCAACCGGGTGGTAATTGTAATGGGTCCTGAAAAAGAAGGAGTCGTCCCGCCAACAGAAGAAGAAATCAGGAAAATGCTTGATGAAGCTGCCCAAATGCAAGTAACCCCCTATGCTGAAGAAGACCTGGGCACAGAATTAATGGCCACAATGCCTGTAGCAGGTAAAACAGCAGGTACTAAAGAATTTCCAACAACAAACGTGACTGAAATTACAATGTCAAATGGATTGAAAGTCGTATTAAAATCTACCGATTTCAAAAATGATGAGATCCTAATGACTGCAACAAGTCCCGGTGGAACTTCACTCTATTCCGATGAAGATTACCAATCTGCATCGAACGCATCGGCTATTATCAATCAAAGTGGCGTAGGTGAGTATTCCCCCACTGATCTTCAAAAACTTTTTGCAGGAAAGACAGTTTCAGTATCCCCATTCATTGGCGATTTATCCGAAGGTATGAGTGGCAGTGCTGCACCCAAGGATTTTGAAACCATGTTGCAATTAACTCACATGTATTTTACAAATCCCAGAAAAGATGAAGGTGCCTACCAATCCCTGATTGCAAAAAATAAAATGATCCTTCAGAATTTAATGTCAAATCCCAACTTCTATTATTCGGACCAACTCAGCAAGATCATGTCACAAAATAACCCAAGGGGTGGCGGGTTCCCAACGATGGAAGATCTGGACAAAATTGATTTTGAAAGATCGTATGTGATATACACAGAACGTTTTGCAGATGCCAGCGATTTCACATTCTTCTTTGTGGGTAATTTTAGCATTGAAGAAATTACACCTATGCTTGAATTGTACCTTGGAAGTCTTCCGTCGCTACAAAGGGGAGAAACCTGGGTTGACCGGGGTGTCAGGCCTCCAACCGGTGTTGTTGAAAAGGTCGTTAACAAAGGGACAGATCCTAAAAGTATGGTCACCATCAATTTTACCGGAAAGAAAAAATATGACAAAAAAGAAAACTATGACCTGAGCTCACTGGGTGAAGTATTATCGATTAAACTAATCGAAATCCTTCGTGAAGAAAAGAGTGGTGTGTACGGGGTAGGTGCATCTGGAAATTCAACCAAGTATCCGGAAGAATCCTATACATTCCGTATAAGTTTTCCGTGTGGCCCGGAGAATGTAGATGAATTGGTTGCTGCTACTTTTGATGAAATAGAAAATATCAAAAAGAACGGAGTCACAGACGAGGATATTCAGAAGATAAGAGAGACCCAAGCGCGAAACCGGGAAGAAAATCTGAAGAAAAACAGGTACTGGCTTAACCAGCTCAAAGGATACTACAGTAACAGCACTGACCTTGAAACATTCTTTGAGCGAGAGAAACTTACCGAGGAAGTTAATTCTAAAGACTTGCAGAGTGCAGCAAAGAAATACCTGAAAATGGACAATTACGTGAAGGTTGTGCTTATGCCGGAAGAGTAAACGTCATATGAGTCATGGCATGACTACGAGTCGTGTCATGACAATTTTATATGTGATTTATTTAGCAATTTATTCCTGTCTAATTCCTAAGGGCTCCACTGGTCAGAGTGTCACCTCCGACTACAATTGGTAAAATAGTTAGCAAACAATTCGAAGGAGAATAGTGACATAAGGATGAAAGGAATAGTTGGTTTTCTCGGAACCGCATCCTTTATTACAGGAATAGGATTTAAAGTGCTACATCTGTCCGGCGCTTTTGTATTGCTGGCTATTGGTGCCGGTCTTTTATTGTTTTATTATGTTCTAACCAACCTGTCTGGTAGTGAAACAGTGACTTGACTTATCATTGATTATATTTATTAATCCATCCCCATCTATTTCCAAAGAACTCCACTGGTCGGAGGGTCACCCTCCGACCCAATTATCATGGCATGATTAATTTTCATTCGTTGTTACCATTCAACAACCGATCACGATCAATTTCTACACCATTTGAAAACATCCTGTCTATATCTGTAAGGTTGCCTATATCATCCAGTGGGTTTGTATTGAGGATAAGAATATCTGCTTCATAATCAGGAGCAATTTTCCCAATGGACCAGCCAAAAGCTTTGGAGAAATTTATTGTAGATGCTGCCAGGGCTTCTTCATTACTCAATCCTATTCTTGTTAACAAATACAACTCGGTGTGCAGTGAAATACCAGGCATTGTTCCCCATACATCGGTGGCGCTTCCTGACAGGTATTTTGCTCCGGCCTTATAATAAGTTGGCTCAATAACTTCCGTTTCATTTTTAATCAGGTCCGAATATGCTTTTTGTTCGATCGAGTCAATGGAATGCTTGCCGGTAATTTTATCTGCCGGACGATTTATATCCGCCGAATCAATGATTACACTTACGGGATCATCCCAGGGATTTGTAGCAAATGGCAGATCCAGGTAAGACAAACTCATCGTTGGCATGATGTACGAATCGGAGAAAGCAAGGTTTTCTGCATGTTGTAACAATGCCGGATCTTCTGGTTGTACATGCATCAGATATTTGTAGTAGCGCCATTTCGGGCTGTTAAGGTCATTGCTGAATGGCTGGGCTGCTACCGAATCCGCCATGCTTCTGCGGGCGATGTCCAACGAATATCGTGTTGTGTGAACAAAGGCATCAATTCCAATGCCTATGCCCTGTTCGTAAGTCGTTCGTCCTAATTCACCGATAGTACCAAAGCCTAAACTCTTTGCCTTTTCGTGGGCCATTTGCGTTTGCTCAGGTGTTAACCCATACATTAATAAAAGAATCCGAAACCCCTTATTATTCAAACTATCAATCCTGTTGTAGAGTTCTTCGTCTGATATGGGGGTATCTCCAACACTTTCCAGCCGGTAAAGGTCGGGGGAAGGGTTGCCTTGCCCGAAAAAAGGACCCCGGCGGTAACCATCGACCGTGATCAATGATGTAATGCCTTTATAAAGATAAGCATTGGCGTAGGACTGGTTGTTGATCGTTGCAAATCCATCTACCAATCCTGGCACAACAAATTTTCCGAAGGCTGTTACCTCTTTTTGAACCACAATGGACTCCGGAAGATTTTCAAGTTTACCGTAAGATTTAATTTTATTGCTGTCAATCAGAATAAACGACTCAGGAATAATTTCAGTTTCAGTATCAGGATTAATGATCGTTGCACCCTTGATCAGTAATGAATATTTTTCAGGGGAATCTTTTTCACAACCAAGAATAAAAAGCACTAATATTCCAATCCACGAGTTTCTCACAAATCTGTTCATTATAACTATTAGATCTAAATTTGAGAATATGGTTTAACCCAGTATTGTCATTAGAAATTTACTACGGCTTCCAATTTACTGTCATTCAGGCACTTTCTCGCTTTTTGATTCTCACCATGATCTTACTATGCTTCCGATTCAAAAACCTGTGAGAGCACCTGACTAACAGCATCTTGAAACCCTCGCTACAAAGTCTAATGACAATTCTGGGTTTAAATATAACAGGATTTAACCTTATGATCTTTGTCTCAAATCAATATTGAAATATTTTGATTTGGTTATACTAGATTTGCAGAAAATGGGAAACAAGGCAAAGCGTGATATCACAAACAGGGATGATCTTGTAAAATTACTAATTGAGTTTTATACCCTGGCGGTAAAAGATGATGTTATCGGATCGAAATTTGCAAATCTTGCCATGGAAGAGCATATTGAAATTATTGCTGACTTCTGGGACTCTATTCTTTTTGGCACCAACCAGTATCAAGGGGACCCATTTGGCAAACATATTCCTTTGGATCTGAAATCGGCACATTTTAAGAAGTGGCTGGAACTATTCAATACTACTGTAGATGAGATGTTTTCAGGCCCCAATGCCAGGGAGGCAAAACACAGGGCATCCACCATCGCAAGGGTTTTTCAATATAAACTCACAGGCAAGTAACTATCCGGCCATCGCACTTTCAAGTTTTCCTTTTATTTCATCAAGGCACAAATTACCGATACTTCCTTCGTGGGTGTGTTCAAGTTTTTTCTCTGGTATATATTCATTTTTTTCTATCTGATCTACAACCTGCCGGTAGGCCTCACGAAAAGAAACTCCCTCTATTACCAGTTTACTAACGGACTCCACGGTAAACAACATGTTGTATTTTTCTGTTGCCATTACATCTTTATTAACATTTATTTTTTGAAGCATAAATCTCACAATTCCCAGGACGGACTTTATTTCTTTTATTCCTTCAAACAAATTTTCCTTTAAAAGCTGAAAATCCCGGTGGTATCCCGAAGGCAGGTTTCCGGTTAAAAGTGAAATTTCAGTAGGCAAGGTTTGTATTTTGTTACATTTAGCACGTACCAGTTCAAAAACATCAGGGTTTTTTTTATGGGGCATAATGCTGCTACCAGTGGTAACATCATCAGGGAAAGAAATGAATCCAAAATTTTCATTCATATACATAACTATATCCATCGCAAATTTTGACAAGGTTCCGGCAAGGGAGGACAACGCAAATGCCACTACTTTTTCAAGTCTGCCCCGGCTGAGCTGTGCAGCAATAGAGTTGTATTTCATCGTATGAAATCCTAAATCCCGGGTAGTCATTTTACGATCCAAAGGAAAGGAAGATCCGTAGCCTGCTGCTGAACCCAAAGGATTCTGGTCTGCAACCTTGTATGCTGCATTAAATACATAAATATCATCGATAAGTGTTTCAGCATAGGCGCCAAACCAGAGCCCAAAACTTGATGGCATAGCTACCTGCATATGTGTATATCCCGGGATCAATACTTCTTTGTGTTGCCTGCTCAGCAACATAAACTGTTCTGATAATTGCGATATTCCTGTTTTAATATCATCAATTTCACTTTTAATATAAAGATGAAGATCAACAAGTACCTGGTCATTTCTTGATCTGCCGGTATGGATCTTCTTACCTGTTTCGCCCAGGCTTTCGGTAAGCATGTATTCAACGTAGGAATGAATGTCTTCAAAACCTTCCGGTATCTCAAATCCCCCTTCATTAATTTTATCTAGAATTATATTAAGTTCATTCTCCAGTAATACAGCTTCAGAATTATCAATAATGCCTGTTTCGCCAAGCATCCGTGCGTGGGCAATGGATCCTTGTATATCGTATTTTGCCAGATGGCAATCGAGTTCCCGGTCATTCCCAACGGTAAAGTCTTCAACAATCTTTTGTGATGATTTACCCTTTCCCCATACATTTTTTGGTGCTCCCATATCTCAAATTACAGTTGGTTTTTAAGCTCATTAATAAAATTCAAATACCCTTTCGTCCCTTCTTCAATTTCATCCAGATAAATGTACTCATCAGCGGAGTGGGACCTTCCTGATTTCCCGGGACCCATCTTTATTGAATCCCAGGGCATTAAAGCCTGATCACTTAGTGTAGGTG
>SDBV01008069.1_pt1 | contig 14256 bp, 11 predicted proteins | sample 2277081 | NCBI WGS metagenome assembly SDBV01 (sample SAMN10402039, study PRJNA504765) | marine sediment metagenome | isolation source: marine sediment core GS10_PC15, 223 cmbsf | place: Arctic Ocean: Southern Knipovich Ridge | collected 2010
TAATGAAACCGGAAGATTATCGTGCACTTACACCATTAATCTATCTTCATATAAATCCATATGGAAGCTTTTATTTGGATATGGAGGATAGATTGAATATAGCAGCATAATCCTTATGGCCCCCTGGTGACAGCTTCGCTTCCACTACCCCAATTAGACTGATAGAAAAAGAAAAATAGTAAGTGGAGAATGTAATGAAATCGTTCACTTTTACTCTTAAAACTGATTGTTTAAAGTGCGGCAAGACTGTGGGAGTCAACGGCCCCCTTCGTTCTCTGACCTGTGATAAATGTTTTAAAATAATGAAACTAACACCTGCATACTGGGGAGAACAGGTTGTCTGCGCAGAAGAGGGAATGAGGATATTTAACTACCCTTATACCTGTATCCCAACAAAAATAAAGAAGCCGCATTGCTATGATTGTGAAAAACCTTTTTCCAACTTTAAAACTTTTATTGGAAAAGATACAAAGATTATTTGTAAGCGTTGTAATAAAACGATGTATACATTTCCTGCTCCAAAATGGCTGAAGAAAGTATTACCTATGGCTGTACAGATTATTAGTACGGCGCGGGATTCAGATAAAGCAGCAAGGCAGGCTTCTGATATTGAAGTAAATGAAAAAAGTATAAAACCGATCATTTTTTCATGTCCAAACTGCAGTGCAGCATTGCGGATTATATCAGAATCTGAGCGCATTACAGCATGTGAGCATTGCAGTTCAGAGATATTTATTCCGGATGCAATCTGGAATCGTCTTCATCCTGTTAAAATCATATGCCCATGGACTATTGTTTATAATGGCAAAAAACTTAAAGCCAGAGAATAGCTCCGATCCAACACCAATAAAATCTATCACATCAGATTGAAACTAAAAAACACTTCTATTAATTTAAATTCTTGTTTTTTCATAAATAGAGAATAACTGGTTAAACTATCTATTGTTAATCCATTAATTTCTTTTTTTGAATTATCTGTTTTGGTTAGTATAATTCTGTGCTTGTCCGAAAACCGATAGATAACAGGCACCTGGCATAAAGTAAAACAAAGGCTGTCTGCTTTAAGTTTAAGGTAATTCTTTTTTCCATTAATTTCATAATAATAAAACAATTGTTCAGAATTAAGGAATTCCTCCTTTCTCAATAAAACAGGATGAATTGATATTTGCCCGTCCTTAACAATTATTCCCAATTCACCTATACGTGATATAATATCTTCTTTTACCTGGCCTGTCATGCCTGGCTGTTTTGCGCCTCCGTTACCCGGTGTATGAGAATAGGGATCAATAGGAAATGCGCCGTAAATCCCTGGTGATTTGTCAAGTCCTATTCCTTTCTGTACTTCATAATAATACTCTTTTAATTTACTTAAAAGCTCGCCGTCCTCTTTTCCGAAATATGCCCTGAAAAAAGTTTCTTCTATAGCCAGCAAAAATTTTGATACCATGTGCCAGTAAATACATCCCAAACCTTCATAACCGTAAAAAGTTCCAGAGCGTCCTGTAAATGATTTATGGTCAAATATCTGTTCAAAAATATCAAGAATAAGTTCATGTTCCTTTTCTACAAGTTGTTCATATCCTTCATTTTTTAACTCAAAAAGCACGTTTATTACATCAAGTGAATTTCTAAAATCACAGTTAAAATGACATATGCCATTAATATCTTTAATAATTAGTTTTGTATTTTTATCGTCTATAAGTTTTTGAAATAATGCAGACTCTTTTATTTTATCCGAAGGAATATTATTTTTTTCTAAAAATTTGGGCAGTTTTCTTTCAGGATAAAGCATGTAACTATACTGATCCTCTCTGAACATTCTGCTATTCTTAAGAGAATCTAATAATTCAATTGATTCCTCTGTATTTAAAAATCCAGAGCTTAATAGAGCCACCTGGCCTTCGAGCATTTCATATAAGTATCTTATTGATACTTTTATTTCATCCTTCACAGTCATTAAGTTGTAAGAATGATAAAGATTGTCTAAACGTTTATTAGCCTTTATGGAATGATCTATATACTCCAGTGTTAATTTAAAAAATCCAATAAGAACAGAAGTTTCTATGTCATTCTTTTTGCCGGAGAAACCCTGTTTGTAGATTGATAATCTGTATTCGCTTCCTGCATTGCCAAGCTCATCCATCACTGATTTCCGAAGCTCATCAGAAAACTTTTCATTAAGATGCTGCTGGTACTTTTTAAATGTTGCATTTATTTTATTAAATATTTCAACTACTTCTTCGGATACATATACTTTATTAAGTTTTAAATTTGAGAAGATTTTAATAAAGAAAATAATATATCTTCTTATATAATACAAGGTCACCATAGAAACGCCATACCCGACAAGAGCATTATTTGCATCATTCCATTCCGGCCTTTGTGTGTTCAGCCAGATACCGGCTTCCGGAATAAAATTGGATAATTTGCATAATATAGATACAAGTATTTTTTCTGTGAGGTTTACCATGTAAATATCATTATTATTATCTAAAACAAGCTTTCCATCTGAACCTAATTCTTTAACCCGTTTATTAATGAGTTTTTGCAAGTCATTATCAATATTAATTGTTTCACGGGGATTTATAATAAGGTCTGAATAAGATTTTATCCGGTACGGTACATTTGCATAACTAAAGATATTTGTATTAAGTAATTTCTCTATCTTTCCCGGATTGTAGTTATGTGATATCTCAAACAGCTTTAATAAATATATAATCTGATGATCACCCCAGTATCCGATATTTGTCCATGGGCTTTCTGAATCTGGCAATTCCCAATCAATCCCGTCCTTTGTTACCCTGTATGGATTGTACCCATCTGCTGTAGATGCATTTACAAATTTAGAAATCATACTCTCTACAAATCCAGGAAATGAAAGGCTTAAGGCCTCCCAGTTCTGAAAGATGTCTCGCCAGTTTCCGGCATAATCAAGTATTATTGAGCCGTCTTCATTTTTAGTTTCTATAGAAAAAGTATTCCACGGCCTGCTTGGATCTCCATGCCTGCGGCTGTATGTTAATGGAAGATATTCATAACACAGCCTTTGTAAATGACGTTCGCCTTTTAAAGAAATTTCATCTAATAGATTTATATAATTAATGTTTTCCGGTAAGTTGTTTAAGTATTTAATATTATTCTCAAGGATAGACTTGTTTGATTTTGATAAATATAATATTAAGTCCTTTTTTGTTATATTATAGTTATTATAAAAAATACCTCCCCGCATAATATTAAACAAAACATTCAAGAAGTGTCTTACAGTGCAAAGCTTATCTTCAGATACCTGCAGGCCGTCCGAATTGGCCACGATTTTTTTAAGATTTTCTGTGCAATTCAGAATATCCTCTTCTAAGCTTTTTTCTATTGTTTTATTAATCTTCAAGTTCTTTATAAGCTCAGCAAGCTTTGCACTATCCTGGTTAACATCAGCAATAATATACCAGTCTTTAATCTCTTCCGGATTTAAAGATATTTCAGCATTTACAAAATAAGCACCCCTTCTTGCATTTACAATTGTTTCCTCTATAATCTCTCCGGTCTTACGGAATTTATCAATCTGAATAGAAGAAATTAGTTTTTTTGAGTTTACAAATCCTGTTGACCAGACTACTGTTGCTTTTAATGCCTCACTGGGTTCAGGTTTATCTACTGGAATAGAACTTAAAGCATATATACCAATTCCAGAATTGTTTAACAGTTCATTCTTTTTATATGCATCTACGAGTGTACTAAACTGCATTTGAAATTGTCTGTTTATACCGTAAGGTAAAATATTTTGTATCCCGTCAAGAAGATTGATTTTCACATTGCACTTATTGTTATTAATAACTGTTGAATGTTTTACGAATCCGTATTTATCACTGGTTTTCCATTCATAACGAAAGGTGATAAAAAGATCTTGATTTATTTCTTCAAAAATAACTTTATTTCCATATACACTTTTATAAATATTTTTTTTAATCGAATATAAACCTTTATAATTATTCGAAAAAGGTTCCCATAAATAAGTCTTATTCTCTTTATTTATCAGAAGTATTGTTTTACTGCCCAAAATATCTGTTGAATCATGTATTTTATCATCTGTATAATATGGAAAGAGTGCATTATCAGCATTTTTTCTGCCAGCAGTAATCCCGCCGTTACTGGAAACATACATCCAAAGATCAGAATCGCTTACAATACTCATTAAGAAAGGTTCCATATTATCGTAATTAGAAATCTGATAATACTGCTCTTCCTCAATTTTAAGTATTTTACCTTTTATTTCAGATTTTTCTGTATTCAGGACAGAATCACCTATAAAAATGTTTTTTTCTTTCATTATAATTATTTAACCTTTAATACCGCTTGTAGCTATGCTCGCTATAATATTCTTCTGGAAAAAGATGAAGAAAATAATCATTGGAAGCGCTACGAGAAAGACTGCGGCTGCAAGAGGCGGCCAATTAGTTCCATACTGCCCCACAAAGCTGAAAAGTCCTCTGACAATTGGATAATATTTCGGGCTTGTCAAAAAAACTATACTTCCAATAATATCATTCCAGATAGTAAGAGTAAATAATATTGAAAAGCCTGTTATGCAGATTCCCGAATAACAAACTGTGATTTTATAAATATTTTTTTTTCATAATTATTGTTTTTCATCATTAAAAATAACTGTTTAACTGCTTTTTCCCCCATTGCTCTTCTATCATAACTAATTGTTGTTAATGCAGGAGATATTAGCTTTGCAATCCTAATGTCATCAAATCCGATTAAAGCAATTTTTTGAGGTATTTTAATTTTTTTGTTCATTAAAGCGCGTATTGCACCCAGCGCCATCTGGTCATTAGCACAAAAAAATGCTTCAGGTAAATTATTTGCTTCTATTAATGGTAAAATATTTTTATATGCTATTTCTTCAGAATATTTACCTTCTACTTTCCATTCCTTATTATATTCTATATTATTTTCTTTTAATGTTTTTTTATAAGCTTTAAACCTGACTCTATTATCATAAGATCTCTTATCACCATTTAAATATCCAACTTTTTTATAACCATTATCAATAAGATATTTTACTGCTTTTACTACCGGCTCAATATTTTCTAAACAAATAGCACACGATTTTGAGTTTTTAATAGTGTTCAAATTTGGATCTATATCAAAAAACACAACCGGTATTTTACCTTTTCCAATTTGTATTAACATGTTTTCCGGAATTAAAGATGCTCCAAAAACGATTGCACCATCAATACGGTTGCTAAAAATAAAATCAACAATGGATTGTACTCCTCTTGTTCCACAAGTCGGAGATATTATAAGTTCATGCCGCTTTTTAATTAATTCATCTTCGATGCCCATAATGAGCTGCTCAAAATACGGCATATTAAGATCCTGCAAAAAGAGTCCTATTGTATGCGTTTTTTTTGATTTTAAACTGCGTGCTGCAATATTTGGTTTATATCCAAATTCTTTTACGATTTTCATTATCTTACGGCGTGTCTTATCACTTACTTTAGGATGATTATTTATTGCATAAGAAACTGTAGAAATAGCGACGCCTGCTTTTTTTGCAATATCCTTAATTCCAACCATAATACTTCTTTATTAAAGTAAAATTTTATGCTTTATAGTCGAAACGTTTCGACTATAAAGCATAGTAATTAATTAAAATTATCTTGTCAATAATGAATTTAATTTTTTTTATATTAATTTAGAAATACTGTATTCCATAATAGTACATGGATGTACTATTTTACACAGTTGCACACTGGCAGGATGAACCTGAGCCTGCTCCGATTACACAAATATCATATTCGTTCATAAATATTTTAACATACTACCGGGTTTCTTTATTTTAATACTTGATGAATTTTATCTACCTGGTTATTATAAACAGGTTTTAAAAAGGGAGTAAACAGGTGCAGAAAATTGGTTTTAATAACGATAAATACTTAAAAGAGCAGTCGGAAGCTATAATAGAGCGGGTTAAGAATTTTGACAACAAGTTGTATCTGGAGTTCGGTGGTAAATTACTTTTTGATTATCATGCCTCTCGAGTGTTACCCGGTTTCGATCCTAATGTTAAAATGCGCTTATTAAGCCAGCTAAAAGATAAAATTGATATAATACTTTGTATTTATTCAGGTGATATAGAAAGAAAAAAAATGCGTGCTGATTTTGGAATTACATATGATGCAGATGCTTTAAAACTTATAGATGATCTAAGATACTGGGATCTTGATGTACTTGGTGTTGTAATTACGCGCTATGAAGATAAACCGGCAACCAATATTTTCAAAAACAAACTTGAGCGAGCTGGCATAAAGGTTTATAAACATTACTATACAAAAGGCTACCCCACGGATGTGGATGTTATAGTAAGTGATAAAGGTTATGGTGTAAATGATTATATAAAAACCAATCATCCTTTAGTAATTGTAACAGGACCCGGTCCTGGAAGCGGAAAGCTTGCCACATGTTTATCCCAGCTTTATCACGATTATCAACATGGAATCCACTCCGGTTATGCAAAGTTTGAAACCTTCCCTATCTGGAATTTACCAGTTATGCATCCTGTAAATGTAGCATATGAATCTGCAACTGTAGATCTGAATGATAAAAACATGATAGATCACTTTCATCTGGAAGCATATAATGAAAGTGCTGTAAATTACAATCGGGATCTCGAGGCATTTCCTGTACTTACACGGATATTAAAAAAAATTAGTGGCGAAGAATCTATGTATAAATCTCCTACGGATATGGGTGTAAACAGAGCAGGTTTTGGTATTGTTGATGATAAAGTAGTACAGGAAGCGGCAAAACAGGAAATAATCCGAAGACATTTCCGCTATTCTTGTGAGTATGTAATGGGACTTGCGGAGCACAATACTGTAGAAAGAAATATTTTACTTATGAAAGAACTCAATATTACAGTAGAGCATAGAATTACTGTACAACAAGCACATCTTGCAGCAAACGAAGCCCGAGAAAAACAAAAGGGCCATGAAGGCATTTTTTGTGGTGCAGCTATACAATTAAAAGATGGTTCAATTATTAAAGGGAAAAACTCTTCGTTAATGCACGCAGCTTCCAGCCTTGTATTAAATGCAATAAAACATCTGGCAGGGATTCCGGACAATATTCACCTGCTACCTCCTAATATTATTAAATCTATAGAAAAATTAAAAAAGGAAGTATTTTGCTCAAGAAATGCGAGTATGGATGTAGAAGAAATACTTATTGCCTTAAGTATAAGTGCAACGACAAATACTGTTGCAGGAGTTGCAATGGAAAAATTAAAGGATTTTAAGGGCTGTGAAGTGCACATTACTCATATACCAACACCAGGTGATGAAGCAGGATTACGTAAACTCGGTGTAAACCTTACAAGTGATCCTGACTTTTCAACTAAAAACCTATTTGTAAGCTGATCTATACTATTTTATATAGTTGCACCCTGGCAGGATGAACCTGAGCCTGCTGTACATCCGAAGCAATGGTTGTGTAATAGTATTTTTCTACTATTCAAATCTTCATTTGATAGATCTATTATATTTTTCTTGCCGGAAATAATGATTGGCATATTAAGCATTTGATTAAAATCACAATTATATAAAGCGCCATTCCAGCCGACACTTAATGTATTTTTACACATTACATTAGATACGGATTCTTTATTATATGAGCTGATTAGTTCAGAAAAATAATCTTCTATATTTAAGCTTTTTTTAAGATAATCGAGAAACCTTCCTACTGGCATATTTGTAATACAAAAAAGTTTATTAAAGTCTATATTGTAGTTTTGTTTTAATTTTGTTTTATACTCATATTCCAGAGCATTTTGATTGCCGGGTAAATATGCTCCGATAGGATTATGTATCAAATTAAGAATTAAATTCGATCCTGTTTTTCCATATCCATTTCTATTAAGTTTTTTAATAATCGCAATTGCCTCATTAAAAAAATTCTTTCCTCTTTGAATTTTAATTCCTGTATAATCAGGTAAAGAAGCGAATATCTCAATATTATTCTTTATATATATATCTATAAATTTGCTGTAATTAGATAAATTTAAGATTACAAGATTTGTTCTCACTATTATGCGATTTACAATTTTAGAAGCTTTATTAAGAAGCCACTCAAGATGAGGATTTAATTCCGGGGCTCCACCTGTTATATCCAGGGTTTGTATCTTTTTTAATAATAGTATTTTAAGGCATTTATTAAGTATGTTATATGACATTTCTTCTGTTCTTCCAGGCCCAGCTTCCACATGGCAGTGTTTACATTGCAGGTTGCATTTTTTTGTAATATTCAACTGAAGTATTTCGATTTTTCCAGGTTCGATAGGGAACTGGCAAGTTTCTTTTATGGTATCCTTGAATGATGTTGGAAATTTATTTAGAATTTTAATCTGTTCTATTGCTTCCAATTACATCTCCTTTTTCTTAATTATCTTTCTCATTTGAGTGGAATGGGCTAAAGTAATACCTGCCATCATACAAGCTCCTACATGTACAGCTTCCATCATTTCTTCTTTTGTTATACCTAGGGATAAACATTTGTTGGTGTATGCATCAATGCAATATGGGCAATTTTGCGTCGCTGCCGTAGTAAGAGCAATTAAAGATTTTTCTCTTTCAGATAATTTGTTTGCAGAAGTAGCAAGATTATAGTATTCAAAAAATTTTTCTCCTTCTAAAGGAGCAAATTCTCCAATATTATTAAAATCTTTTAAGTCTTCTTTTTCATAATATTCAGCCATTTATAACTCCTATTCAATAGTTTATTATAAAGACGTAATACATCGATGCTCTGTACCCAGATGGCACAAGACATCGTGGATATATGGTTTTTTCAAAACCATGATATGTGATGTATAAGCCTAAAGGCTTTTACTATTTATAAACCATATAGCAACTACGTTGCTTTATATTTGTCATATTAAGTCAATAAAATTGCACCCGACACCAAATTTTTGTTATTTCGTGCCGGGTATTCTTACAACATAAGAACACCTCTACAGTAAAGTTTTTAAAAAATTCTTTATATAAATATATTTATTATTTAAATGGATTGTCAATTGATTTACTAAAAAAAAGTATTGCTATCTATCTTATGTCTTTATATATTCTATTTAAGATATTTGGTGAAATGCCTAATAAATATAGTTTTTTTATAATTATCCATTTTAATCTTGTTTTAATAAAACCGTCTTTAATATGTCGTCTGGAAGAAATTAACAGATAAGGTTCTTTTATACGGACAATATTGAAACTATCTCTCATCCGTTTACTAAAATCATAATCCTCCATTATTGGAATTTCTTTAAATCCACCTAAAGCCTGGAAAACATTTGTCTTGCAAAATATTCCGTTATCTCCAAAGAATATTAAATTATTTTTATGATCATTATCAATTATTCTAAAATTTAATATACGGCCCAATATTTTTATTTTATTATTATGAGTTGAAAATCTATTGGAAAAGCCCCCGCCATCATAATTTTTTAAATATATTTTATCTTCAATTGCTTTAATAATCTTTTCTGTAATGTGGAAATCTGCATGTGTAAAAAACAGAATGTCCCCTTTAGCTTTTTTAACAGCTTTATTTATTTGAATTGCTTTTCCTTTTTTCTTTGAAACTACAACTCGTGTATAATTTTTCGCAATATTAACAGTATTATCCGAGCTTCCTCCATCGCATACAATTATTTCATGATTGGTATTTTTTATACTGTTTTTTATTACTTTTAAAGTTTTTTCAATTATTTCTTCTTCATTATATGTAGTAATAATTATTGAAATCATTCTTTTGTACGTAAATATCTTACAAAGGCCTTTTTTACAATTTCTGACATTGTAGGGTATGGATATATCGTATTTGCTATATCATTAATAGACAGGTTGTTTTGCATTGCAAGAGTGATATTCTGCATATATTCTCCGCAATGGGCTCCTATTATATGCGCACCAATTATTTTATCATTTTTATCTATTAATATTTTAATAAAGCCTTTTGTTTTATTTTCTGTAATAAATCTGTCCAGATTACAATTTACATGTAAAACTTTATAATTAATAATTTTCTCCTTTGCCTGTTCTTCTGTATATCCAACATGTGCTATTTCCGGATTCGTGAATATTACCCAGGGCATAATACTTTTAGAAATAGAGGTTTTTTGTAATTTAATAATATTATTAACCGCAATATTAGCATAAAAAGATGCAGCATGAGTAAAAAGATATTTTCCAATCACATCTCCGCACGCATAAATATTATCTTCATTTGCTTGTAAAAAATCATTTACAATAATTCCATTTTGATTGTATCTAATGCCTGCTTTTTCCAATTGAAGACCACTTAAATTAGGCTTACGGCCTATTGCAATTAATACTTCGTTAGCATTAAGTTTTTTTTCTTTATCATCCTGATGATAACTTGTTTTAATTTCCGGGCCATTCTGCTCAAATTTAAAAAATTTAGTTCCTTTTAATATTTTGATTCCTTCAGATTTTAAAATATCTTCCAGGGAATTTGCAATTTCTCTGTCTTCATTTTTTATTATTCTGTTTGAGCGTATTGCTATAAAAACTTTCGAACCAAAATAGGACATCGCCTGGCCTAATTCAATACCAATGGGGCCTCCGCCCAAAATTAGAATTTTTTTAGGCAAAACTTCTAAATCCCAGAAATTATCATTTGTTAAATATTTTATATTATCAATTCCCTGTACTTTCGGTATTGCAGGTGATGAGCCTGTGCAAATTATAAAATATGTGGATGTAATAATATTATCATTTAGCTTTAATTTTTGATTGGACAAAAATTCAGGACTTCCAAAGAATACTTCTATTCCCATTTTTTCAAATGTGGATTTACTTTCATGTTTATAAATTGATTTAATAGTGTCTCGGACATGGCCCATTACTTTGTTGAAATCAAATTGTTCATCTGCTTTAAATTTGGGCAGGCCTAAACTATAAGCATTATTAATAGTATTTTGAACATTTGCTGCATGAATTAATGTCTTACTTGGTACGCATCCAGAATGCAGACACTCACCGCCGATTTTATTGTTTTCAATTAGGGCAGTTTTTGCACCAAGGCGATTTGCAGTAGTTGCGGCAACCAATCCTGCAGAACCTGCCCCAATTACACAAATATCATATTTTTTCATAAGTATTTCTGCCCAGTTTTAAAAGATTTTTAATCTTTTTAAATTAATCTTAATGAAATATTAAACAATTACAAAAATTAATTCAATAAATTAATAAATAAAGCAATTTGCATCCAAAGGGCATAATTACGATGTTAAAGAAAATTAAGACCCCAGGCTGCAAAACACGCTACCGATGCAAAATAAAACCAGATCTTATAACATGTTTTGAGATATTATTATTATGTTCTGACACCACAAGGGTGCAGACGTACATCGATAGCGTATTTTTCTGCTAAGCCGAAGGCTCCTGCGTGCCTGTGGTGCCGCCTGATTGCAGAATGATTATTTTAATATCGTTTATGCGCTTTGGGTGCAAAATACTTTTTTTGTGTGATTCTAAAATGGTGGTAACTTTTTTTGTTAAAAATCAAAAGAATTTACAGCCTGGGAAGAGATAATAAAAGTGCGGATCTATCCTGCAAATTAATAACAGTTTTTTTATTGACTATTCCATGAATTTTAAATTATTTTATAATAAGAGCACCTTATAAGAATAATTATCATTAACAATTTTTCTTATACTATTTAATTCATTTATTGCTTTTACTTTGCCGCAGGCAGAATTCGAATCTGATTACAAGTATTATTCAGATAATTTTAGACAATTAATTATTTTATATTGAAAGTATATTGATTAAAGGATAAACTTAATAATGAAATCTTTTAAAATTATATTATTACTAATTATCTTAGTCTTTATTTTATCTTCATGCGCAGGTAATCAAAGCTATTTATACAATACAGATTTTCTTGCAAACAGCCACTGGGACTTGGGCAAAGCAGAATTCCAGACTTACAGCGGCCTTATTACACAGTATGATGAGCAGAGAAATGCAAGCTTTAAATTTATCCTTGTTAAGGAACAATTTGATGAAAATAAATTTGTTAAAAGCAATAATGGTAATTTGTCCGTATTAAAAGTAAATATTATCAAAACAGTACCAACAGGAATGTATGATTATTTTCAAATGGGGTCCTTATTTTTTAATGTTAATACAGGTGAAATTATTAAATTTGCCATAAGCTCACAGGACGGCTGCGGAACAACATATATAGAATACAATTCAAAGAGCAATAAAATAATCTACAATTCCTATTTTGATGATCAGGGAGAAATAACAAGAGAATTGTCCGGTAGTAACTTTACATTTTATGATGCTTTACCAGTATTTTTAAGATTTGAACTTGGCAGAAAAGATTCTTATGAATTATCTTTAATTCCTTCTCTAATTAATAATAAATTTATAGAACCGGAATTTCAGGATGCATTAATCACAAATACAATAATTACCAATTACAAAATTGGATATGAAACTTATCCGGAAGTATATAAATCTGAAGTAACATATTCCGACAATACAGAAGCATACTATTTCCAAAAGGATTTTCCTCATACATTAATTGCCTGGGAGAAAGGTAATGGCGATTATCTACAGCTCGATAACAGCCTTTTTATTGATTACTGGAATTATACAGGGAATAAAGATAGACATTTAATTGAGTAAGATGAGGCGCTTTATGAGTAAAAAATTAATTTTGTTTTTGATCATTTTCTTATTTACAAACAGTATAATCTGCTTTTCTGATGATTCAAATTATTATGATGACTATAATTATTTTTTAAGTAATGTTGTTTTAAATGGCAGAGTTAATTATGAAAAAGCAGGCGAAGATTTCATGTATACAAAATTAATACGTTTTCTGCAATTTGCAGGTATAGTTCGGTTGTCGGCAATTAGTCCAGATGAGAAACTTGCATTACTAATAAATATATATAACGCAGCCACAATAAAATTAATAATAGAAAACTATCCTGTTAATTCTATTATGGAAATTGATAATCCGTGGTCTACAAAAATAAGTGTTGTACAGGGTGAAAATGTAACTCTCGATTATCTGGAAAAAAACATTATCTTTAATGAATTTGATGATGCCAGAATACATTTTTTGTTGAACTGTTCTGCGGTAAGCTGTCCTCCATTGTTACCGTATGCATTAACAGGGGACAATATCGATGAGAACCTGGAAGGCTCTGCATATAACTTTATAAATAACAGCACTTTTAATAAATTTGAAGTTGTTTTAAATACATCATTTTTTAGAAGGAATGATCAAAGACTCGTAATTTATTTATCCGAGATCTTTTCATGGTATGAAAATGACTTTATAAATCATTTTGGTTCGGTAAAGGACTGCTTAATTGAATATATAAGCAATCGAGAATACAAAGAATTTCTTAATGACGATAATTTTGAAATATCATATATGATATATGATTGGGAACTTAATAGATATTAATTTTATTCTGTCCAGTTATTCTGTTTTACCAATTTTATTAAATTTTTTAAACAGGATTTATATTCTGTGTTTTGAACAACCTTTAATAAATCAGAAAATGTATCTATATCTATTAAGGTTTTACCTTCTAAATATTTAAGCCCCTGTTTTTCTGCAATTTTCTCTGTCTGATTTAAAACAGCAGGACTACTCCATGAAATGTTTTTAAACAGCTTAATGTTAAGCATAACTTTCCTGCATCCAATAAGGTGATACCCGCCGTCCAGGCTTGGGCCCAGTACCAGTGAGTATCTATCCAATTTTATTAAGTACTCATTAATAAGTTTACTGTGAATTTGGGGTATATCAGAACCAATCAAAACTGCTTTATCTGCCCCCTTAAAAAAAACTTCCTTAAAGGCATTATACATCTTAATTCCAATATCATTTCCCTTTTGTAAAAATACATTATTAGAGTATTTTTCCGGTAATAAATTTCCCAGCCCTAACTTTTTATCAACATAGAAACAAGTTTCTGCATTTACACCGTTTATATTTTTATACAGATCTTTTACCATCGCAAGATAAACTTCTCTTGCTTTATCATGGCCAATAGTACTTGCAAGCCTTGTTTTTACATGCCTTATTAATGGAGCCTTTAAAAATACGATTAATACAGATTGAGCATACATTCTCGTTCCTAATGCATTATATTACATAAAGTTTAAAAATCAATCTAATTAAAAAGCTATCCAATGACTAAA
>SDBV01008070.1_pt1 | contig 14256 bp, 7 predicted proteins | sample 2277081 | NCBI WGS metagenome assembly SDBV01 (sample SAMN10402039, study PRJNA504765) | marine sediment metagenome | isolation source: marine sediment core GS10_PC15, 223 cmbsf | place: Arctic Ocean: Southern Knipovich Ridge | collected 2010
ATTTTTTCCTTGATTGATAGACTCAACGAGAGCAGATGTAAGCAACGATTTTGGTTCAGAAGGGGCAAGTCAATGGCAATTTTAGCACAATGCCCGATATGCAAAAATAAACAATCGCTTAAAAATAAAATCTGTAAATGCGGCCAGGACCTGGACAAGGCCAAGCGATCAAGGCGGGTCAAATATTGGATTGCTTACCGTTTCCCAGGGGGGAGGCAGCGGAAAGAATACGTCGGATATTCTATTGAAGAAGCCAAGGCTGCTCATGGAAAACGGCGTGGGCAAAAAAAGGAAAACAGAATTTTCGATATGTTACCGGAATCCAAGATGACGTTTAATGAATTGGCTGACTGGTATCTTAACCTAAAATCGGTCAAAAAACTTGCATCATATAATCGAGTGAAGATTGCTGTGAGCAATTTTAGAGGATCACTTGGTAGTTACCGAGTTAATGCTGTCAAAACTATTGATCTTGAAAATTATCAGCTGAGCAGGGAAGAGGTGGGACGATCGCCGGCAACAATCGACATGGAGATAACGATTGCCAAAACTATGGTTAATAAAGCCTTTGATAATGATATGCTTGATGGTCGAGCTTTGAAGGCTTTTAGAGGTGTAAAAAGAAAATTAAGAAAAGGGAGCAATGCTAGAAAGCGGATATTGAAATTTTATGAATATATTCAACTTATTAAAGCAGCTCCATCCCATCTTAAACCGGTTTTGATAGTAGCTTTTAACACTGGGATGCGACATGGAGAAATTAGAACTCTTAAATGGTCATATATTGATCGTAAAACAGGATTTATCAATCTCCCAAAGGAAACGACAAAAGAGGAAAGAGACAAAGCAATACCCATAAATCATCATGTCAAAGACGTTTTTGATAATGTACCAAGAGCGCTTAAACATGATTTTGTATTCACGTATAAAGGGGAACCTATTATAGAGATTGGTGGCTATAAAAAATCTTTTAAAACAACCTGCAAAAAGGCAGGGATTCCCAATGGCAGAAAGATAAAAAATGGAATAATATTTCATGATATTCGAAGAACGGTAAAGACTAATATGCTCAATGCGGGAATTGATAAGGTTCACAGGGACATGATTTTAGGCCATAGTTTGCAGGGAATGGATGTTCATTATCTTGTATCGGATGAGGAATCATTGAAAGGAGCGATGGAAAAATATACGAAATGGCTGGATACACACCTTAATTCTGCAAATGTTGCCCAAACCGTTGACCAAAGGGTTAAATGAGCTTAGGTCTGTTAACGTAACTCCTTGATTTTATTGGTGCCCCCGGCAAGAATCGAACTTGCGGCACATGGATTAGGAATCCACGGCTCTATCCACTGAGCTACGGGGGCGTCGGATTATAATTTCAATTATGTTTGAATTTCGAGTTATAGATCATCATCATCGAAAATATGATATCCATAAAAAGCGAAACGAGTTTAATCCCGGCATACCATCATAGTGATTTTTCCGAAAATACCGAATTAAGGTGCCTTTTTAGCTGCAGCTCCCATGAAATTATGAAACAGTTTTATTCCAACTCCGAAATCTTTGCAAGTCTTTTAAAATTTCACGATGCCTTAAGAGATCCCATTTTTCACCGGCTTGATTTCCAAAAAAGGAGAGAAAACATGGATGATTAGAATTGACAGCGGATCTCCTCCCCGGCACTCTTCATGGTGACCCACAACACCGAGAACGGTTATTTTTGGGCGAAAGAGATCCAACTCGCAGGAAATCTTAAAAGTGCCTGAAAATTGAAATAACTAAAGATAGCTAAATAGTAAATTTTATTGAAAACAGCATGTGGCCGGATGAGAATTACCGTCGAAAGGGTTGTACCGGAGGGTTTTGCAAATGACATTGAAAGCAATAACCGCGAAACGGGTGTTTTTTACGAATTACCGGTATGGTTCCCGGCCCTGCATGGCAGACGTCACAGTTTCCTCTCATTTGCAAATCATGCGGTATGGGAGGCGGTGCCCCCGGCAGCTCGGAACGGCCCAATTGAGGGGGAGGGGAACTTTGCCAGTCAATGGCCCGAAAAAGTTTGTCTGTGACCGGCCAGAGGTGGCACTGCCTGCAACTGACCTGTTCAGGATGGGGCGTTATTGGAGTCATTCTTTTTAAGTTTGTGGTCCAACCGCCATCGGCGTGGCATATCAAACATTCAAGGTCCTTTCCGTGAACTTTATCCGGATGGGGTATTTCAGGAGGGGAACCCAGATATTGCCTTAGGGAATAATACCGGCTCAGGGATCTTCTTGAAGATGGTTTTTCCTGAAAATCTTTCAGTTTTGGGTTGTTGCTATTCAGAGTGTCCGGGGTGTTTTGGCTTAAATTCTGATTGTTTGTGTCAAGTGACACGGCTTCGGATACGACCGGCTTTTCGAAAAGAGCCGAAAGAAAAATAAAACCAATTGAAATCAAGAAGATCCGGACACAGATAATGAAATTTTTCGTGATTTTGGGGTACTCTTTTTTCATCAAATTATCTCCAGAGCGGCATTAAAAAAATAAAAACCAAGTTGGGCTTATTTTCATAAAGGTTGATGGATTGTGCTAATTTTAATCGAACACCTTTATTAACAATTTTAAAGCCAAAAATGGGCACCTAATACAAAACCGCCAATGATCCAAATGTGGATGCACCGAAATACAGTTTAAATGCTTGAATCAGATTCCGAAAAAAACTATGATATTTCTTTTTGACTTCAGATTTAATACCTGAAACCGATTCGCTATAAAACAAAATGATTATGGCGCGTCAAATCTGAAAACAGATCAGAGTGCCCTATGTGGATAATTTTTTGATGCGTAACGGTCTGATCCAAAAAAGGAGGTTTTCCTGAGCCTGACTGGTTGTTTCCAAGTATCGGTATCAGCTCAAGCGTTACACATCGAGAGCGATTTTTTTCAGATACTCATAGCAGATTTTGGGTTACAGTGTCAATGTTGCATCAAACCAGGATTTATTAACCTCACAAGAAAAGGGATCTGAAATAAATTTCAGAACATATTAACCAAAATGAAACCGATAATAGATAAAACCCGCATTTCGCCTTCACTTGCTATGGGTGCGCTGCACATCTTTGTTTTGTTCAGTTTAACACTTAGCCAACCGATTTTTAATTTGATTTCCCAATATGTGGAGTTTTTTGTCGCCCGGCAGTCAAAAGCAATCGACATAGCGGCGCTTATCATCCTGATGAGTTGCATCATTCCGCTCATTTTTGTTGGAATTGAATGTTTGGCCGAACTGTTTCATAAAAAAGTACGATTGGGCATACATTTTCTTCTGGTATTGAGTTTGGTGGCCGCACTTGCCATCCAATCATTGAATCCGGTTCTCAAATCCCCGGGTTATGTTATCCTTACGATAGGGGTTTTAATCGGTATTGCTGCAGCAATTGCCTACCACCGCTATTATGCTATCCAGTTTTTCTTCACCATTTTATCCCCTGCAATTTTAATTTTTCCGATATTATTTATCTTTAATTCACCGGTGCAGAAACTCCTTTTCATAAAACCAAACCCACCATCGAATCAGGCGCCTATTGTTGAAATTCGTGATACCCCGCCGATCGTCATGGTTGTATTTGATGAATTGCCCATCACTTCTCTAATGAATAATGAAAAACAGATTGATTCAATTCTTTATCCCAATTTTGCGGCATTGGCGCAAGATTCCTATTGGTTTCGCAATACAACGGCTGTTTCAACCACCACCACAGATGCGGTTTCGGCGATCTTGAGTGGTTTATATCCGAATCGGCCTTGGCTTCCAAATGCAGATGGCTACCCCAATAATATATTTACCCTGCTGGGTAGCGTCTACGATATGAAGGTTTATGAAATAGTAACCCAGTTATGCCCGCGTGATTTGTGCAAAGGCGAAGAGGTCCCTTTTTTGCGTCGAATCACATCGATGATCGCTGATCTGAGCGTTGTTTATCTTCACATTCTTCTGCCGAAAGATTTGGCTGCCGGTCTGCCTGTGGTTAACCACACATGGAAGGATTTCACAACGCCGGAAGGAGGTTTGCACTGGACAAAGATCAAAAAAACAAAAACCCGTAGATTGACTCTGTTGAATGTGATTCATAGTGAGATGAGAAAAGACCGCGGTGAAGTATTCAGGCAATTTGTTGCTTCAATTAATGATACAAATCAGCCGACACTTTATTTTTCTCACTCTTATCTTCCTCATACCCCATGGGTATTCCTCCCTTCAGGTAAAAGATACGTTCTTCCGGGATATCGATTAAAAGGGCTGACAGAAGGTAAATGGGATGATGCGTTCTCTGGCGCTCAGGCGTACCAGCAACATTTGCTTCAATCCGGTTTTGTCGATACCCTGCTCGGCGAGCTGATTGACAAACTCAAGACAAAGGGTCTCTACGACCGGTCCCTGATCATTATTACGGCAGATCATGGCATCAGCTTTAAAGCTAATGATATGAGAAGAGGTTTGACTGAAACCAATTACCAGGACATTATGCCCGTTCCTCTCTTCATAAAATTACCGAACCAGCATGAGGCCGTCGTAGACGATAAAAATGTTGAAACAATCGATATACTGCCGACGATCGCAGACATCTTAAACATAACATTGCCGGGGCCTGTTGATGGGCAATCGGTATTTGAGACATCTGCTCCCCAACGAGACCGGAAAGTCATTTACACTGTTTTCAGGTTTACGCCGGAGCATGAGTTTGTCTTCGGTCCGGGTGGCGATGATAAATATAAAACGTTAAAGAGAAAAAACGATCTTTTCGGGGACGGTTCAGATGATGGCGGCTTATATACCATCGGCCCATATAGCCAGCTGATTGGAAAGGAAATCAGCTTAAAAGATAACATGGCGGTACCCGGGGTAACGGTTACAATTGACAACGAGGACCTTTATGACGAAATTGATTTGAAAAAATCTTTTATTCCAGCGCATATTACCGGCAGGTTGCATTTGGGGAATGTATCGGCAATGAAAACCGTTGCAATAGCGGTTAACGGGAAAATAAGCGCGGTCACGCGAACCTTTAGCAATCAGGAAGGAGAAACGCTATTTTCAGCCATCGCTCCCGAGTCATCTTTTCGCTCAGGCAGGAATCGGTTAGATCTGTTTATCATCAGCGAAGCAGAAAAGAAGATCATACTTTCCCGGGTTTATAGAAAAAAAATGATCTCCTTTTCACTTTCATCATCCAACGGATTGACGTCATCTGACGGAGAAAAAATCAGGATCGTACACGATGCTATTTTGGGGTCGCTGGATACGATAAAACTCAAAGATGACATTGTTTCATTTATCGGCTGGGCGGCCGGCAAAAACAGTTCGAACCATCTCGATATTATCTCCGTATTTGTAAACGATACGTTTTTTTATTCAGGTGAGATCAACCGCAACCGCCCCGATGTGGCCGAATATTTCAATAATAAAGATCTATTGAGGTCAGGCTTTCACTATCAGTTTTCATCCGGGTTATTTGAAGACATTAAGAAAGCTCAAATACGTATTTTCGGCATTTCAAAAAGCGGGGTGGCTTCAGAGCTTGGGTATGCCGGTGGAAACATGTTAATCTTAAACTGAATGGTTTTGACCTTGCTATTGCAGCGCGGATAGCTCCCGGCTGTCACTGAATGTCACAAAACACTCCGATCTATATGTTTTTGCTTCTTCGTCCAATAGGAGACCTTTGCAACACCCCACCTTTTGCTCCTTGCTGCGTGGGCTCGCCGCTATGTGCCGAGGCCCAATCTCAGCGTCCCCGATGAGCAGGGTTTGTCAACAGGCTCAAATTTCAACTCTTGAAGTACTGTAATGCATATATACCTTTGCGATGGATTTTCCATCTTTAGCAGAATTGTCTTTGACCTTGAGCAATAATCGGTATTTTTTTAAATTTCAATAGGTTGGGCGAAAGGATCCAAAAAGTTCGGAGTTTAAAGGAATCTGCAATTTTGCCGCTCAAGTTCTAAAGTTTCTTTTTTCGATGTAACCCATGCCATGTGATATCATGACTTGGGTTTCTACTTTCAAAGCTTTTTTCCGGACTTCAAACCCAATAAAAATCAGGTTGCAAAATATAACGATAAAAGATATTTGACGGCACGCTCTTCCAAGCATGGATAACGTGCTGGTCACCCGTTTCAAAACCGAGAAAATCGACTGTCATGGCCCATTTATTGAATAACTGGAAACAGAAAAACCGATACCGGGAGGTTATCAACGTCTGTCTGCCTTTGGTCATGGGGACGGCTGCCACAACGGTGATGGAATTCACCGACAGGATTTTTCTGGCCAATTACAGTCTGGATGCCATTGCAGCGGCGACGCCGGCGGGAATTACCGCGTTTTTGTTTCTTGCCTTTTTCGGCGGGATTACTGGATATCTTTCCGTTTTTATTGCGCAGTACCATGGCATCGGGGCAGAACGACAGGTGGGTGCAGTGCTGTGGCAGGGGATCTATTTCAGCATTGTTTCAGGCATTTTTCTGGCCATGTTCTCAGTGGTGATTTCAAAACCGCTTTTTTTGCTGGCGGGCCATCCGGAAAAAATTCAGCGTCTCGAAGTTCTCTATTTTAACATATTGTGCCTGGGATCGATGTTTCACATCGGTGGGCAGGCACTTTCAGCATTTTTCACCGGAAGGGGTGTCACCCGTCCCGTCATGATTATCACAGTTGTGGGCATGATTTTTAACATTCCTCTGGATTACGCTTTGATTTATGGGTTCTGGATCTTCCCGGAAATGGGGATCGCCGGTGCCGCTATCGCCACGGCATCCTCATGGGTGCTTATGGCCCTGCTTTTTTCAGTGCTTATTTTTACATCAGAAAATGAAAAACAATTTTCCGTATTGAAAAATCGACAATTCGACAAACAAATATTCATGAGACTCATGAAATACGGTATTCCCGGGTCCGTACAGTTTTGTCTAGACATCCTGGCCTTTACTTTTTTTATCTTCATCGTCGGCAGGATCGGCGCTTTGGAACTGACCGTGACGAGCATTGTGTTTTCCATCAGCTCGCTGGCATTTATGCCGGCAATGGGATTTTCACTGGGTGTGAGCACGCTGGTGGGTCAGGCTCTGGGAAGAGGAAGACCTGATGTGGCCCAAAATGCCACGATCAGTGCCATTCATCTCTTACTTTTTTACACTCTAATGGTGGATTTACTCTTTATTCTGGCTCCCGGTAAAGTGCTTTCCTTGTTTATGCTTCACAGTAGTTACGGCAGTACTCAAACTATGGCTATTTTAGAGTTGGGTCGCAAGTTGATGCAAATTGTCGCTGTTTATATTTTTATGGATGCGCTGTATATGAGTTTTGTGGGGGTTTTAAAGGGCGCGGGAGATACCCGGTTTGTCATGTGGAGCATCGGTGTTGCCGGTTTTTGTTTTATGGTAATGCCACTTTATATCGGGATTACGTTTTTTCAGATGGGTGTGGTTTATGCATGGATGTGTGTCCTTGTATTTATTACCTCTCTTTTTATGCTGTCATTTTACCGGTATAGAGAGGGGAAATGGAAAAAGATGCTGATCGTGGAGCAGTCGATTTCTTATTAAAAGATGTTTTTGTATCCTAAAACGCGCATTGTTAGGATAGTGGTGAACCGCTACTGTTTTTTTGTTTTTTTTCTTCCAAGCGTGCTATTTTCATTTTGCTTTTTATATGATTTAACGTTTAAGCTTCCCAATTGCACAATTTATGATTACATGCTTAAGGAATGGTTATGGTATTTAGTGTGGATCAGTTGAAACCCGAATACAGCTCTCGATTCAAGCTGTTTCACGAGTTGATGTCTCAGAAAGTTACAGAAATTCTTCTGGTATCGACCCCCTATGATGCCTGGATTATGGAAGAAGATTGCCGGTTGTCAGAGCGGATTGTTAATGAGTATCGGGGCTTGAATTTGAGTAAGCCTCCCCGCTTGACCTGGACGTCGTCGGCGGAGGAAGCGCTGGCCCTTTCTGAAAAGGGTCGATTTGACATGGTGATTACCATGCCGCGGCTGGCGGACATGGATGTCTTTGACATGGGTCGAAAGATTAAACAAAAAGTGCCGGACCTGCCGGTAATTTTGTTGAGCCACAGTTTTTTACCCGATCACGGGCAGCACCTGGAGAATCAGAACTATCCGGGCATTGATCGGACATTTGTCTGGTCCGGGGATACGGAAATTCTGGTGGCTCTTGTCAAAAGCGTTGAAGATCGTCTCAATGCAGATCATGATACCCAATCCGCCGGTATCCGAATTATCCTTTTGGTGGAAGACTCCCCCATATATCTGTCGTCTTTTTTGCCGGTTTTATACAAAGAGGTGGTTTCCCAGACACAGGCTTTGATCGGAGAAGGCATTAACGAGGAGCATCGCCTTTTGACCATGCGGGCACGCCCGAAAATTCTAATAGCAGAAAATTATGAAGCCGCTCTTGATATCTATGAAAGTTATAAACCCTATATTTTAGGCGTTATCTCAGATACACGCTTTTCCAAAGAGAATAAACTAGACGATGAGGCAGGGCTATCTCTGTTGTCATATATCAAAAAAGATCGTTGGGACATCCCGATGCTGTTGACCAGTTCGGAACCCTCAAATGAAGAAAAAGCATTGAAGGTTCCGGCTGCTTTTATTGATAAAAATTCGCCCTCTCTGCATGAGGAGGTCCGGGCGTTTTTCTTAGGTCAATTGGGTTTTGGAGATTTTGTTTTCCGCAACCCCGGGGGGCGGAAAATTCGTCGGGCTTCCAATCTTCGCGCCATGGAAAAAATCCTCCCGAGTATTTCGGATGAATCTTTTTTTTATCACTGGAATCGAAACGATTTTTCCAGATGGCTCTTTGCCCGGACTGAGATCGTGCTGGCTTCTCATATCCGTCCGCTGACGGCAGAGGATTTTTCGTTTAATGTCAAAGATATGAAACAGTATCTACTCTCCAGTATTCAAAGACGCCGCCGGCGCCGCCAAAAAGGGATCGTGGTGAATTTTGACCCCGCGGTCTTTGATCTTGACACTGAATTTTTCAAGATCGGAAACGGTTCTCTTGGAGGTAAAGCAAGAGGCTTGGCTTTTATCTCCACGTTGCTTAAAAAAAATTCTGAGATCCATCAACAATTTGATCAAACGAACATTTTTGTTCCACAAACGCTGGTCGTTACCACCGAAGGATTCGATGCGTTTATTGAAACAAACAATTTGAAATTTCTTTCCAAATCCGATGCCGATGATCGAGACGTGGCGACTTTGTTTTTAAAATCAAAATTCCCGCAATGGCTGATTGACCATTTAGCAGCGTATCTATCTCAAATTAATTATCCGCTGGCCGTGCGCAGTTCAAGCCTTCTTGAAGATGCCCAGTTTCGGCCATATGCCGGTCTTTATAAAACGTATATGCTGCCCAATGACCATCCTGACCCAGAAGATCGCTTAAAACAGCTGCTCTCTGCGATCAAGCTCATATATGCATCCACTTATTTTAAGGGTCCAAGGGCATTTTCCAAACGGGTGGGGCACCGTACCGAAGAAGAGAAAATGGCAATCATTATCCAACAACTCGTGGGTGATACTCACGGGAAATATTTCTATCCGGCCATATCCGGTGTGGGACAATCTTATAATTACTACCCGTTTTCAAAAATGAAGCCGGAGGAGGGGATTGCCACCATCGCTTTGGGATTTGGTAAAGTTGTAATGGAAGGGCAGCAAACTCTCCGCTTTTCTCCCAAATATCCCCAGTTGCTGCCCCAGCGAACCACTGTGGACGATTTTTTAAAAAACGGACAGCAGTGTTTCTATGCTTTAAAAAAAGATGACCCTTTTTCAGAAATTGGAATCGATGAAGATAATACACTCATGAAACGGTCAGTGGCAGACGCAACGGAAGAAACTGTGGTGAAAATGTTATCCAGCACCTACCTGCCGGATGAACACCGCATCCGTGATTCTGTGAGCCAACCGGGACATCGTGTCATCACTTTTGCTCAAGTGCTCAAGTATAACCTGTTTCCGTTGCCGGATATTTTAAAGGAAATCCTATCCATGGGCGAGCAGGGTATGGGTTGCCCGGTGGAAATGGAATTTTCAGTGAATCTATTCCCCAAAAAAGAGCGCCCTGGGGAATTTGCCATTCTTCAGGTCAGACCGATGACCGCAGCCGTGGAACAGATGCGGGTAAGCATAAAAAAAGATGAAATCAACCGGGCCTTCTGTTTTTCCAAACAGGGTCTGGGGAATACGGACAGGGATGATATCAGCGACATCATCTATGTCAAACCGTCTGATTTTGATCCGGCCAAAACATCGGTTATTGCCAATGAAATTCAAAAACTAAACGCTCAAATTCTAAAAACAGGAAAAAAATATCTGCTCGTGGGCCCGGGCAGGTGGGGTTCAGCCGACCGATGGCTCGGCATTCCGGTAACCTGGCGTGACATTTGTGGTGTGGGCGCCATTGTAGAGGCCTTTTCCGACAAGCTGAAAGCGGAACCATCCCAGGGCAGCCATTTTTTCCATAATATCACCACTCTGGGTATTAATTACATCACAATCGCCGAAAAGAATGAGAGTTTTTTAAATTGGGATTCTCTGTTGGCGCTGCCCAAGATAAATGAAACCCAATATGTGGTTCACGCCAGGGCTGAAAATGGGATCCGTTTAAAAGTGGACGGGAGAAAATCAGAGTGCATGATCTATATAAAAGATGTTTCATCACATTTAGAAAAATCTTGACAATGGATCCTGAAAAATTAAAGAAGTATTGAAACGAGATCTTTGAAAGATCCCGGTTTTATTCAGGCTATGGATTGGCCTTTATTGTGCGAAAGCCAAAAATAGCTGACACCGACTTTTTTAAACAAGGGCCTTCCACATTCAACAAGGAGAACAGTGATGACCGATATTATTCAATGGGTAAAAGACAAAGATCCAAATGAAAGAGAATTCCACCAGGCGGTTACAGAGGTGATTGACTCGATTCAACCGGTGGTGGATCAAAATCCTGAATATTTAAGCCAAAAAATTCTGGAACGGTTGGTTGAGCCGGAGCGGGTCATTCTGTTTCGGGTGCCGTGGGTGGATGACCAGGGGACCATTCAAGTTAATCGGGGCTTTAGAATTGAAATGAATAGCGCCATCGGCCCCTATAAGGGAGGATTGCGGTTTCATCCTTCCGTCAACCTTGGGATATTGAAATTTTTAGCGTTTGAGCAGGTGTTTAAGAATGCGCTCACAACCCTTCCCATGGGGGGCGGGAAAGGGGGGTCTGATTTTGATCCCAAAGGCAAGTCCGATAACGAGGTGATGCGATTCTGTCAGGCTTTCATGTGTGAGTTGTTCCGCCATATCGGCCCGAATACCGATATACCGGCCGGCGACATTGGTGTGGGTGCCCGGGAAATCGGATACCTGTTCGGCATGTATAAGAAACTTCGCAATGAGTTTTCAGGTGTCCTGACCGGCAAAAGCCTCAACTGGGGCGGCAGCCTGATCCGCCCGGAAGCAACCGGATACGGATCCGTCTATTTTGCTGCTGAAATGTTGGCCACCAGAAACGAAACCCTCGAGAAAAAGACCTGTCTGGTATCCGGCTCCGGGAATGTTGCCCAATTTACTATTGAAAAGCTTCTTGATTTGGGTGCAAAAGTGATCACTTTTTCCGATTCGTCCGGTTATATTTTTGATGAAGAGGGCGTTGACCGGGAAAAGCTGGCCCATCTGAAAATGCTGAAAAATATCAGACGGGCCAGGGTGAAAGAGTATGTCGAGAAATATCCGAATGCAGTCTATACGGCGCTCGAATTGGATCCGGAATTCAATCCGCTGTGGGACCATAAGGCAAATTGTGCTTTTCCAAGCGCTACCCAAAACGAAATAAATGTCCAGGCGGCCCAAAACCTGGTCAATAATGGAATTAAGCTGGTTTCGGAAGGCGCAAACATGCCCACCGCTCCTGAAGGGGTCGACATCTTTCTCGAAAACAAGTTGCTGTATGGTCCCGGCAAGGCCGCCAATGCCGGGGGGGTGTCTGTATCCGGCTTGGAAATGACCCAGAACAGCATGCGTCTGGCTTGGACCCGTGAAGAGGTGGACAAACGCTTAAAGATGATCATGAAGAGTATTCATCAAGTCTGTTTGGAGGCGGCCGAACAGTACGGGATGCCCGGCAATTATGTTGCCGGGGCCAATATTGCCGGTTTTGTCAAGGTGGTGGATGCCATGATTGATCAGGGCGTCGTGTGAAAAAGCGCTCCCTGCTCGGATCACTTGAGTGAACCCGCGTTTATTGATAGCCGAAAAGCAATAAAATATGAACATGCTGGATATAGCCGTTGTCGGCAGCGGCAACGGATCTTATACCATGGCCGGTGATTTTGCCCTGGCCGGGCACAGGGTACGGATGTGGCCCGGATCACGGCAAAAGCATGCCGTGCTGTATGATCAGGAGACGATCCAACTTAGCGGACTGGGCAGAACCGGAAAAGCCAGACTCGACATGGTGTCAGACGACCTTGAGGCGGTCGTGAGGGGAGCTGACGTGGTGATGTGCACCGATCCCGCGCCATCACAGGCCAAACGCGCATCGGCTTTGGCGCCGGTTCTTGAAAATAATCAAGTGGTGTTCCTTTCCCCGGGGTCTCTGGGGCCTCTTGTGTTTGAACGCATCATTCGTGATATCGGCTCCAAGATCGACATCGGTTATGCAGAACCGGGTACGCTGCCGTATCTCACCCGGAAGGTCGCACCCGCAACAGTACATGTGAGCGGTTTGGCGGCACACCTGCCGGTGGGCGTATTTCCGGCATGCCGCACCGATGAGGTTTTAAAACGGGTGAAACAGCTTTATCCCGCTGCCCATCCGGTCGAGAATGCCCTTTCCGTGGCACTTCTAAATGTCGGTCCCATAATCCACTCCGTGCTGTTTTTGCTCAATACAGGCGCGATTGAACATTTCTCCTCCTGGGATATCCATAACGAAGGGACGACCGCCTCGGTGAAGAAACTGATCCTGTCCCATGATAAAGAGCGGATAAAATTCAGAAAAACCCTCGGCTTTACTTCCCACCACTATCCGTTTGAAGATCACTACAGTCCGGTTGACAAGACCGAGTGGATGTATGGAAAAAAAGCGCATACCGATCTTGTGAAGAGTGAAAAATGGCGCGAGAGCCTGAATTTTAACCATCGTTATATTGTAGAAGATGTCAAGTGCAACCTGGCGCTCATCGCATCCATTGGAGATTTATACGGGATGGACACGCCCATCGCTGATTCCCTGTTAACCCTTATCGGCATCATATCCGGGGAAAATTTTAAAAAAACGGGCAGGACTCTTGAAAATTTGGGATTAAGCGATTATACCATAGATACATTTACAAAGTTGTTGTCAAGCGGTTTCGATGTTTGAGAAAGCCATTAATCAGCATTCTATTCGCAGATGATCGTCCACTCTGCATCATTTACGGCGTGACACAAAAAACTCCCGACCTCTCAAATCATGATGAGATGAAAGCATGACAAATGAAACTATCGCCATTGTTGGTGCCGGCAGAATGGGTATCGGCATCGCTACTGCGGTGCTGATGGCAAACCAGGGCCATCAGGTAATCCTGGTGGATACGAAAAAGCGGGTGCGGGAAGAGAAAAAAAGGATCCTGGACGGCGCGCTAAACGATGTCAGGGCCAACCTGGAACTGTTGGATAAGCTGGGTATGCTCAGCTGCGGTGCGGAAACACTCATGGAAGACATCGGCATCCTGTCGAATTTGGGTGATGAGATTTCAAAATGTTCGTTCATATTTGAAGCCCTGCCGGAAAAAGTGAGCGTTAAGCAGGCATTTTGCAGATCCTTGAATCCGCTGTTGGATGAGAAAACCATCGTGGCATCCGCCACTTCAACGTTTCATCTCGATGTTTTTTGGGAGGTATGCGCAAGGCCTGAGAATGTGGTGTCCGCACACTGGCTCAACCCGGCGTTTCTGATCCCCCTGGTGGAGGTTGCCTACGGTGAGAAAACCCAAAAGCAGACCCTTGTCAAAATTTATGATTTTCTTCAGAATATCGGAAAAATCCCCGTTAAAATGAAGTCAAGCCCGGGTTTTATTGTACCCAGAATTCAGGCGGCGGCTATGAACGAAGCGATTCGTATTCTACAGGAAGGGGTGACGACAGCTGAGGAGATCGATACCGCCATCAAAGCCGGATTCGGCTTCCGGCTGGGGGTGATGGGCCTTAT
>SDBV01008071.1_pt1 | contig 14255 bp, 13 predicted proteins | sample 2277081 | NCBI WGS metagenome assembly SDBV01 (sample SAMN10402039, study PRJNA504765) | marine sediment metagenome | isolation source: marine sediment core GS10_PC15, 223 cmbsf | place: Arctic Ocean: Southern Knipovich Ridge | collected 2010
CCAGACCAGCGTGTATCCTGGTGGCAAACTCAGCTCGCGGTTGACCAGTTCCTGGGCATCCTTCACATAGCCGCCCACATCGCGCTCGCCGTTATCGACAAAGATGGTAGTCACCTGGAAGGCGTTTTCCGTCTTGACGGCCATGGCACCCTGAGTGATCTCGACGCTGGCCACCTGGTCCAGCGGGATCTGCACATCGCCCATCGCCGGGATCATCACCTCACGCAACTTCTGGATATCGTCACGTAGCTCGCGAGGATAGCGCACGTTGACGGCGTAGCGCTCGCGGCCTTCGATTGATCACGGCCGCGGTCATACCGCCCACAGTGGCCATGATGGCGCTGTGAACATCACCCACGCTCAACCCGTAGCAGGCGGCCTCGGTACGGTCGATCTCGATATCTACATAGTAGCCGGAGACGCCCCGCTCGGCGAAGACGCTACGCGTGCCCGGCACGGCTTGAACTATTTGCTCCACTCGTTCACCCAGCATCTGCAAGGTGTCGAGATCGGGCCCGAAAATCTTTACGCCGACCTGAGTGCGAACGCCTGGTAGCTGGACGGCTCGATCCATCTCAGAGATCAACCGCCGGTACGTCATCCCTGGCCGCCACTCATCCGCAGGTTTGAGCGTGCGCCCCACATCTTTCGTAGTTTCCGGTTCCTGTTCGGATTCGAGATTGGTGTGAACTAAGAAAGGACGATACCGTGGCCAATTCGCACGCCACCCTGGAGGACACACAGTTTGTGAGAAGAGCCGTCGAAGCGGCCATCCGTATCGGCGTTCTCGCCCTGCTCGTGGTGTGGTCGTTCATGATCGTGAGGCCGTTCGTGATGCCGGTCCTGTGGGGCGTCATCATCGCCGTCGCCGTCTTCCCGGCGTACAACTACTTGACTGCCAAGCTGGGCGGGCGTCGCCGACTGACAGCGTCACTACTTGCGGTCTTCGCCCTGGCGCTTCTACTCGTCCCGGCCGTGAAGTTCTTCGGGGGCACCTTCGACGCGGTCCGATCCGTTGCGGCACAGATGGATGCGGGCACGCTCGCGGTACCACCGCCACCGGAAAAGGTGAGCGGCTGGCCGCTGATCGGCGAAGATGTGCACAGCATCTGGAGCCAAGCGTCGACCAACCTGGAGGCCACTCTCAAGCGATACAAGCCACAAGTGCGGGCCTTCGGCGGCTGGCTGCTCTCCTTCGTTGCCGGGCTCGGGATGAGTGTGGTTCAGTTCGTGATCTCGATCATCATCGCCGGCGTGTTCCTGGCACAAGCGGGCAGCGGCAAGGGAGCGGCCGTCCGGGTCGCAACACGCCTCGCCGGAGACAAGGGGCCGGCGCTTACGAACATGACGGAGAAGACGATACGCAGCGTGGCCATCGGCGTGCTGGGCATCGCGACCATCCAGTCGATTCTTGGAGGTGTCGGGATGGTCGTGGCCGGCGTGCCGGCGGCGGGGCTCTGGGCCCTGCTGATCCTGATACTCGCCGTGATCCAGCTTCCGCCGCTCCTGGTACTCGGCCCTGCCGCCGTCTACGTGTTCTCCAGCGCCAGTACAGTGACCGCGGTGGTGTTTCTGATCTGGGCTATCATCGTCAGCGGCAGCGACACCTTCCTGAAGCCGCTACTCCTGGGGCGAGGCGTCGATGCCCCGATGCTGGTCATACTGCTCGGAGCCATCGGCGGGATGATGATGTCGGGCATCATCGGCCTCTTCCTGGGTGCCGTCATTCTGGCTATCGTCTATCAGCTGTTCGTCGCCTGGCTGGAGGACGTTCCGACTGGGTGAGAACGGGGTGCTCGGCACGTAATAGGGCCTCTATATATAGAGGCCCTGTCGATGTATTATGTCTATCCCGCAGCCGGGTTACGGGCAGTTATGGCGTTGGCCCCCCGGCAGCCTTCCTACCGGGGGTTTGAAAGGAGAGCGAATGAAGAAGATATCTCTGTCACTACGCGAAGCGATCGACACCGCGCTCGTCATCATTGGCGTCACCATCATCGCGTTGCGTGTTCTTTCGATCGCCGACTCCGGCAACGACATGGTCGTCGTTGCTGTGGGGATCATGATGATCTATCTAGGCGTCTGGGGACTCGGCACCCATCTGTTACCCAGCCGCCGGATCTTCAGCCATCTCCGCGCCGAAGTCGACGATTTTCTCAGCCTCGTTCGCAAACTCAACGCGCACTCCGTCAACGGTGAGAGCGCGCTCGTTGACGAAACGAAAGCCGAGATGCGTGAAGCCATCGAGCAGATGGCCACAGCCGCCGGGGTCACCGACTAACTGAGCCAAGCTGACTCAGAAGGCGCCGGCGCCGACCTCGAGGACGTAGGTGAGCCTGTCGATGTCGAAGAACCCTTTGTTCTTTATGCCGATGCGGACTCCCCAAAAGTCTGTGAGCAAGGTGACGAACTTGATGGGCGAATGCGCCATGTTGACGCGGAATTTGATCCCGGTCTCCAGCACGAAATCCACGTCCGTATTCGACTCCCCGTTGACGACCTCTTTGTCCCACTCGGCGCCCGCCGCTATGTAGGTGTCGATCCAGCGCGACGCCGAAGGCGTGTACATCAGCATCCAGCCGAAATCACGCAGGTCCTCATCCTTCAGGTACATCCGCCAAACGATGAAACCTCCGGTCATCGGATCTTCCAAGTTCTTCACGATGAAGAATGGAAACACGAAGGAGAAGCCCAGGTCGCCATCCGCATACAGCGCGATCGACAGCGACTTCACCGCCGCCCCCGCGTCCACCCAAGAGATGAAATCGCCGAAGTCGCCTTTCTCATCCAGGTGAGGCCAGTCGTGAACCTCCTTGTCCTCCATCAAGTGGTAGAGGCCCTTGTCATCAGCGGCCAGTTCAGCCTTGGGAAACGGCCGCAGCTCGTAGACGGCGTTTCCTTCCGTGTAGCTTCGCTGCAGACGTGCAAGATTGTTACGTAGAGGACTATCGTCCGGCAGCGGCGGGAACACCCGATGCTCGGGTCGGCGCACTTTAACCATCCAGGCCTGGAAGCCACCGCTAAACAGTCTCCCCTGGGCTATGACGTCGCGTACGCCCCACGCGTCGTTGATGTGCTGGCTCACGTCATAGCCGGGCGTGAAGTAACCGTCGCTGTTCTTGTCGGTCGCCAGCCCATGTTTCCCCTCCTCCACGAGGAGATGCATCGGGAATTTGCTGTATTCGTCTGTCTCGATGACGTTCCAATACCAGATCAGCCCGTGCGCCTTGGCGCTGACCCGCGTGACCACGATGATGTAGTTCCGCTCGCCACACTGCGCCTTCGTATCGTACCGCTTGATGTACTCTCCGTCGCTCCGGATCACGCCCAGCTTGTACTCGGTCGCCTCGACGTCGTGGGGATGAGCGCCCAGACCCACTTCATCGGTGAAATAGGCGAAATACGACAGCCTCATCACGCCAACATTGGCGAGATCGATAAGAGAGGCATCCTTGTCCGAAGGGTTCGGCGTGTACCCGCCCCCTTCGACGCCTGCAACAGTTATTATCTCCTCGAACTGGTAGTACACCACCGGCGCATCGGGGGCCGTCTCGAACGGCAGTGGCTCCGGCAGCCTGATTTCCAAGCCCTCCGCTCCGTTCATCAGCGGCTCATCGGGCGAAAACCAGTAGACAGGCGCCAGGTAGGCCGCCAGTCGCCCCAGCGTCATTTCCGTGTCCGTCCCCCACCAGACCGCGCCTGGGACGTCGCTGAAATCGCAGCTCGGCCGCTGGGCCCGGGCTGCCGCCGGCGCGGATGCCGAGCTAGGGCCCTGAGCGTGCAGCGAAGGGGCTAAGGCCAGCCCCAGGGCTAACACGATGAAGAGCTGGCCATAGTGTAGAAGTCTGGACATGTTTCCCCCGTCGAAGTGTTGTCTAAGAGTGGAGCGATGTAACCGCCGCCGCATCCGGCCGCAAGGCCCGCTCGCCAAGCATGAAGATCTGCGCGCCCGGCGGTGTGTATTAATCATGACAGACACGCGCGAAGAACAGTTCGTCCTCAAAGCGTTTTCCGGAGAGCAAACAAATGGTATTGCCGTCGTTCGCTCGTTCGACCGGGGCGCCAGGCTTCGCCGCGCCTTTCGCGGCCTGGCCCTGTTCTGGCTGGCCGCTATCGTCTCGATCCTCATCCCAGTCGCCCACTTCGTCCTCGTACCGGGCTTTGCGATCGCCGGCCTCGTCGTGCTGCTGATGCGGCTACGGGCACACGAAGAAGTCGAGCGGGTTCATGGTACGTGTCCAGATTGCGGAACCGAACAGGACTTCGACGCTGGTGGCGCCTGGATCACCCCGAAGAGGCTGGTCTGCGCCAACTGCTTCCGTGGCTCGATCGCCCACGACCCGGCTGAATCGCGACAGTTGTAGCGATTCCAGACACCCCGGAGCAGCCGCCCGCCGCTGAGGCCAACCGCTTAAATCACTATCCCTGAACTACTTACGAGCGATGCCCCCTCCTGGCCCGAGGACTGCATGATGCCAGGTGCAGGGCAGTCCCCGCCTCTGACCATGAGGAGCGCACAGAATGAGGGTAGCAAGCAAGATCGGCCAGTCCGAAGGAGCCGTCGAGCGGCGGGAACGGGTCGAACGCGCCTCGATCGCTGATCTCTACCGGAGCGACCTGGACCGCCATCTCTTCGCGCCGGGGCCGGGCCTCATTCTCTGGGCGGAGAGCCCGAAGACGGCGGGCCTCAGGGCGAGCTGGCTGGGCACGGCCTTCGCGCTAGACGCGTGGGCCATGTGGAGTTAGCCCGATGGGAGAGAATTGGCTGTCAGAGGCGCGGGCGCTTGAGGAGTCTATATTATAGGATTATAGGTGGCGATATCGAACGCAGGCTTTCTTGCGCCGCCTAACTGACGAGGCGTCGACGCATTCCGGCGATCGCCTCTGCGCTCACCCTACAGCAGCCACCGATACCGCTGACGCCCAGCCGAGCCCATTCGAGGGCCGCCTCTCCCCACTCGAGCTTCGCTGGTGTCGCCACCCATCTCTTGTTCAGCGGGTCGTACCGCTCCCCCGAGTTCGGGTAGACGATGATCGGCTTCTCCGTCCCCGCTCGCAGCTCGGTGATCAGCGAGGAGACGAACTCGGGCGACGTGCAGTTGATGCCCACGGCGGCCAGATTCGGGATGCGATCGCAGGCACGCGCCACATCGATCAGGCGACTGCCGTCACTCAGGTGTGTTCCGTCGCGACAACTGAAGCTGATCCACGCCCAGGTTGCAGGCGTCTCCTCGAGGAGCCGCAGTAGTAGCTCCGCCTCTCGCTGCGACGGGATCGTTTCGCAGGCCAGCAGGTCCGCCTCGCTATCGGCAAGGACTCGCCAGCGACTCTGATGGAATGCGTACAGATCGTCATCTTCGATCTCGTAGAGGCCCCTGTATTCCGAACCGTCGGCTAGATACGCGCCATACGGGCCGATGCTCGCCGCGATCAAAGGTCGCAGGCGTTCACGACGGTTGTCTGCCTCGTTCCAGAAGGCGCGGCGCGCGTCGATCGCCAGCTGCACCGAGCGCCGCAGCAGTGCGACGCCCTCGACGTCGCTCAAGCCGCGCTCGCTGAATCCACGCAGCGTCGCCTGGTATGTCGAGGTGGTGATGCAATCGGCACCCGCCTCGAGAAAATCCAAGTGCACCCGCCGAATCAGTTCGGGCGTCTCGATCAGCACCTTCGCTGACCACAGGTTGTGGTCAAGATCGCAACCGTACGCTTCCAACGCCGTCGCCAGTCCGCCGTCCAGTACCACGATGCGCTGGTGGCGAAGAAATCTCAGGAAGGGATTCGCTGCGGGCCGCATATCTGGACAGCCTGCTTTCCTGCCCCGTGGTGGTTGCTGGTCAACGCCCGGTTGATTTGTTTGATGAAACCGAGCACTATTGGATAAAGTAACCTCCCCCTTTCGACTTCGCTGTTCTTCCTTTCGAAACGTGGACATCCAATAAATGACCGACGCCACCGTGCGCTCCTTCACGCTGAACAGAGCGAACCATGAAGCGGAGGGCGCCCACGCCAACAATGCGACCCCCGCTCGCTTCACTCGCTGTACTTGCCGCCTCTCCGCCCTGGCCCTGGTGTTCGCACTCCTCTCTATTCTCCAACCCGGCCGCGCCCGCGCTCAGAGGGCGGTGGACGCCCAGATCGGCACCTGGGCCGTCGAGGGCGCCGACGACGCCACCCTCTATTCGGCGGCGCTGTGGCGTAAAGCGTGGGGGCCCCTGGGTTACAGCTTCCGCGCCCTCGGCCTCATCGACCGTGGAGCGGAGGACAATTCCCTCTACGGGCTCGGCCCCGAGCTGACTCTCCTCCGGGGCCAGCGCGAACGTGCGGGACTTTCTCTATATGGTGCCGCCGGCGTCAGCCTCGCTCTCGAGTCGAGCGAATCGGACGTCGCCGCCCTCTGGAGCGCCGGAGTCGGCCTGGAGCTGCGCGCGCCCTCTCTCTTCAGCGCCAGCCTGGAAGCACGGCGGCTGGTCGAGGACACCGGCTTCCACGGCTTCTGGAATCTGGCGCAAGGCGATCGCCAGGGTTGGCTGCTGACCCTGGGACTCTCGTTCAGGTGGGGTGGTGGATCCGGTTCGGCTGGCCGCGCTCCCGCCCCCGCCCCCGTCGGACCAACTTCCTACCCAGCCGCTGGCGGAGCCGAGCCTTCAGCGGCGACCCCGGCCGCCGACCTACCCGTCGCCACAGGAGATGTGCTCGGTGAGATCGTGCGGACGGCGCTGGCCGTGATGGGCGAACCGTACCGCTGGGGCGGCACGAGCACCGACGAAGGGTTCGATTGCTCGGGGCTCATCTGGTTCGCCTATACTTCCCACGGCGTGAGCCTACCGCGCGTCAGCCGCGACCAGGCGCAGGCGGGCCGGGCCATCTCGAAGCGCATCGAAGCGCTGGAGCTGGGTGATATCCTCACCTTCTCCAATCGTCCCGGCGTCATCACCCACGTGGGGCTCTACATCGGCGAAGGACGCTTCATCCACGCCACGACCTCGGGCGGCGTTCGGATTGGAGCTCTCGATACCCCACGTGATGGAAACGATCGCTGGTACCTGACGCGCTGGGTCGGAGCGCGACGCGTCCTGGAATGAAGACCCCAGATTGGGATCACTGGCGCCGCAGTCTCGCGCGCCATATTGCTTTCTCAGGTTGTTCCGTTCTCTGCTACCTATGAGATGGGGGCCGCGAGGCATGATCACCTTAGACGACGTGAAGAGCGCGCAACCAAAAATCGCGTCGTTCATCACTCGAACTCCGACCGTGCGGAATCGGACGCTGAGCGAGCGGCTCGAGACCAATGTCTACTTGAAACTCGAGCTCTTCCAGAAGGCGGGGTGCTTCAAGCCACGCGGCGTCTTCAACCACATGCTGCGGCTGAGCGATGAGGAGCGAGCGGCAGGCATCGTTGGGTTCAGCGGCGGGAATTTCGCCCAAGCGCTCGCCTACGGCGGGCGAACCCTCGGCATCCGCACACATATCTTCATGCCGGAATACACCCCGCAGAACTATATCGAAGCGACCCGTGGCTATGGTGCAGAGATCGAACTGACTCCGACCGTGGAGGGGATCATCGAAGGCGCGGAGGAATACAGGCGCCAGGGGTGGACCTTCATCCATCCGTTCGACGATCCACTCATGATGGCGGGGCACGGCACATTGGGGCTGGAGTTACTGGAAGACGTGCCCGAGCTAACCGATGTCCTGGTGAGCATCGGCGGTGGCGGTCTGATGAGCGGCATCGTGACGGCTATCAAATCCGTCCGACCCGGCGTGCGGATCTGGGGCGTGGAGACGGAGGGAGCCGAGGCGATGGCCCGCTCGCTGCAGGCCGGGGAGGTGGTGCACATCAAGCCGACCTCGATCGCCAAGACGCTCGGTGCTCCTTTTGTGGCCGAAGATGCGCTCACTCTCGCTCGAGAGCATCTCGAGAACGTCACCGTCGTGCCCGATGCGGAGGCCTTCGCGGCGCTGCGGTTGCTACTCGAGCGGGCGAAGGTCCTCACAGAGCCCGCGGCGTCCTGCACGCTCGCCGCCGCCGAACGACTGCGTGAGCATTTTTCGAAGGAGCATCATGTGGCGCTCATTCTGTGTGGCGGGAACGTCTCGCTCAGCGATCTCGCTGAGTTCGAGAGCCGATTTGGCTGACTGGGCTCTTGCCCAGCACTCAACAAGGATTGTCCATAGTGTACTTTGGTCGCCCTTTACTGCTCGGCCATTTGCTATGAACAGCCCAGCCGATGTGCCGTCCGCCATCTTCGCTGTACCAGCCATTGACCAGCTTGCCCTCGCGATCCATCTCAAAGGCCGCGTCACCACTTCGGCCCGTTTCAGGATGCCGCCAACGGCCTGTTGCTTTATTCCCAACAATCGTCAAATCCAAACAGTGGCGGCCGTTAGTGTACCGTCCGCCGATCTCATTCCCGCGTACCGTGAAGTCGAGGGGGCCCCAACCGGCATCCCAAACGCCGTCCCACGAAGCGGTCGATACCGGGGTCGTCAGAGCCGCCGATGGGCTTCCCGCTAACACCAAGCCCGGGCAACTTATTCGGCCGGCGGCGATATCGGGCGAATAGTACTCCGGCAGGCTATGCAACACGCAGGCGGCGAGCCAAGCCTCCGTGTCGGACCCGAATTGTACGGAGATCTTCCCCCAACCGGGCTCATTATAGCTCAAATCTGCTACACCAATCGTCCAAGGTCGCTGGCTGCCGTTGGCCCACACGAACCAAACCTCGGGAGTCTGCGCCCGGGCCATCTGAAGCCCAAACCAAGCGTTGGCGGAAGCGACGATGGCCACCACCAGGACAAATCGTCTCACCGCGTTCACAGCCATGGTTTACTGCTCCTTCCCGTGCTTTCTCCAGTGCAGAGCTACCGGCCGTCGCTCTAACGGCCTGTGCGATCCAATATGCCGCTGGCACGCCAGGGGGCAAATCACATTATAGTACAGTCACCCAGGCTATAACACGGTTGTCTGGTCGGGATCGGTCGTTGTGACCGAAACTTGTTGCCGTCCCTAGATATTTAGTCGACCGTTTGCGGCATCCAACCCATTGCCCGGAAACAATTTGGAGCAGATCGAGAAATTATTGATCCGGGCCCGCTACTTGCTTCACTAAGACAACGTGACCCGTCCGTCCTCCCGCCGTGGGCGAAAATCGGCGCAATGAAGCCAATAGTAGCGAGACGAATGGTCTTATTGGGATTGGTACATCGGTCAGCTCGTCCCTCGACTCAGCCTTCGGCCGGGCTGGGCCGGGACGGGTTAGCTCTTTTCGTGACCATCATGGTGCTCGCCATGATGGGCATCCTCACTGCCGCCATCCTCTCAGGCGCGATGAGCTCCATCGGCGCCACCCGTGCCGAGTATCAATCGGCACGCACCTTCTACGCGGCCGAGGCATCCGCCGAGGCGGCCCTCGCACAGCTGGTAGAACTTCTCAGGGATGGTTCGCTGGACGAGGAGGACCTCGCGACCATCACACCGCCCCCGCTGAGTGGCTTCAACCTCGACGGTTTCAGCATCGAGCTGATCGATACGGCTCTCGTCGAAACGATCACCGATGGACCCTACACCGGCCTCTATGCCCTAACGCAGGTCGTGAAGATCTATGCTCCGGCCATGGACAAGAACGAGGCGCTCTCCGCGATCGAGCTTCAGGCGAAGGCGCAAGCGATCCCTCTCTTCCAGTTCGGCGTCTTCTTCGACGGCGACCTGGAGGCGACGAATGGCCCACCGATGGTGTTCGAAGGGCGCATCCACTCAAACGGAGGCATCTACCTGAGCTCGGCGAACGCCTGGTATCGCGAACCGATCACGACACCTAAGAAGGTCTATCATCGTCGCAAGGATAAAAACGGTGTAAAAGACGGCGTCTTCATAGACAACGACGCGGGCGAAGAGGTGAACTTCGACTTCGACAGCGAACTGATCCCCGACTCCGAGGCCTTCAAGTTCCGAAGCTGCGAACAATTCGATTGCCGGCTAAGAACAGATGCCTTTGGAGTCGACCCGCTCAACCTGCCACTCCCCGAGGGCGTCCGATCCTACGAGCTCCTGCTGCCGAGGGATGGCGCCGACAGCGATGGCGAGCGTGAGGTCAAGTTTGCGTGGACTGCCGATACGCGCGTCCTGGTCGACCTGACCGATGTGAAGCCAACGCCAGAACAGTGTGGTGGTGGAGGCGGCGGCGAGATCAAGATCCCGCGCGTGACCATCCTCCGGGATGGTCTCGAAGTTCCGAACGCCTCGACGACCTGCGACATTTTCGCCTTTGAGTGGGCAGCGTTCTACGACGGACGGGAGAAGGAGCTCAAAGAAGTGCTGAACATCGACATCGATGCGATGCTCACCTGGGTAGGGCTCGATCCCGACCGCGCGATGTGGAACGTCTACGTAGAGTTCAACCTGCCGGCCAGCATCGCTGTGTATTCCAGCGAGATCAAAAGCCAGATCATGGACGCGAGCATCGATGTCGCCGTCCGCGTGGTGAATGGGCAGACGCTCCCCAACCCCCTGACGGTCGCCACCGAGTGGCCGATCTACGCGCTCGGGGACTACAACAACTTCGCCAAGAAGCCGGCCGCGCTCGTCGGCGACGGTATCACGATCCTCTCCAACTCCTGGTCGGATGCTCAAAACCGGCCCGACGACGATGACTTCGAGGAATGCGAAGAGGAAGACGACGACGACGAGGAGGGTTGTTCCTCCTTGAGTGAATGGGCGGAGTCTGAGTGGTCGATGAAACGCGCCAGCCGCACCACCGTCTATGCGGCCATCCTCGCGGGCCACTGGGCCACGCCGTGCGACTGGGTGGAGGCGGGCTGCCTTGGCGGATACCAGAATTGGTATGGTGGCGGGATCGAGAACTTCCCTCGCTTCCTGGAGCGCTGGAGGGATGCGAGCAACAACAAAGTCACCTTCGAATATCGGGGAGCTCTGATCAGCCCCTTCACCAGTGAGAAGACGACCGGGACCTGGAACGGCACGTATTACGCTCCGCCGCAGCGCGAGTGGTCGTTCGATACGGATTTTCGCAATCCGACCCTACTGCCCCCGGGCACGCCCAACGTGGGGGTGATCCTACGGTCGGCGTTCCGGGAAGCGTTCTAGTCGGGGACCCGCTAGCCGCGAGGCCTCGCGGCTAGAAGAACGGCTCGGCTATGCGGACCGGGAACGGGCTATCCTCTGTTGCCCCGTTCCCCAACTTGCCGCCCTCACCTTCTCCGATTGGCTGATTGCTGCCCCAGCAATAGATCGGCCCCCCGAAAGCGAGGAACACTTCCGAATCTCCAGGAGGTTCGGATCCCGGCGGAAGCCCTGCCGTGTCAGCCGGTTCCGTGACCGTTACTGGTTCAAAGACGACGCCGCAAGTGTGGTTGGTCCCAGCGGCCAGAAAGGCGAACTTGAGGCCGCCGGCGACCGCGACCGGTCGATTGCGCGAGGTCGTGGTGCCGTCGCCCAGCTGGCCGTCCGAGTTCAAACCCCAACAGTAGGCAACGTTCTCGAATGTAGTCGCACAGGCGTGGGCACCTCCCACCGTCGCGCTCGCGAAGGGGCTGGTGATTCCATCTGTGACAACCAGCACTGGCGCGTCACTGACAGTGTTGGTGCCGTTCCCCAACTGCCCCTCATCGTTTCGGCCCCAGCAGTAGATATCGCCGCCCTCGATCGGATTCGTCTGCGCGCAGGTGAACTCCCCACCGCCATCGACCTGCAGGAACGTATTGAGCGGCGCGCCGCCACCTGGCCCCTGTATCTGCACCGCGAGGCGACTGCAGGGGAATGTATCGACTGGCGCACCCGACCTCGTGCAATCGGGGACGGAAGAGACGCCGAGTTGTCCGAGGCTGTTGTCCCCCCAGCACCAGATCGTCCCCTGACCTGGCGAGCCGGCATCTATACCGCACGCGTGTCGGCTGCCGACGCCTACTGTGCTGAAGAAGAGGTCCTCGCCGCTCGCCCTCTTGACATCCTCGCTGGGTGTAAGCTGGTCGCCCTTATCATTCAGGCTCTGTTCCAAACAGGGGTTGTTGGGGTCGCCGTCGTCGCAGCCGAGCTGCCCTTCAACATTACTCCCCCAGCACGTGGCAGAGGCTATGACAAATTCGGTAAGGCTCGTTGGAAGACCGCAGGTGAACTCATCGCCCAACCCCGGGGTCTGGAAGGGTACCCCAAGCGCGATGAGCCGCGGCACGAATTGATCGAGGTCGTTACCGATCCCCAACTGACCGCGCTCGTTGCCACCCCAGCAGTAGGCGAAGAAGTTGGTATCGAGTGCGCACGTGTGCTCAGCGCCGGCGGAGATGAAAAAGAAACTCTCATCGAACACGACAGGCGTGGGTTCTAGCCCACCTAAGCCGCCGGTGCCGAGGGCGCCGTCGGGTCCATCGCCCCAGCAGAAGGCCTCGCCGCCCGCGCGGAGAGACGTCTCAAATCTCTGGTACGCGTCCCCCTCGTCGTTGTACGTAAGAGCGCACGAATGGTCCCGACTTACGGCAATGCTTTCCCACCTCTCGCTGGTAATTATCTCTACCTGACCTTCGTCGCGAAGGAAGGCGTTGAACGAGTCCCTCTCGGCTTCGCTCTTGAAGAATCCCGCAGAGTCAATAGAAAACCGGAGAAGGTGCTTCCCGCGCTTGAGGGCGACGATCTCGGCTTTGAGCTCGATGCCCAAGAACTCTTCCGGAGGCAGCGAATCGATCGGACTGAAGGAATCGTTGGCGGCGGCATCGAGAACCTCGGCCATGGTCCGGATCGACAGCGCCGTTGGGTCATCCGCGATCCAAGAAACGCGGAGGCCCGTAACGCTGATGCTGTCCAGGAAGACGGTCATCTCCAGCGTGTCGACCTCGCCCACCGCCATCTGACAGAATTCTCCGCCCGGGCTGCTGGGCGAGTTCACCGCCTGTCGGCATGCAACGTCAATGGAAATCTCATTCACCACAGCGGGATCTTCGACCGTGAGTTCTTCGCAAGCCGTGAAAAGCGCAAGCGCAGCAAACAGTGGAAACCGTCGGATCATCGCTTCACGCGGCAAGGTCATCCTCGTCTCCATACTGGCTGAATCATGCTCATAAACCCAACTTCAAGCCGACGCCGAAAAACAAGTGAGGTATCGAAAAAGATGTAAATTCATCGGGAAACAGAGGCTCATTGACGAAAGGGTCTCCGTTGTAAGCCCAGTATCCACCCAGCGCCTGGAGGATCGCACGCGGGAAGATCGTATACTCCGCGATGACTCCAACACCCCCAATGAACGTCGTCGTCTCATCGGTGGATTTGGGGTTGGGGACGTACGTTAGCTGGGGGTCCTGCACAAAGATCCCGCCCTGGTCGAAACGTCCCTGCACCAGACCCAATCCACCTTCGCCGAACACACGAAGCGTCAGGCGCCTCCAAACCAGATTGGCGCCTACGCCCGCAACGACCGAGTTCATCACCATCTCGCAGGGCGCGCGGACCGCGAGCAACGTATCGAGGTTCGGATCGTTCGATTCGGGGCAGCCATCGAGCTCGCCCGGCGCGAGCCTCAGATATCCCGCGTGAACGCTGACCGGGTATTTCAGCATGTAGGTGATATCGAAGCGGCTCGATGGAAAGCGATCGGACAGCGAAGCCGTCGGAGAGAGGATCGCGGCGCCAATCGTCGTTCGGTACCCGGCGCGCGGGATCCCAGGTCGATGGATCGACACCGGTATACCCCACGTCTCGGCCTGCTCGATCACGTAATCGATGGGTATCGCCGATGCCCGGGGTGGATCCGACGTCGTCACCACGCCGACGAGCTCCCACCAGCGATCGAACAGCGCGCCCCCCGAGCTGCCGCGCTTGACGAAGTCGGACTGAAAGAGGACCTCGAGCGGCGTCGATGCGAGGACGCGATCCGGCGATGCCGGCGCGCTCCAGCACACCTCGTCCGGACAACCCACCCGTACCGAGGCATCACATCGGTTGCGGCAGCCCGAGCTCGCTCCACAGCGCCTCGAGTCGCTGGATCACGCGCCGCGCCTCGGCGTCTTCCAAGTCATAGGTGCAGGATCGCACCTCGCGCACCGCGGCGTCAGCCAACTCCGCGCCCGGACCCGTAGGCAGACGCCGCACCGTGTAGCTCACCTCTTGTCCATCATAAGCCATCGGACAGGTGCCCGTGAACGGTCTGGCCGTGAGTGCGGCCCAGCCGCTATCGAATACTGCCGCGAGCCTCGACGCCGCCGCGACGGCGACTTCGCCCTCCGCTGGCGCCGGTTGTTGGCTACCCGTC
>SDBV01008072.1_pt1 | contig 14255 bp, 10 predicted proteins | sample 2277081 | NCBI WGS metagenome assembly SDBV01 (sample SAMN10402039, study PRJNA504765) | marine sediment metagenome | isolation source: marine sediment core GS10_PC15, 223 cmbsf | place: Arctic Ocean: Southern Knipovich Ridge | collected 2010
ACACGAGTTAAAGCAACTCTGGAACGACTTTAAAGATCCCAATATTGATGTTTATTGTGGGAAATGTAGTCTAAATTTAAAAAATAAAAAATTAAAAAAATTGAGAGGGAAAAAATTATATTTTTTTGATACCTTAAATTTATCTAATCTAGAAACTAAATTTAAAAAAAAACTAAGTGAAATTAAATTGGAAATGAAAGAAGTTTGGCTAATTGATTATGCTCGGTCGGCGTTTTCACGCTCCAGACCAAGACAACCGGAAAGAGATGTCTTTGGTGAAAAGAGAGGAGATGAATTACTTGCGGATTTATTAATGAAATTTTTTGATGAAAAATTAGCTAATAAAGGAATAGAAAAGAAGGATATGGAAGAAGTCTCTGTAGGTGTAGCTACTGGAGTTTATGAAAACTGGACTTTTGGAGGAAAAATTGCTACATTTTTGGCAGGATTTCCTGTAGAAGTTCCATCATTTTCGATCGATAGGCAATGCGGTTCTGCAGGCTCTGGTATGCATGTAGGCATTATGGAAATTATGACAGGACACTCTAAAACTGTTTTGGCAACAGGTTTTGAACATATGACGCGCGTGCGTGGAGCTAAATGGACAAGCCCTAATTTAGCAATAGTAAATAAAAATAGCAAATATTATCGACCTGATTTAGATATGATGACAGCTTTCAATATGCTTCAAACTGCCCAGAAACTTTATGAAGAAGAGGTGCCAAAATTTACTAAAGAAGATTTAGATAAGTTTGGTGTAAGAAGCCATAATTTAACTGTTCAATCTCATGAAGATGGTTGGTTTAAAGGCGAGATTATACCTATTGAGGGGCATGTAGAAGGGAATATTGAAGAAAAAATGATGGTTGATAGAGATATGAATGCAAGAAAATCTACATTAGAAAGAGTATCTCAATTGCCTAGATTATCAAAACCTTTCTTTTTAGAGAAAAACGGCGGTAGAAAGGGATACATTGAGAGAGAAGGTACCAAAGAAGGAGTTATAACAGTCGGAAGCTCCTCACCTTTGAATGCTGGAGCAACTGCCGCAGTACTTATGGAAGCTAAAGAAGCAGAAAAGAAAGGTCTTGAGCCAATGGCAAAAATTGTCTCAATTGGCTGGGCGGGTGTAGATCCAAGTGTTATGGGTCGTGGACCTGTTCCTGCAACGCAAAGAGCATTAGATTATGCGGGATTAACAGCTGATGATATCGACTATTGGGAAATTAATGAGGCTTTTTGTATTGTCGCATTAAACTGCATGGACAAGTTTAACATTCCTTGGGATAAAGTTAACATCATGGGGGGTTCAACTGCTATAGGACATCCATTGGGATCTACTATGATAAGATTACCTGGAACATTGGCACGGATATTGAAGGACAAAAAGGCTAGATATGGAGTTGCTAATGCTTGTGTAGGTGGCGGTCAAGGAGTTGCTACCGTTATCGAAAATCTTGATGCATAATTCTAAATTGTTAATTTAACACTCTTTTTTTTTAATTTTTTTTTTATCTAATTTTACTCAATAAAAATAAATCATTAAATTATATAATAACTTAAGTTGATTATATGACTCATATATCAGATTTATTTAAATTAGATGGAAAAGTAGCTCTGGTTACTGGCGGTGGTAGAGGACTTGGATATTTTTCAGCAGAAGGCCTTGCCGAAGCCGGAGCCGATGTAGCGATTTGTGGTCGAGATATCCACGGGAAACTAGACATTGCTGTTGAGAAGTTAAAAAAAATCGGGAGAGATTGCATTCCAATCAAGTGTGATGTGTCAAACGAGGTTGATGTAAAGCAGATGGTAAAAAAAATCAAAGATTATTATGGTAAATGCGACATTCTCGTAAATAATGCTGGAATCGGAGATACAGCACCGTCTAAATCATATAATTTGAAGCGTTGGAATGCCATGCTAAACGTAAATCTCACAGGAACATTCCTATGCTGTCGAGAAATAGGAAAAATGATGATAAGAAAAAAAAGCGGTTCTATTATCAACTTTTCCAGCGAAAATGGTCAAGTTGGATTCTCAGTAGGCATGGTTTGTTATGCAACCACTAAGATCGGAATTATTGGTCTTTCACGGTCACTTGCAGTTGAGTGGGGGAAGTATAATATAAGAGTTAACGCCATCCTTCCAGGAAACATGGAAGAAGGTATGATGGAGTTCCTTAAAGATAAAAGTGGTCCAATGTATAAAGTAATTGGAACTCCCTTATTAAATTTAACTCCAATAAAACGATTTGGTTCAGGAGACGATATTAAAGGAACGATAGTTTTTCTAGCATCACAGGCTAGTAGTTATATTTCAGGTGCTAAAATTGTTGTTGATGGCGGTTTTACTATTAATGCTGGTTTATAAGAAATATATTCTTGTATGCACTAGAATATTACTGTCGTAAAATTTAAAGAAAAATTATTTTAAAGTTTAAAGATAATCTTAATCATAATTAACTGATATAGTGAAAACTCTATGGGAATGTTAGATGGAAAAGTCGCAATAATCACGGGTGCTGGACGTGGTCTAGGACGCGAAGAAGCTATTGCGATGGCTAAGGAGGGCTGCAATTTGGTTATTAATGATCTTGGTTCAAAATTTGATGGAACGGGAACCGAGGCGAAGATTGCAGACCAAGTTGCTGAAGAATGTAAAAATTTAGGTGTAAAAGCGGTCTGCAATTATGATTCTGTCGCTGATTTTAATAAAGCTAAAGCGATGGTTGATCAAGCGATTTCAGAGTTTGGGAAACTAGATATTGTCATTAATAATGCCGGTATCTTGCGAGATAGAATGATTTTCAATATGTCTGAAAGTGATTTTGATGGAGTTATTGCGGTTCATATGAAGGGGACATTTAATATGACTCGTCATGCCTGTTCCTATTTTAGGGAACAATGTAAGGCAGATCCCAAATTAAAAAATTTTGGAAGAATTATCAATACAGCTTCAGATTCAGGTTTGATCGGAAATATTGGACAATCTAATTATGGTGCCGCTAAAGCTGGAATAGCAGCATTCACGACCATCACCGCAGCTGAATTAAAAAAATATGCTACTGTTAACTGTGTAGTTCCAAGCGCTCGTACTAGGATGACTACTGATGCTACCCCAAAATTAGCAGGGATGATGAGTATGAAGACAAAAGCGGGATTTGATGTCTTTAATCCGTCACACTTCGCACCGTTAGTAGTCTATTTATCATCTGAAAATGCTAAAAGAATTACTGGAGAAGTGTTTAGAGCAATTGGAGATAGGATATGGGTTTATCGTGGATGGCATACCGTTAAGAGTATTAATAATAATGGGGAGCCCTTTACACCTCAAATTTTAGTTGAACAATTTAAAGATTTACTAAAAGATATTCCAAAGAAAGCAAATTCAGCGAGTATGGCTGGTGAATTATTCGGTACTTAAAGAAGAAATTAAAAATCTTTCTTTTATTTTTTTTTTCTTATTTTAAAAATTGATAAAATTAAATAATAAATAAGAAAAATTTTAGAATTTAAATAGAATTAAGACTACTATATCTCAATTATATCTCAAGTTCGCCATCCCAAACTTCTCTATCCTCATCAAAAATGGCATACTCTACTTTACAATCATCTCCTAGAACCATAGTAGCTCTCTTTTCAGCATTGTAAGCAGGCCACTCCGGAATGCTATCGTTGTTGGGATTTCCATTACGAGCAAAAGCTATCCATGCATCCATTACTTTTTCTGATAAACCCGTTGGAGCGCCATCTAAAAACTCTTGAATATTAGGCGCGTCAGTCGTTCCGAAGACAAAAGGTATTTCAATAGAATGACAAGAACCCAAAATTCCGTCTAATCCTGGTGATGGCCAGCTAAATAGATAATTATAGACATTAGGTTGATGAGATCTCTGAGCTTCAAGAAAACGTATTGTAGGTATGCGAAATGTTGCATCAGTTACAATAATATCCATTATTTCTTTAGGATCTTTTCCTTTCTTTGTATCATTATATTTATTTAAAATTTCATTGGATTTATCAGGATTAAAACCCAAAATCATTCCCAAGTAACCTATTAAAAGTTTTTCTGCATTAGCAGGATTAGAAGCCATCGATTTTAGAGGTTCCAGAGCAGTAAATAATTTCGCCTCATCTAAATTCGTTCCAATCATAAGATCAATATCAGCGCAATCCCCGTTCAGAAACCCTTTTAAAGGGTGCATAGGCAGTGTATCTCCATCAATAAGAGGTCTTAATGCCATAACATTTGCGGGGTCAGTTTCAAAAACTTCATTTTGCACTTCTATAATTTTTTCTGGTGGAATTTCACGAATGTCATCGATTTTTCCTCCTTTCACACCTAATTTGCGCATGATCTTCTTAGTTGTTTTATGACTTACTCGAGGATCTATGAAGGGTGCACTCTGAGCAATGACTCTTTGAAAGAGATCCTTGGCAGTAGGCATAACACATAAGGCTAATACTGAATAGGCTCCAGCTGACTCTCCAAATATCGTGATATCATTAGGATCACCACCAAATGATTTGATGTTATCTTTTATCCATTTAAGCGCCATAATCTGGTCTTGCGAGCCTACATTTGATGGAATACCTGGCCCAGAAAAAAAACCAAAAGAACCAAGTCTATAATTGATAGTGACAACTACAATATCCCCGCGTCGGGCTAAAGCAAATCCTTCATACATAGGGTCCTTTCCTGTACTAATACAAAATCCACCTCCATGAATCCAAAACATTACGGGTCGTTTATCACTATCTGTAGCTGGTGTCCAAATATTAAGCGTCAAGCAATCCTCGCTCTCAGGTTCAGGTTTCCCAAAATATTCTTCAAGTGGAGAGAACGCCTGAAAAGAGCAAGGACCATATTCTTCAGCATTAAGTATACCACTCCAAGGTTTTTTCTCGAGTGGCGGCTGGAATCGTAATTCACCTATGGGAGGTTCTGCATAAGGAACTCCTTTAAAAATTTGAATCCCATCGCTTATGTAACCCTGAAGTTTCCCAGTTTTAGTTTCAACAATAGTTGTTTTATTTATTTCAACTGTGGATGTTTTATTCATGATTTATTACTCTAATTAAAATATCTTATTAAATTAATGTTAAATAAATATGTTAATGCAATTTAATTTTCTTAAATTTAATAGTTTAATTTAATATCAAAATAATTTTATAAAAAAAGCAAGGAATAATAATAAAAAAGAAAAATTAGATTTTTAAAAGACCATCCCAAGCTGCACGTTCTTTATCTGCAAACCTTTCAACAACCTTAAATTCCTTATCCATTAACATTGAAGATCTCTTCTCTTTATCGTAAGAAGGCCAATCCGGGATGCCTTTATGGTTTGGGTTTCCTGAATGAGCAAAAGCTATCCATGCATCCATAATCTTTTCGCTGAGGGCTTTTGCATCTTGTCCTGCCCCTGCGAATTGATCCATTCCAGGTAAATCAAGCGTACCAAAAACGAAAGGTAATTCAATAGCATGGCAAGCACCCAAAGCCCCATCAAATCCGGGGGATGGCCATGTAAAAATATAATTATAAGTATTCGGTTGATGTTGTCTTTGAGCCTCTAGCAAATGGATTGTAGAGATACGAAACATTGAGTCAGTTAACATTGCATTCATTACCTCCCTAATTTCTGCTGATGACTTTCCTTCCCTTGCCTTTTTATATGTATTTATAATTGTTTCAGCCTTATTTTTATCTACACCTGCCATACTCAAAAAGGCGATCATAGTTTTTTCCATATCATCATCGCTCATCTTGCTAAAAGAAGGATCAAATGCAGTAAACATTTTGGCCTCTTCAAGATTAGTCCCGATCATAAAATCAATATCCTTACAATCACCATTTTGGAAAGCCTTTAACGGATGAATAGGAAGAGTATCCCCATCAATTAGAGGTCTAAAAGCAAGGGCAGAAGAGATTTCTCCAGTAATTTTATTTTGAGCTTCAACAATCTTTTCGGGTGCTATTTCACGTAAAGCATTTATATCTATTCCTTTAATCTTCAATTTCCTCATAAGACTCTTTGTAAATTTCGTGTTTACACTTGGATCGATAAATGGCGAGCTCTGAGCAATAATACGATTAAAAAACCCCTTAGCCGCGGGCATAGCAGCTAAAGTAACAACGGCATATCCTCCAGCAGACTCTCCAAAAATAGTGACATTATTGGGATCTCCGCCGAATAATTTAATATTATTTTGAACCCATTTCAGTGCTAATATTTGATCAAGCTGCCCGACATTAGCAGTAACTCCTGGAATATATAGATTACCATGGGCTCCTAACCGATAATTAATAGTAACAACTACAACATCCCCGCGTTGGGCTAAAGCTGAACCATCATATATCGGATCAATTCCTCCTCCCATTATAAACGCGCCTCCGTGAATCCAGAACATTACAGGACGCTTACTATTATCTGTATTAGGAGTCCAAATATTAAGTGTAAGGCAATCTTCACTTTCTGGTTTGAGTTTACCGAACCATTCTTCAAGCAGAGTATAACCTTGAAATGAACATGGACCGTATTTCGTAGCATTCAACACATCCTCCCAAGGTTTTCTCTCAATTGGCGGGTTAAATCGTAATTCACCTAAGGGAGGTTCTGCATATGGGATGCCTTTAAATATCTGTATACCATTTTTGATATTACCTTGGACTTTACCAGATTTAGTTTCAATAATAGATGTTTTATTTATTTCAACTGTGGTCATATTTACTACCTTATTTTTAATTGAGTTTATGTAATAACTTTTATTTAAATTAAAAATTTTATATTTTAAAAAATATATTAAAAACTACTATATAAAAAATAGGATAATGTAATAAAATGGCTGGTTTAGATTTAAGCGTAATTGGTAAAAAAAGTAAGGAGAGTGTATTTAAATATACTTGGACGGATGTAGTTCTCTATGCCTTAGGGATAGGTGCTCAAGCAGATGAACTTTCTTTCGTTTATGAAAATGCCCGTGGGGGATTAAAAGTCTTCCCTAGTTTTGCCACAATAGTAGGGCGCGGGGCTTTAATATATCCGGGGGGAATTGATCGTTCTCGATATGTGCATGGCGAACAGTTTATCCGACTTTACCAGCCTTTTCCATCAAGTGGCGAAATTCTCAGTGAGGGAGAAATCACACATATTCACGATAAAGGTAAAGGTGCAGTTATTCATACAAAGGTCTCCGGATATAATAAAGCTGGCGATCCTATATTTGACGCTAAATGGGTGCATTTCTACATTGGAGGGGGTGGATTTGGTGGGGATCCAGGTCCTAAAACTGAATTCTTAAATCCTCCTGAAGGGAAAGCCCCTGATTTTAGTATATCATACAAAACTAATTCAAATCAGGCCGCAATATATAGGCTTAATGGTGATTTCAACCCATTACACCTGGATCCTGAATTTGCTAAAAAAGGTGGACAAGAAAGACCAATACTCCATGGATTATGCACTTATGGTATCGCTAATCGTGCTATAATCTACGGTGCATGTGAAGGTGATGTAACTCGTCTTAAAGAATTCCAAGCTAGGTTTTCTAATGTAGTATATCCTGGAGAAACAATAACCACAGAAGGTTGGAAGGAGAACGGACGATATATAATTCAAGCTCGTACAGAAAGAGTTCTGGTACTAAATAATGCATATGCAATTGTTGAGTAGAATTGATTGATTTATGATTAATACGATATCATCTCTTACCAGAATATTTGAAGATATTGACCTTTTTTGGATTGATTCTTCAAAGGATATGACCATTAGCGATAAATATAATGATTTATTGTCTATTTTTCCTAATTTAAAAGGAATTTTTCAAGAGGGTTATATCAAAGATAAGCCTGAATTTCATAGAACAATAACCCACGTGTTTAGAGTTTTTAAAATCTTCTTTCTATTAAAAAGTGGAAATGAATTTCACAAAACTCTATCACCAGATTCAATACAAAAAATTAAAGTAAAAATTGAAAATCAATTTACTCAAAATGAGCTAATTATACCTCTAATTTTGATGTATCACGATATAGGTCGATTTTTTGATAAAAAGAATCATCCGCATCAGAGCTTTATCTTAATTTCTGATAAAAAATTATTAGACTCATTTGGACTTTTAGATATCGAAAAGTTACTTGTAAGTAAAGTTATTCAATATCACCTATTATTTGCGACTATTTACACAGGCGAATCTACATTTTTTGGAATTTATTCGCTTTTAAATGACAATGAATTTATTAAATTAATATCTAATAAAGAATATCTTGATATTTTTGTAGATTTGTTAGAAATTTTCACGTATATTGATATACTTGGTTATTCCTACGCTTCGATCTATGATCATTATACAATTTATTATGAGGAAATCAATTTTAAATTGAAAGAGATTTTAAAACTTTGCCCTGATCGTAAGAAAGCGTTGGAAAAAGCGTTCTATTATTCTCAAAATTCTATAAATTGGAGAATTTCAGGAGCCTTAAGAATTTTTCAGTTTGTAGATACAAAACCTTACTTAACTAAAAATTTCTATTATGATAAATTAAAAGAAAGTATTATTGATACTGGTAATGCTTTAATTGATAAATTAGATTGGAAAATGATAAAGGAAAATTATTTAGTACATTCCTGCAAAGTTCAGATAAAATACGGAATAGGAATCTTAATGATATTAGCATTTGGTGATTTTTTTCGATCTAGGATGAAAGAAGATACTCATGTTTCTTATAAACTCCTTTTATTTTGGATTTTTCTTTCGAGAGAAATTGCGTCGAAATCGAATGGAAATAATAGTTTTTTATGGAATGTTTTTTTCACAGGTTTACCTCACTGGTCGAAATTTAATAAAAAGCTTATAGAGAAATTAGATGCAAAAGCAATTGAAGCAATTATCGTAAATTCTTCTAAAGAATTCGATAAAGAAAAAAAAGAATTTAATTTATATTTAGATTTTAATCAAATTTTTAGTTAATCATCTGATCCTTTATTAAACATGGCTTTTACGTCTTCTTCGCATAAGAAAAGAGCGATGGCGATTGGAAATACAAAAATAAAAAAGTAAGAGCAGATGGCAATAACGATATAACGGCATATTCTAATCTTCAAGAATAATCCTATTGAACTAATGAGAAGGATTACGGAAGTGATTAGAAAAAAATATCCAAAGAAAGTAACAGTGGCAATTGCAGCATTAACATCTCCACCGTCACCCGCAAGGAGTACAGCAATAGTTTCGGCTGATGTTATTGCAAAATAGGCATACAAAATAAAGAAAAGCGAAACTAAAATAGATATTATAGCGACAATATTCAGAAGTGTTTTCCTTTTAATTTTTGGTACATCGGGAGTTTCAATCGGATTATCTCGTACATCCCGAGCAGCATACATAAGTAAAAATAAAGGGATTAAAACGTAAAGGATTGAGTGAACCATAACCCCATACTCACGCTCACCACTAAAAACAGCTGTTGATACAAAAACCATTAAAAGGATTGAAATTCCAGCAGCAATTATAAGGAATTTGAATGTTTCTTTATAACCCTTTCTAAAATAGTATAGAGAGAGTAATATCATAGAAACTACAATCACATCGCCTACGATCATTAAGGGGACGAAATTATGGTAGGCTGTACCGCTCCATGAAAGCATTTCATCATGACTAATACTTATTCCTGGAAATAGATACATTTCTTTTTCCCAGTGATAAAATTGATCAATAAAAAAATGAGAAATGCCTCCTGCTACAGTTATACAGTAAGAGTTTTTCCAGTTTATCTCGCTAATTCCATCATCTTGAAACTTCAAAGGGAATAAACCATCAGATTTCTTCAGCGAAAATCTTGAAGAATAAGAAAAAATTAGTGCCAGTGGAATTGCAAGTATAGCAAAACCTATAATGTTATGAGACGGTATAACAAAGAAGAGCGCAACTAAATCTGGTCCAAATATATTATTAGCGAGAAAAATAAAAGCAATTTTGTAGTTGAATTCATCTTTCGTATAGTACAAAATAGGAATTATTACACAAAGTCCATAGAATACGTGTCCAAAAGTCGGCATTTTTTATTGGAATTTATTTAATTAGTATTATATAATTTTTCCCGTTAGGAAATATAAATATTTAGTAAAAATTTTTTATTCCTCTAATGGAAAATATTCCGGTAAATCTCCCGGTACTTTCATTTTCCATTCAGGTTTTCGTTTTTCGAGGAAAGACATCACTCCTTCCCGGGCATCGGGTTGTTTACCAGTCCAACTAAAATATTTATGATTAATTCTTTCTGCCTTATCAAAATCTGTTACTGTGAGGAATTGATAGATCATTTTTTTTGTAAGGGCCACACTCACTGGAGCGCATAATAAAATCTCTTCTGCGATTTCCCTTGCCGTATCCATTAATTTATCATCAGGTACGACTCGGCTTACAAGTCCAAATTCTAAGGCTTCCTTGGCATTGAGAATTCTACCAGTATACATTAGTTCTGCCGCTTTACTTAATCCTATAATGCGAGGTAAAATCCAAGGAGAAGCTATTTCAGGTATAACACCACGTCGATTAAAAACGATTCCTATTCGTGCACTCTCAGAAGCTATTCGAATATCAAAAGGCAAAACTAGAGTAATTCCAACACCTACCGTTGGGCCATTAATCGCGACGATTACAGGCTTCTTCAGTGAGAAATATCGACTTATCATAGTAGTACCCTCACGTCTGGCCCTTTCTTCAAGCGTTTCTCGTGATTCTGATCCATCAAAAGTCTTGGCACCTCTTGATAAATCTGCTCCTGCACAAAAACCTCTTCCTGCTCCCGTCATTATTGTGACTCTCAAGTTGGGATCATTTTCCACTCTCATGATCGCATCCCACATCTCTATTCCCATCTGAGGTGTATAAGCATTAAGACGCTCCGGTCTGTTAAGAGTTATAGTTGCAATTTTATCAGAGATTTCGAAAATAATTTGCTCATAATCCATAATTAAAATTAACCTCCTATTTTTAAAATTTCTTTAAATTTACGCGAAATATCTCAATATTTTAATTTAGACATTTCTATATATATTATTTCGAGCTAGAAGATATATAAATATTTTCAGATAGGTATTATAAAGTTTTTTTTGGTTTCAACATTCAAATTCATAATAAAAAATTAATTTTAAATTATCCCTTCAAGATTAAAATGAATCCAATGGAAATTAAAAATGTTTTAATGATAGATGCAGGCACAATTAGTCATATAATCGCTCAAATTTATGCTACAACTGGTATTGATGTATCTTTGTTTGACTATTTTTAGATATTTTTTATAGTCTAAGAAAAATTGGATGGGAATAGATTTAAATTTATATAATTATAAGAAATAATACCAATTAAAAATTAAATTGTTAAAAGTCCATCCCAGGCTGCACGTTCTTTATCAAGATATCTCTCAACCACATTGAATTCTTTACCACAGACCAATGTAATTCTCTTTTCAAGATCATATGAAGACCACTTTGGAATACCATCATGATTTGGATTTCCAGTATAAGCAAATGCAATCCAAGATTTCATCATGTTTTCGCTGAGAGCATCCGCATCTGGACCTTTACCAAAAAATATATCAACTTTGGGTAAATTAATTGTACCAAAGACAAAAGGAATTTCCATAATATGGCAAGAACCCAATTTACCTTTAATTGCTGGTGAGGGCCATGTAAATAAATAATTGTATACATTTGAATTATGGATCAAATGCGCTTCGGCAAAGTGAATTTCCTGAATACGAAATTCAAAATCAGTGCCAATAGCATCGAAGATTTCAATTAGGTTACTGGAGGCCATATCTTTCATAGTGTCTTTATATACACTAAGTATTTGTAAACTCTTACTTTGATCAATATTTGCTCTGCTTAAGAGTGCAGACACCAATTTTGGAAATCCATCTTCATTTATTTTACCAAATCTAGGATCTAGTGCTGTCCATAGTTTAAATTCATTTTTATTACATCCTATTAGTAAATCAATATTTTTTCCTGCTCCATTTCGCAGTGCTTCTATTGGATGCTTTGGTAAGGTATTACCATCAATACTTGGTCTAAAATCCATAATTTCAGTAGTACCTTCTTTTTCTGCTTTAGCTAAAACCTTATTTTGAGCATCAATTATCTTTTCTGGAGGAATCATCCGAAGTGCATCAATATCTCCTTCTTTAATGACCAGTTCTCTGAACAATTTCTCACTACTTCTTTTAGCTGGTTTTAAAGTAAGAATAGGCGCACTTTGAGCAATAACACGGTGAAAAAGGCCATTAGCTGCTGGCATTGCCATTAGAGTTATTACAGAAATTCCTCCTGCAGATTCACCAAAGATCGTCACATTATTTGGATCACCGCCAAAGGCTTCAATATTGTCACGGACCCATTTAAGTGCGGTTATTTGATCTAGCATCCCTACATTGGCCGTCACACTTGAAGTATTTAAAAAACCTAGGGCACCTAACCTGTAATTAATAGTAACTATTACTACATTACCACGCCGGGCTAAAGCTGAACCCTGGTAAATTGGATTAGCTCCACTCCCCGTTATAAAAGCTCCACCATGAATCCATACCATTACGGGATGTTTACCACTATCGGTATCTGGAGTCCATATATTTAGCGTTAAACAATCTATTTCGCTTTCCCATTCAGGTTTTCCAAACATAGGCTCAAGGGGAGTATATCCTTGATATACATGGGGGCCATATTTGGTAGCATCATGCATATTATTCCAAGGTTCTCTCTCAGCTGGGGGGCTAAACCGTAAAGAACCTACAGGGGAAGCAGCATAAGGGATTCCCTTAAAAATTTGTATACCATTGATAGTATATCCCTGAACTTTACCAGATTTTGTTTCAATAATATCTGTCTTATTCATAATTGATGATATTCCTTTAATAATTGATTAATTTAACTTATTTTGCTTTTTATTTTAATTTATATAAGCTCTTTAAATAATTAAAAATTTAAGATAATTTGATTTTTCTACATTTAAGTAAGCTCCATCTATCAAAGAAAGCTCTCAATTTTTGAGAATACTTTTTCTAAGATCAATATTAAAATTCTCTTTTTTCGAAATTTAAAAAGGTAATACTACATGCGATTATCAATGCAATGTACATACCTCCAAATCTTTTTTCAGATTCAAACTTTTTGATCTTAAATAAGATACTAAATGGGACAATTTGGTGATGCTTAAACATTTTGTTTCAGAATCTTAACCTTTAAATCAATTTAAAGTCTAAATAAAATTATTAAAAACTTAAAATATTCAAAACTTTTGTTCATTTAAATAATAGAGCAAAAATCAAATAATAATTTTTAAAAAAGTGATAAGAATGGAAATAAAGAAAGTTTTAGTAGTTGGAGCAGGTACCATGGGACATTCTATTGCCCAAGTTTATGCTACTGCCGGTATCGAAGTAAACTTAGTCGATACAAATAAAAATATTCTTGATCGTGCAATGAATTTAATCAAGTCAAATTTAAACACTTTAGCAGAATTTGAACGGGTAAATAGTAATGAAATTTCAGAAATTATTTATCGGATTCATCCAGCCACTAACCTTAAAGATGCTGCTCAGAATGTGGATTTTGTAGTGGAGGCTGTGAGTGAAATTCCCGATTTAAAGGCAAAAATTTTTTCACAACTTGATGACTATTGCTCTGAAGACACAATTTTGGCAAGCAATACCTCATCATTAGATATTTTTAAAATTGTAAAAGTTAGAAGGCCAGAACGTTTAGTGATACAACATTGGTTTGCTCCTCCTCATATTGTTCCTTTAGTAGAGATAGTTCCAAGTCGAAAAACTTCTAAAGAAACTGTAGAACTTTCTGTGAAACTTATGGAAAGATTAGGCAAGAAACCAGTTGTTCTGAAAAAGTTTATAGAATCTTTTATTGTTAATAAAATCCAGGGTGCAATTAGTGGTGCGGTTTTTGAGCTTTTATTCAAAAAAATAACCACTCCAGAGGTTATTGATACTGCTATAAAATACAGTTTAGGTATACGGCTCCCCATAGTAGGTGTTGTTCAAACGATGGATTTCACTGGACTTGATTTATTATCTGACATTATGAAGAGTAGACGGATAAAAAACCCTTTGATAAATGATAAAGTAGAACAAGGACATCTGGGAGCAAAATCAGGTAAAGGATTTTATGATTATAATGGACAAAGTGAAGAAGAAATACTAAAAAAACGTGATCGCAAATATTTAAAAATACTTGAATA
>SDBV01008073.1_pt1 | contig 14254 bp, 8 predicted proteins | sample 2277081 | NCBI WGS metagenome assembly SDBV01 (sample SAMN10402039, study PRJNA504765) | marine sediment metagenome | isolation source: marine sediment core GS10_PC15, 223 cmbsf | place: Arctic Ocean: Southern Knipovich Ridge | collected 2010
GCCCCCCATCAGCGGACCGTTTGGAACGCGAGGCAGTTGCCATCGACCCTCCCTCGATCAGGTGGGAAATATCGGGCAATCGACGTCATCGCAGAAAACGGTTCTGCTGAGGTTCCTCGGACACGCCGTAATCCCAACCTATTTTGACACGGTGTTCGGCGTGACTACAATGAGGGGCTTATTTGGCCGCTGGCTGCTAGAAGCCACACGGTTGCCTGACTATGCGCGAAAGAGAATCCCCCAATGAAGATCCGTCAGTTTTCCACCCTCTTCACAAGCTTGTATGACCTGCCGCGGTTTGTGGTCTTGAAAACCCCATGGCAGTTGCACAGGTAGAGCGTATTCTCATTCTCGCAGTCGGGCAGAACAGACGATATCCCTGCATTCAAATGAAGATCCTTACTCCCGCCCTCTATCGGTGCATTATCAGATAGTATGCTCCAGTTCCGGCTTCGCTCCTGTGAGAAGTAGACCGGGCTTTGCTCTTTACCCGAAAACGGTGCAGCGCAGGTAAACTTGCTCCAAGTGGAATACGGCCCGCAACCGATGGCGGTAAAGAACTCGTCGGTAGGCATCTCGTGCAGTCGCTGGGAAAACACGGCGCCGTGGATCCAAGTGTAATACACGCCCCGGGTGGTGGCAAAAGTCACGAAGTTCCTCTCCGTGTCAAAAACCATGTTAGCAACGCCGAAATCTTCCAGCTCGAAGGCTGTTGTGGGCTTGCTCGCTTTCATACCGGCGGAGAGATTCATCCAGTATATCCGTCCGGGTGCCTCGACTTGCGATACCGGCTTGGGCAGGCCGAGCGTTTCAAACTCACAGTCGGCAAAGGTTCCCACTACCAGTGTCGGCGCTTGGGTATATTTGTCGGGCTGCGGGCTAAATGCCATACTCGTGATCCGCTCTCCGGTCAGCCCGACGCAGGTCCATGTGTCGCCCGCATCCCTGCTTATGAACAGCCCCTTGGTTTCTCCGCCAGCTACCACAAGGTCTGGATCAAGCGGGCAGAACAGGATGACCTCGCCGAACAGCGTCGTGGGGCCGCGGCCGTCAAAGTCAATCTCGCGAGTAACCAGCTTCCAGGATTTCCCGCCATCCGTACTTCGCCAGAGTCCGCTCGTCAGCACGCCGTTCACTACACTGCCGCCGGCGCGAAGAACGATAGAACTGTTCTCGGGATGTACGGCGACAGACCGGACGGCCATGGCATCAGGATCTCCCAACCCTCCGTTGACAGGCTTCCAGGTCTCTGCGCGGTCCTCCGACCTGAACAGTCCTTTGCTCGGACTCCTTGCATACAGGATTTCAGGATTCTTCGGTGCCTGTACAATCGCTGTTACGCGATTCTCAAGACGCAGGTCTTCTTTTCTGGGTTTTTCACGCACCTCTTGGGGCACGCCGCTTTCCAGCTTGATTTGATCGAGTACACCCTGAAACAGACTCCGGCTCTTGTTCGGTCCCGACCGGAAACACAGCCCCGCATAGACTTCCTTGGAGAAACCGCTGGAAAGGCGTTCATCTGCCTTCTGCCATGTTTTCCCGTCCGCCGACGTGAACGCCTGATATCGCGGTCCGCGTCGAACAAGCCTCAGCCACCGGTGATCCTTTTCAAATGAGGCTATGCTCATGTAGCTTCCGGCTAAGTCCGGAAAATCATGCATGCCTTTCATCCCCTTACCGGCGGTCAGAAAGAGGCTGATTTTAGCATTGTAAGGGCCACCGCTCGTGATGAGCACTTTGGGGTTCTCGTGCTTGCGCAGGATGGAGAGCCCCATCCAGTTCGCCGGCCACACACCATTCTCTTCGGAGGTCAGGGCGATATCGGCAATTCGCGCCGTGAGCGTAAAATCTCCCGATACAGTCTGATGCACAAACCCAAAGCCTTCTCCCATGAAGGACGCGCGGTCAGCGTCACATCGAACCGCCAGAGGAAATCCGCCCTTCTCCATACTATCAAACTGCCACGGTTCAACCGTTCGATTCTTCGCTTCAAGCTCCAGTTCGTTGGAGGAGTCTATGGAATTGCCCTCGCCAAACCATAGGCGCGCCCAGAGACGATTATTGCCCTCGGGCAGCAAGACGCTGAAATCCACGTTGTCTTTGTCGTCGACATCGACGCCAGGCTTGGTCGCCAGCAGCCGCTTGCCGGCAAAGAGTTGCGACTTTTCAATCGGATGTCCGCGCCGCTCAATACGTGCATGAATCTTCGCCAGGTTGTCCTCCAGCACACCGTCGGAAACGGCCCCCTTCAGCGCCAGGGCAATCGAGGGAAAATCAGCGCTGTCTTCACATGTGAAGTCATCCCTCGTAAGCCTGCGAAGCTCGAAGCCGGGACCTTCCCAACTTATGATGATCTTGTCGGTCGTCCCTTGCGAACTGGACCCCGTATTGGCCCCTTTGAAATACTCCAGTTCAAAAGCACGCAGGCCTTTGGTTATTGCAATCGGATACTGTTTTGCGGATGTACTGTGGATTCCGTCGTTATCCGCAATCAGCTTGCCATCTATATACATGCGGCTGCCGTCGCTGGTTCCCTCCGAAACCACATACAACCCATCCGCGGGAACACGAACGTAGCCCGTATAGCGTATCGCATAGCCCGTGCGACGATCCTCCCGCACGGTGTCGTCCAGGTCCTTCACGCAACCTTGTTTGACCGGCTTGAGAGTCGCGAAATCGGGCAATTGCTTCCAGGTGACATTTTTTGGCGTTTCGTAGTAATCATAGCGGAGTCCCGCCCGGGTCCTGGCTGCATCGGTGGCGGGCGCAGGCAAAGTGATTTTCTTAACGGGGATCACAACCGCTATCTGCTGGTCGAAAATGTCGGTCACGGTCAGTCGTACCGTCTTCGCTGCGGCATCCGTATCCAGACGCTTGGTGAGAACGTGCGGAGATGCGTCCTCCCATGTGGCAAGCGGCGGGCCTTTTGCGTCGCTACCGGTAAACGCTTCGAGCTTATAGCCGAGTTGCGGTGAGGCGCTTTGCGGAATCTTCCACTTCACGCTCACCTGATTGCCCCATGTGTGCGCCTCCGCCTGTTCGATCGCCGGTTTGTCCAGAGTAGGGGTGGCCGGCTGTTTGGTGGCGAAGAAAATGGGTGGTTTCTTAAAGCCCATGTTGTCTTTGACCGGACGGTCGAACCGGACAACGGTATCGTTCTCAATGAGCTTGAAGTTCGAGGGCTCATTCGCGCTGAGGGGCGAGTTGTACCACTTGCCGTTGAGGCGACAGTAGCCAAGCCGGCGTTCGAACGCGCGATGGACGGTCTCCGGCGCCAGAGCCTCCACAAAACCGCTGTTTGCCGCAAATCCCGTTGCTACCGATGGGATGCGCAACACGCTATGCGTATACCACCGGTTCTTCTCAACATCTTTTATCCACCAGCCGACATTGGTTTTCTTATCGGCCTGGCGGGTTGGTGGAAACACCCGCATAACCATGCGATACCACGAGTTCGGACGCTGAAACGTGGGCGTCCCGTTCGCCCCGCCCTTGCTGCCTTCAGCGCCGAAGCCCTTGCCGTAGAATTCCTCACCCTCATGAATTGTTTCCGTCACCCCCCAGTACGACGTGAACATCCCCGGAGTCTTGTCGGGGCCATGCACCGCCACACCGCCATAGAATGAGGTGTACTTGGGGACGAAACTCGAGTACCAGAAACAATAATACGTGCCCTGGTCCCACACGGGCCAGCGCAGATCGTTCATGACAATCTCCGAGCCCGGCTCGATATTTGCCTGCCAGTTGGTGGCATCGGCCGGGAAAACCGGCAGAAGAACAGCCATGCCGATCAGACCCATCATTGCCAAACTGCGGACAAGCCGTGTATGTTTCAGGTCGTTCATCTTACACTTTCTTTATGAATCCGATATTTCCCATTTTGATGCTGCTCGGATACGCCCGCAGGGACAACTTCCCCCATATTAGTTCAGAGCTGCGTGGGATTCCAGTTGCCACGCTGATTCTCTCGCCGACCATCTTGGTTTCATGGGCTGTTCTGATAGCCGAGACGGCCACGTTGGGAAACGTGAAACCGCCTCGCAAGCGAGGCTACGAAAGAAACGAGCCCCACTGCCGACCGCGGTGTTGCGGACGGATAGCGTCAATGTCGTTCTCTATTCCGAAGGCGGAACCACAACCTTCGCCGGCGTCAAAGCGTGGAGAATACAGCCGAGCAATGCTCACTGAGTCTCGGTTTTGCGGATTGCTCGGGGCGAAATTCCGAGTTACTCAACCGTTTTCTCGGAGAAAGCGCGGCGAAAGAAGCAGGCACGGCGCGGCGTCGATCACCGCCTGTAGATCGCTGCCATCGCCGGTGTACGCGATCTTGGGCGGATCTGCCGCTTCGGCGACGCCGGCACACACCAGGGACAATACCAGGGCCGTAAGGTGCAGTCGTTTCATGGGATCTACTCTGATTTCAGGAAAACGGCTATTCCGGTTCTGGCTGCTTATCAATACTAGCCGCGTTCCCGTTTCGATCACTCGCCACTGCCACCCTGCCAGTTGTCGGTCTGGAACGGCGAGGCGGGCAGGCCCTCCTTGTTGACCAGATTGGAGTTTGCCCCACTGCGCCAGCCGAAGCGAACCTGGGCCGGCGAGGCAACCTCATTGGCCTCGACGACGACCGTATCGCCGTCGATCGCAGCCTCGGCCGGCACGAACTTGCCGTCGGCACCGGCGATCTCGAATTCCCGGAGCGGCTGACCGTCTCGCGACTTCAACCCGCCACCCACGTGGGCGAAGGACAACCGGATCTTGTTCCCCTCGACGTTCGTGGACTTGTAAAGCGGTCCGGAATATACGAGGTCCTTCTTGTAGTCCTTGGCCAATGCCCACAAGGCCAGCCGGTTCCCCACGTCGAACTTGTTCTTGGGGTGGACGTTCTTGATGTTGTCCACCAGGTCGGTCGTCACCACCATGCCGGTGCCGGGGATATTCAGGCTGGCGGCCTGGGCTTCCCAGAGCGGCGGCAGGCTGCCTGGCTTGTAGCCCGACCAGGGCGGAAGTTGAACGAAGTAGAAGGGGAAATCGTAGCCCCAGACCTGGCGCCAGCCCTCGATCAGGGTCTTCATTTTGTCGGCGTATTTCAGGCCGTCGCCCACATTGGCTTCGCCCTGATACCAAATCGTGCCACGGATGGCAAAGGGTTTGACGGGGGCAATCATGCCGTTGTACCTGTCGCCGCCGTTGGGCCCCGACACGATCCACGCCTCGATGCGCGTGCCGCCCTTGGAGGAGGCGATCAGACCCACTGGTACGTCAAGATCCTTGTGCAGCCGTTGCCCGAAATAAAAGAGCGCGGCCGGGAAGCCTCCCCAACTGCCGTAAGTGCCAACGGTTTGTGGACTGCACTCTACCCAATAGGCTTCCACGTCCTTGGCCGGTGCGGTAGGCGGTTTCTTGGGGGGCGATACGCGCAGTAGCCGGATCTTCGGGTAGTTCGCAGCGGAAATTTCCTCCTTGCCCTTGTCGCACGCCCCGACCCCCATCCCCATATTGGACTGGCCAGACCCCAGCCACACGTCGCCGATGAGGATATCCTCTAACTCGATCTTGTTCTTGCCACTCACGGTCATGTGATGGACCTTGCCATCGGCCGTCACAGCCGGGAGTACGACCTTCCAGTTGCCCTGGGCGTCGGCCTTGGTGCTGAGGGTTGCTTCGTCGAGCTTGACCACGACCTCCTCGTCGGGGTCGGCCCAGCCCCAGATCGGCAGTGGCCGGTCTCGCTGGAGCACCATGTGGCTGCCAATCACCTTGGGCAGCGTGACGGCGGCTCCAGCCTGCGGCACGCTGGACGACGCGACAAACAAGTAGACGACAACAATGTACCACGACGCGCGTTTCTTCATGGCGGACCTCTCTGCTTGGCGGGATGTTTTGGGGGTGGGATGGCGGCCGAGCCAGATTCCCTGCCCTTGGCCAGGCGGGCCAACGGGTTGGCCGGTGGACACGTTGTTCCCATTGTCCTTCCCGCCCAAACGTGCGTCAACAGTGCCTCCTGTTACTGTCCTTTCCGAAAAAGCTCGCACGAGGTGTACTTGGCCACCGTTACTTCGGCGCCGTTGTGGCCCAACAGAAGCAGTTCCGACAGGATCCGCGGTGCATTCCAGGTCGGGTTTTCCCGAGACATGCGGCGAATCAGGTCACGGACTTCGGGTTGGACGGATGACGGCGCGGCCACTGAACCACGGCCTCTGGGTCGCAAGATCTCATACCTTTTCCAGGATGCGTCATCAAACGACCGAAAGACGGCACCGCCTCTGATGGGTGGCAGGATAGCGCCGAGAACTCGTCCGCCGGCCAAAGTCCTCGGATGCCCCGAATTCCCAAGGTATTCTGAAACGTTGCGGCCGGCTCGAATCCAATTCCCAGCTTCTCTTGCCCGGAGGACAGCCTACTCGCGTCGTGACGGCGGTTCGCTATACTTTCCTGTTGACGTTGTGGTCCCGAAGTCCCGAGATCAAGATAGTAAACAGAAGTAGAAAGCGCCGAACTATCGGTTGCACACGGACGCTTTCAGCGCCGGTGAGCCGGGACGTTCACAGCTGCCGGCAGGACAATCTCCGACCGAGGAAGATGCCATGCGTAGAAACGCGATACACGCAACGATTTTCGCCGTCGTGGTAGCGATTGCCCTGCCCGCCCCCGCGGAAGAGCATCGCGGCCAGGGCGAGGGTGGGGCCTTCCTGGTTCCGACGTTCCACTGCATCGGCATCTACTGGTCGCCGTCGGAGGGCGGCCCAGAGCACAAAGTGCTGGTCAAGTACCGCCCCAGTGGTCAGCAGCAGTGGCACACGGGCCTTCCGCTGCGTTACCATCCCAACGACACCGCAGAATGCAAGGCCGACTACCGCGGCAGCCTTGTGAACCTGACGCCGGGAACGACTTACGACATCACCCTGACCGTTGAGGGAACCGGCCGGCGAATCGAGTGCCGGGGGACCACCTGGAGCGAGAGCTTCCCCGTGCAATCCGCGGTGAAGGTTTCGGATGGCGACACCACACTCACCGTAAACCAATCGGGGAGGCCGGGCGCCTACGTGCTGTACGACGGCACGGGCTGCACGATCGACACCGGCAACAAAGACGATATCGGTATCGCCGTGCGTGCCAGCTACGTCATCCTCCGCGGCTTCACGATAAAGAACGTGAAAGAACACGGGATCCGGCTCCTCGACGGCCATCACATCGTCATTGAGGACTGCGATATCAGCAAGTGGGGCAGTGAGAGCGAGAAGGGCTGGGGCAAGAACTACCAGGCCTGCGTTTTCAGCAACAACAAGGACCTCCACGCCGTCGTCATCCAGCGCTGCAGGATGCACCACCCCTCGTGGGACACCAACAGCTGGGCGGAGAAACACGGCGAATCTACCCACCCCAGGGGTCCGCAGACGGTGGTCTTCTGGGAGTCTGCGGGCAACCACGTCATCCGGTACAACGAGGTCTGGTCGGACGAGCACCATTACTTCAACGACGGGATGGGCGCCGGATACAACGGCGGCTACCGCGGTTTCCCCGGCGCCGACAGCGACATCTACTGCAACTACATCGCCAACTGCTGGGACGATGGCATCGAGGCCGAGGGTGGCGATCAGAATGTTCGGATATGGAACAACTACGTCGAGGACGTGCTCATACCCATAGCCAACGCGGCGGTGTCCATCGGGCCACTCTACGTCTGGCGGAACGTTTCGGGTCGCTCCTACAGCCCGCCGGGCAGCAGCTGGGACATGAGCCACGGGCCGTTCATCAAGATGGGCTACGCGGGCGGCGAGAAATGGATGACGGGCCACATGTACATCTTCAACAACACGATATTCCAGGAAGGCAACAACGGCACAGGCGGGCTGGGTGGCGGCAGCAGGATCATCAAGCACAGCACGACGCGGAATAACATTCTCCACGTCCGCGAGGGGGACCGCCGCAGTGTTGCCGTCAGCCGCACCCATGTTGACAACGACTTTGATCATGATCTCACATCCGCAGGCTTTCCCGACAAACACGAAAAACAGGGTTTGAAGGGGGAACCGCGGTATATACTAGGGGCGGGGTTTGATGCCGAGACCAGAACGGGCATGTTCCAACTGGTGCCCGGGAGCAAAGGGGTTGATGCTGGCGTGGTCATCCCGAATTTCTGCGAGGCAATCAACGGGAACCGGCCGGATCTTGGCGCTCACGAATCCGGAACGGGGAAAATGCAGTTCGGCGTAAGAGCTCAATTCGCCCCGCCTGGCACACCGGAAAAAACCCGAAAGAAACGAGCGAACAAGCCGGATGCACACCGATAAAGAAACAATGCTGCCCCCATCAGCGGACTGCCTGGAACGCGAGGTCGTTGCCATCGACTCTCCCTCAATCGGGTGAAAAATGGCGGGTGATTGACGCCGTCGCAAGAAACGGTTGTACCGGGGTTCTTCGGATGCGTCGCAATCTCAAGGTTTTCTGACACGCTGGGTTGCCCAACGTCCGACTCCGGTCTTGCCTCGGTCGGCAAACCCTACTAAGCATCGCAGCGTGGGCGTGTTACACTGATTGGCGTATCGCCTTCCACGCCTTGAGGGCATGACCATGAACGATTCCAATCAAAGAGACTCACCCCGTACCTTCGCCACCACACATTGGAGCGTGGTTCTCGTAGCGGGACACAAATCGTCGCCGGATGCGGACGCGGCTCTGGCAACACTGTGTGAGACGTATTGGTTTCCGCTTTACGCCTACGTCCGGCGCCGTGGCCACAATGTAAACGAGGCCCAGGATTTGACTCAGGAGTTTTTCGCCCGATTGCTCGAAAAAGACTATGTTGCTGCGGCCGACCCCCAGCGGGGACGGTTTCGGGCGTTCCTGTTGACGTCTTTCAAACATTTCCTATCGAAGGAGCGCGACAAGGCCAGGGCCCAGAAGCGGGGCGGTGGACGGCCCCCGCTCTCCTTGAATCTCGCATCGGGCGAGTCTCGCTACGTGGCCGGGCCGACGGATACGCTCACCCCCGAACAACTTTACGATCGACAGTGGACCGTTGCCCTGCTCGACCGCGTAATGCGGCAACTGGAAGATGAAATGCGCCAGTCCGGCAAGGCCGACTGGTTTGACAGGCTCAAAGGGTTCATCGCGGGTGGTTCGGATGACACGACTTATGCGAAAACCGCGGAGTCGCTCGGCACCACCGAAGCCGCCGCCAAAATGGCGACGCACCGCATGAAGAAGCGATATCGCGAACTGCTCCGACGTGAGATCGCCGAGACGGTTGAGCACGTTGCCGACGTTGAGGACGAGATTCGTAGCCTGTTCGCCACGTTTTCCGGATAAACGAAGAATTCCCAAGAAAAGTCCGTTACGCTCAGATCCCTTTCCGTCAGAAGAGAGGTAGAAGCGGTCGGATGGCCCGATCGCGAAAACCGACCAGATCAAAGGGATTCACCATGACCGAGCCAGCGACTTGCCCCAGATGCGGAAAGATTCTGCCCGCCGATGCTCCCGTAGGCGTTTGCCCGAAGTGCCTGCTGGCCGCCGGACTCGACAGCTTCGGCGACGAAGGGATCGAACAGACCGAAGGATTGTCGTCATCCGACCAAACCGCGCCGCTCACCACGGTCCGATATTTTGGCGACTATGAGCTTCTCGAAGAAATCGCCCGCGGCGGCATGGGCGTCGTTTACAAGGGACGGCAGGTAAGCCTTAACCGGATTGTCGCTCTGAAGATGATCCTTTCCGGAGAACTGGCCAGCCAGGACGACGTCGAGCGGTTTCACAACGAGGCCCAGGCGGCGGCCAACCTCAAGCATCCCAACATCGTCGCCATTCACGAGGTAGGCCGGCACGAAGGTCGATACTATTTCTCGATGGATTACATCGAAGGCCAAAGCCTTGCCGAGGTTATCCAAGAAGGACCGCTGCCGGCTCGAAAAGCCGCCGAGTACGTGAAGACCATTGCCGAGGCCGTCCACTTTGCCCATCAGCGCGGCACGCTGCACCGCGACCTGAAGCCGGCGAATGTACTCGTTGACCTCAACGATCAACCGCTTATTACCGACTTCGGTCTGGCAAAACGAGTGGCGGGCGACAGCGGCCTGACCGCAACGGGCGCGGTATTGGGTACCCCGAGTTACATGTCGCCCGAGCAGGCGTCGGGGCGGCAAGCGGACATTGGGCCACACAGCGACGTCTATTCGCTCGGCGCCATCCTTTATGAATTGCTCACTGGCCGGCCGCCTTTTTGCGCGGCATCCGCCGTGGCGACGTTGCGACAAGTGACAGACAATCCGCCCACCGCGCCGCACAAGCTCAACCACGATGTGCCGCAAGACCTCGATACGGTTTGCCTGAAATGTCTGGAGAAGTCGCCGCATGTTCGTTACCACTCCGCTCGCGAGCTGGCCGAGGAACTGGGCCGCTTCCTGAACCACCAGCCGGTTCAGGCCAGGCCGGCCAGTGCGGCTCGTAAGGTCGAGGCATGGCTCCGCCGGCGGCCATGGGCGATCGCGGCGACCGCGTCGCTGGCCGTGCTGGCACTGGTCTGCGTCGTCTATTTCCAATTCCAGCAGAACTTGCTGCTTCAGTACCAGCAGTCCCATCCGCAGTACGTTCGAGAGGCCGGCGATCGTATGGACCGGCTGGATACATGGACGTCATTTTTGTCCATTGGCTTCCTGGTAATGATTGTAGGGGTGCTGGTCTACCGCAAGAAGTCACTCCGCCTGACAAACTGGCGACAGATTCTTGACGGCACGGCGCAACTGGCCGACCCACAGCCCGTAAGCAACACAATTCGCATCGTCTGCGGTGCGATGGGTCTGGTGGGATTGGCCTATGGACTGTTCGTTACGGTAAAGGTCATCGAAACGTACGTCTGGGAAGGCCTTCCGAATCCTTGGAGGTACGCGTCCGTAATTCCTTTCTTGTCCTGGTTGTCTCTGTGGCTGCTGGTCCGCGTTGGGCAAGACTACCGTCAGGCCGTGTATGGGCGGCCCAGCCGCCAGATCGACCCCGAGCAGCTTGGCCAGATGCGCGAGTCGCTCTTGGATGGTAATCGTATCTTGGCAGTCCGTACCTATCGCAAAGCCATTCCCAATGCAGGACTTGAAGAGGCCACGAGGTTCGTCGGACAACTCGCCCTGAAGGTCGAGGCCGAAGACCCCGAGCGCTATGCAGGCAATCAACCGAAGCCGTGGCAGATCAACTGGCGCGCCGCCGGCATCTGCCTGGTTATCGAAGCGATCGTCGTGTTAGCCATCTGGTCGATGATGCGACCGCTTCACACCGGTTTGATTGCAACGGGATTCTTCGGAGGGTCGTTGTTCGGCGCCGCCCTGATTGTTGGAACGCGGTTCAAGAAGAACGCGAGAGGTATGCTGGTAATGTACTTCATTGCGACGTTCGGCTTGATAATCACGGGCCTCGGCAGCGAGTTGTTGTCGGAACGAAACGGGTCGTATTCACCGCTCGTCTGGCCTTCGATTGCCGGCTCCCTCAGCGGAGTGTTTCTGGTGTTTTCCGCCTATACCCGCAGACGCCGTGTGAGAGGACAATAACGCGACGGCCGTGCCACTGCTGAACCTGGACAAGGCTGTTTTGAAACGGCCGACACCTGGCATCGATTCGCATGAGGAAGCATTAACAAGACACACTATGAATACCGAACGCTTGTTTACAGTACGCCGGCCTCGACAAGTCAGATCACCGCACAAGTAGACCCCGGCAAGTCGCTGCTTGGTCAGGATTCCGAGAAACTCAAACGTATTGCGGGATGCGTCATTTAACGACCGTACTGGAACTGCCCTGCCCCCCATCCGTGGCCGGCTGATTCGAGGGCGATCTCAGCAATCTGGGATACGTTTTCTGAAGCACGCTGCAGTGCCCCAGAAACCCGTCGGGGGGGACGATCCGCCGAGATCCGTCAGATTCGGGCCGAAACCGCTTCATCAAACGAACCATTTTCGGCACTGAATCACTGACGCAACGGGTGCCCAATCGGCTTGGCCTTCAAGGAGTCGCACAGGCCGACTGCACTTCAACGCAGGAGAACCGAGGCATTTGCCGGAGGTCGAGTCGATCCAAGGGCTTGTCGTGTCGCTCTGCGTGAGATACAATGCCGGCGCTGTTTCGGCTCTTGGCGATTTTTTCCTCTCGTAAAGCGGAGGCCCCAATGACCGCATTCATGAACCGCAAGGATTTTCTTAGTTTGCTGGCAAGCGTGCCCACTCTTGGGGCCTTTGGCCTCTTTGCCAGTCCGGCTAAGGCGGCAGACGAACCAGTAGGGCAGCAGGCAAATTTGGGTGACGCGGTCAAGGCTGCAAAATTTGCCGACCGTGTTTTTGACGACACGGCGCGAATGCTATGTGGCGCTCTGAGCTACATTGGTGATCGCTTGCAGCTCTTCAAGGCTATCGAGCAATTGGGCAAGTGTACGCCTAAGCAACTCTCTCAAGCCGTGAACTGCAACGAGCGGCTGATCACTGAATGGCTTAGGGCAATGATGGCTTATGGATACGTTGAGTATCTTCCAGAACCTGGTTTGTACCGTCTGTCTTCAGAACAGGCGGCCGTGTTGGCCGATGAAAAGTCGCCATTTTTCAGGGGAGGAATGCTCGAAGTAACCGTTCCGGAGATCATGGCAACACACAAGGTGATGGAGGCATTTCGTACTGGGGTGCCAATTACGCCGGACGTGTTTCATGTCGATCTTTGGGAGGGGATCGATCGGGCCAGCGCCACAGTGTACCAGCATCAACTTGTACAAGAGTGGCTACCTGCGATGTCCGGAGTTATCTCCAAACTCAAGGCCGGCGGAACAGCGGCCGACCTCGGATGCGGTCAAGGGAATGCGGTGCTTGTTCTGGCGAGGGCATTTCCGAAAGCAAAGTTCTATGGATACGACCCATATCGACCATCGATTGAAAAGGCAAGACAAGCCGCGCATGCAGCGAGCCTATCGGAACGGACTGAATTCGTGGTTGGCACCGCGGCCGACTTGCCCGCCGGCAAGTTTGACCTTGCGACGAGCTTTCAAACCGTACACCACATGAGCGATCCGGTTCGTGATCTGGCATCGATTCGCAGGGCGTTGCGACCGGAAGGAAGTTATTTGATCCGCGAAAAAAACCTAGCAAATGAATTGCAGAAGCATATCACGCCAGCAGCCCGTTTGGTATACGGCGCTTCGACGCTCTATTGCCTGCATGATTCGATGGCAAATGACGGTGCTGCTCTCGGACCCCTGACGGAAGCACGGATTAGCCGCCTAGTGAAGCGGGCAGGATTCTCGCAAATCCGGAAACTGCCAATTGAGTCCGCTTACGATGCTCTTTACGAGGCTAGGGTATGAGGCCGCCCACTGCGAGTGAAGCAAGACGATTCCCGCAAACTCATACCTATTCTCGGACAGCCCAGAAAACCACCCATTGATGACACCGGGGCGGAGACACCTGCACTGCCCCTGTCGGGGGGATGCAATCGCCGGATTCCGGATCAAGCCGACCGAGCCTAATCCCGGCAGATTCTGCGCCCCCGAGCGCCGAGAATGATCGTCAATTCGTCGCCACCCCGGAAACAGGCCAGTCTGCGCCGGAAAGCCCCGCCTGGCTGCCCATTTCCAACCCAACCTTGACTGGAGGGTATCCAGGCCGTCCGAGACTATTCAAGATAAACTCGTCCTACGTGCCCCTTCACGGCGTGGTCACCCTCTATCGTGTTCCCTGTCCGGGTCGGGTGGCAATGACCGCTCCGCCTCCCGACTCGAAGGCGCTGAACTCAGCCCACACCGGCATGTGATCGGACACATCCAGGGTTTGCTCGGTGGTGATGTCGAACTCGGCCATGAGGTCGAACACCGCGGAGTGGCCGGTGGATTCGGTGGTGTTCCGCGCGTCGAGCACGATGTTATCGTAGGACTTCGTTCGGCGCGTGTTGGTCTTCACTCCGGCGATCGCGTGTGCGATGTTCGGTAGCCGGCCGAGTTCCCCGAGATGGCGCTCGTCGACGTTCAGGTCGCCGAGCAGGATCACGTCGTCCTCGCCGCTTCCGTCATGCTGCACCGCGACGAATACGTCGTCCAGCGCGTCCAACTCCAGGTCCGTCTCGTCTGGATCGGTGTGGATGTTGACCAGCTTGAACGTGAAGGCCTGATCGGGTCCCGGTCCCCTGACACGGAAACTTGCGACGAACGGTTCCCGGTGCAAGTAGTCGCCGGGATCCGCGACGGTGTAGGCCGATTCGCGGTCCGTTTCGATCCGAGCGGTGTCAAAGACGAAAG
>SDBV01008074.1_pt1 | contig 14252 bp, 26 predicted proteins | sample 2277081 | NCBI WGS metagenome assembly SDBV01 (sample SAMN10402039, study PRJNA504765) | marine sediment metagenome | isolation source: marine sediment core GS10_PC15, 223 cmbsf | place: Arctic Ocean: Southern Knipovich Ridge | collected 2010
GCAACGAGCCCTTCGCATGTGGAAAACGCCACGCGGACAGGTGGAGGTGTCACGCTCGGGGCAAGACCTGTCCGCGCGGCTCAGGATCGAATTGTAATCGGTTGGATACATGACACCTCCATATCACTACTATACACCCCTAGGGCATCTTGTCAAGCAACGTCTCAGCCTTTTTTACGACGATTGCCAGTGTTTCGGTCAACAGCCGTCCGCAGGCGTGTGACAGATTCATCAGCCGCTTGATGCTCACTGCAAGCCTAGCGTGTTCGATGTGGCAGACGTGAGGCTGTAGCATCCCCGGAATCCGCTCCGCAAGCTCCTTCTGGGTCATGCCTGCAGACGTTCGCATCTGTCTGACCGTCTCTCCGACGGCCTGCCTATACGCCGCCAGTTGATCGCTCTTCGTCATCATGCGGACTCTCTTTCGGCTACCAGCGTCGCCAACGCATCAACGACGTCTTGACGGCTATCCATGCGGTCAGTTTCTACCACGAATCGGCCTTTCTCCCACAATTCACCGTAATACGCCGGCGTGACCGGAATCCCGCTCCGTTGGTCGCAACGGTGGATATAGGCGGCGTGATGCTTGCCGAGAGGGAGCATGATTATGCCTTATCGTTCTTTGTCTTGAGGTCGATTACAATCATGTCGTTGTCTATGTGGCATGGATGCCATTCGCTGTCGCCAACATCCCATTCCTTGATTGTGCGTATGGCTGAAGCACAGGCCACAAGGCCCCACGCTGACATGATCCTAGAATCTTGCGTTTTGCTCTTCACCACTTGAAGGCCAATAGTGTTTTGTTCTTGGTCAAGAAAAATTTCTACCCAACGCTTGGACTTGCCTTCCCGAAAAAGCCTCGTCACGGCGAGGCTGAGAAAGATGCCTCCCGGCGTGATCCTTGCACGCAGCCGACCAGCGCTTGGAACGAATCGCGTCCATGCCATCTATCTACTCCCATTCTAAAAAGCGGCTCGCCACGTTCGACCGTCAACGTGGACTCCGTAGCGTGGCGGCCGCGCCCCTCAGTGATCTCTATGCCCGACACAGGAACTGATAGAAAGCCACCTGCCGACCGTTCTGCCCAACGGCTGTCTTTCGCTCGTACAGAGCCCGGTACGACACCATGCTGACACCGTCGCGACTAGCCTCGGCCATGTCAAGGCCGACTGTCTGCGTTACCTCTTCGTCATCCATCAGACGCATCTGACCATGCGAGGGACCGCCCACAAACAGATACTGTGCAAGGTGCGGACGGCTGTAGACAACTGCCCATGTCTCGGTCCACTCGCCCGAAATGGGGACCACGAAAGCCGAGCGGTCGACGTTTACCTGCTTGCCAGCAACTTCGGTCGCGTTGAGTTCAGTGTAGTAGTAGCCTGCCACCTTGAGCAGCTTGCTTCTCTGCAGGTCTTTCATCGTCATCGACGTTTGAGTAGCTTGCATGTCGGTTCTCCCTTTCTTCGTGGCCCCGTGCGTTGTATTCGTGTCTCTCATGCCCTAAGTATACACTATATCGGCATGCTGTCAACAGGTAATCATTCTTTTTCGTCAGAAAAGCGAAAATGCCTATCTGTTGCGTAGATACATCGAAAGGGTATAATGCGGGAAAGGAGAAATCAGGATGTGGAGAGAAGACAACGGTGACATAATTCGGCTTGGGCTGCTAGCCTTGGTCGGTCTGTTCTGGTTCGTAATCTTCGTGAAAGGAACATGATGAAAAGAAGCAACGGGAAGCCACATATCAAAAAGACTGCCTTTCTGGCAGCCGTGAAAGTGACTGGCAATATCAGCAAAGCCGCTGAAATGGCCAAGATCGACAGGACGTCCCACTATCGCTGGATGAGGGGGGATGAGCAGTATGAGGCTGCCTTCGAGGAAGCCATCGACGAAGCAGCCGACTGGCTGGAAGACGAAGCCCGACGCCGGGCGGTCGATGGCGTAGAGGAAACCATCTACAACAAAGACGGCGACGCGGTCGGAACGCGGGTCAAATACAGCGACACGCTCCTGATCTTCCTGCTGAACGGAGCAAGGCCCCAGAAGTATCGGAGAGTGAATGAGCACACCGGCACCATCGAACACAAGCATACGACGCTGACCGACGCTGTGTCCGTGTTGGTGCGAGCGTCAAACGGCAGTGCGAACGGAAGCGGTAACCGCTTGGAGGGCAAATTGTGAACGACGACCGGCAGATCAGCGTGAACATCGGCTGCGGGCAACTCGTGATCGGGTTCGTGGCTGGCGTGATAGCATTCATTCTGCTGATGTTCGTGGCGTTTGGATGAAAGGGAAGCCATGAAATGGACTAGCGGTCCTGTTATCGCCCTGTACGTGGCGTTTTGCGTGTGGGCGTTGATGGCCATGTCTGAGGCACCGGCATCTCCCCTCGTGCAAGGCAGCATGTCTGCTGTTGGCTTGGCGTGGGGCGTTGGCCTGTGGATCGGCATGGTTGCGGGAAGGGATTCGAAGAAGTTCAGGAAATGAGGCGAAAGGGGGGCGGGATGATTGGACACCGGAAGTGTGCGAGGTGCCACAGGGTTTTCCACAAGTCCGAGATGGAGTTTATCGGCACGATGTGGAGGTGTGCCGAGAAGCGGGGCTGTAGGAATCATGACGCGGCCACGCTAGGACATATTGCACAGGTCATATGCGGGGTCAACGAAGGCAACCACAGCCCGTTCAACAAAGCGGAGATCGCCTTCCTTAAAGGATTCGCTGTTCGAATGACCACCAAGAACTGCCCTGAGTGCGGCAAGGAGGGGGGATGAGCGAGCCAACCAAGTACGTGAAGGTCAAGCTGGCGTTGCTGGAAGGCTATTTGCAATCACTTCGAGATTCGCAAAGCGCTGACCTTAAAGCTGGCCAAAGCGGGCCGATCTCTTTTGTTCTAGATGGGTCAGTGTTGGCTGCGAACGAAATCCTCTCCCACGCCACCCCCTGCCACACCGTCGAAGAGGTGGTTGAGAAGGTGAGGGAAGCAACGGCGACAGTACTGCTGCAGACTCCAGAGGGAACGACGCCAGAACTGGCATATGACGCCGGATATCAAAAGTGTCTCACGGCCGTGCTCGACAAGGCCCGCGAGATGGAGGGGGAAGGGTGAAAGACGGCCTAGCCTTCGTCTACGTCGCCATCTGCGCAGCCTTCGTGGCCGCTGGGCTGGCGATGACGTTCTGTGCGAAGTAATGACGACTAATATGGGGGGCACGATGCAAGACAAGCAGAACTGGAAGTCAGAAAAGTGGGTCCACTCCGATCAGGGCTGGACCTTTCTAATCGAGCACAAGGCGACCAATGAATGGCAGGGCAAATGGGAATGGCGAGCAGAGCATGAAGGGCTGTGCGTGACTCTGGGGGGTCACGCTGTAACGCAATGGCATGCCTGCGGCTACATGTGGAAAGCCGTCATTGCTGTAGACGCGGCGTTCATGCCGGAAGAGGAAATCGTTGCAAGATATACGAGGCTAAACACCCAGCAGATTGAATACAAAAATCAAGACGTCGTCTTTGAACGGAATAACGGCAATGATGCCCGCCTAAAATTGATAGAGATCGATTTCGGTTATGACCCAGAGACGTTCCGACGAAGCGATCTCCCGTGGGTAGTTGCCTTGCCCGAAATCAAGTGGCCGCCGGTGGATTCGATGTATATGACCCATTCAGATGAAGACCATACCATGCGGTTTGGGGATCAAGTCGTGTTTGGTCGGGAGTGATGCTAGTGCTAGTCATTGTATGGTTCTTCTTTGGACTGGTGCTGCTGTTGATAGTACTGGCACTGGAGGAGCTACGCGACCATGACGACTGAGGCCAAGCCTGAGAGCGATTCTGTCCCGGCTGCTTATATCTGCCCCTGTGGGGTGATGCAGGAAGGCGACGTCCTAAACCCCGGCGTTTGCGGGAACTGCCATCGGCCGCATGGGAAGGGCGGCACTTATTTGATTCCTGAGACAGTCTTGAATCGAGTGCATGCAGCAGAAAATAGGCGACTGGCAATAGAACAAGCATGTCAACCAAGCCTGACATCTCCGAAGCACTAGCCATCCGCAAGACATGGCAGGACGACCCCCTAGCCTTCTGCACCGCCATGGGCTGGCCGACGTGGGCGGACGCCATAGCTGAGCATGGCTTGGACTGCGACGACAAGCAGGGGGCCATCCTGGAGGCTTTGGCGGGGTATGGCCGGCGGACCGTGTGGGTCCGGTCCGGCAACGGCGTTGGCAAGACTTACATTGCCAGCATTGCCGCAACGTGGTTTCTCTACGCATTCGCCCCGTGTATCGTGCTGACGACTGCACCGACGGATCGGCAGGTCAAACACCTGCTGTGGGGAGAGATACGCAAGCGATTCAATGATAGCAAGCAGCCGCTCGGCGGTGAACTGCTCTTGCAGCAGTGGCATTCAGGCATGCCCGAGTGGTATGCTCTTGGCTTCACGTCTAAACCCAATGACCCAAACAGGTTCCAGGGCTTCCACTCTGAGAATATCCTTGTGATCGTAGACGAAGCCAACGGCATCGCTCAAGACGTGTGGGATGGAATCAGGGGGATTCTGACCACTCCGAACGCAAAGCTCTTGGCCATCGGCAACCCGCACGTGCCAGAGGGCGGCTTCTATGATGCGTTCCAGAAAGACAGGGGCAATTGCATTTGCATCGACGCCAGCAAGAATCCCAACGTGCTTGCTGGAAGGGTGGTCATCCCCGGCCTGACAACACGCGAATCTATCGATGAATGGATTGAGGACTATGGCAAGGATAATCCAGTCGTGCAGTCGCGGGTCTATGGTAACTTCCCGTCAGACAGTCCAGACCAGTTGATCCCGACCGCGTGGATACAGGCAGCCGTTGACAGGACGCTGGAACGCTCTGGTGACCGCGAGATCGGCATAGACGTGGCTCGGTCAGGCGAGGATGAGACGGTGCTAGCCGACCGCCAGGGCGACGTTGTGGGGGCTCTCAGGTGCTACAGATCAGGCAGCGAGCCGCTGCGAGGCTATCAGGTGGCTGACTACGCGATTGCCTTTGGCAAAGAGATTGGGGCAACACGGTACAAGGTGGACGCCATCGGCGTTGGTGTCGGTCCTGTCGACACGCTGCACGAACGCGGATACACTGTGTTTGAGATCGTGGTCTCGGAACAGTCGTCCAACCCCGAGCGATTTCCGAACAAGCGTTGCGAGGAATGGTGGAAGCTACGCAAACGGTTTGAGGAAGGGAGGATAGACATACCGGACGATTCGAAGTTATTCGCCCAGCTTGCAAGCATTCGGTGGAAGCCAGACAATCGAGGGAGGGTGGTTATCGAGAAGAAGCAGGACGCAAAGGCCCGTGGGCTCAAGTCGCCTGACCGGGCAGAAGGGGTGTTGATGGCGTTCGCGTCGGTTGACGACGTGGCCGGGTTCGACTTTGGTGGGTTGATTGGATAGGGGGTGTAGGATGAATGGTGCAGGCTGGAATATTGCCGGTTGGGAAGTCCTGATATGCATTCTCGCGTCAGTAGCACCTGTTTTTGCCGTGGTGACTTGGGTTTATTGGAGGGTGGAACGGCGCAGAAGGTGCAGAATCCATGAAAGACGATGCCGAAATATAGAGAGAAAGCATTATGACTGACCTACGCTGCCGGACCTGCTGCCGTTGGCTGAGCGAGGGAGAGGCCGTGTATGTTGACGAATCTGACGGCTCACCAGAGTGCGGGCCATGTTACGATAAGCAGAACTACACGCCGGAGGAAGATCAGCGGATTTCGCTCGACTACGAAGCGGGTACACGTGTCGTAAGCTACGTGAAGATGCCTGACGGATCAGTTGGAGCGATCCGTGTCCGACGGCCACAGCCACCAATACCGCCGAAATGTGAGAGGATTAGGCTATGGCCATAGCCGTGCCGATGCTGCCTGACAACGAAAGGGTTAAAGGATGACCTAGTCCTTGCGTCGTTTCGTCTTGCGGCTATAATGGGAACAATGGTTATGGCGTCCGACAGTTCTCACAGCGTTGCACGCTGTCGGTACCACCAGTGTGTTACCTATGCATGGGGGCACTGTGGGTTCTCTCGGGGGCCATGATTCAAGGTAACCCCTCCACGCGGCCGGTATGGTAAGCGGGGGCGTAGCTCAATGGTAGAGCGGGCTGTGTGGTGAAACATTGCGGCCGTCAGTGGTCCATAGACCCGAGAGTCGGTTCGATTCCGGCCGTCCCCCTTTACTGGCTGGCGCGATGTAATCTCGGCTGAGGGGCTGAGGTCAAATGCGTGCATATCCCCTTCTGGACACCCTGGCGAGAGAAGGCGCGGCTAGCCTCTTCCCACCGGCAGCTAGAAACAGCCGTTGTCGATAAGCAAAAGGCAGCAGTAGAAGAGAGCCACCCGTTCCTGAATGACACGCTGCAGGCCGGTCACGGCCACCTACCTATCGACGGAATCCATGGCGATCCTTTCGGCCATGGCGACATGCCCAAACACATGCGAGAAGCGAGCCGTGTCGCTGTTGCTACGAATGCGACGGCTCACGGGATCATAGCGGCTATGACGCGGCTCGTGTTCGGCAAGGGCTACACGTTCGACGCTGTTAGCGACAAAGTCCAAGAGGTGTGGGACGCCTTCGATGAGGCAAATCTATGGAGTCGCCGGCAGAAGGAATGGGGCCGCAGGGCGTGGCGAGATGGAGAAGCGTTCGTCCGTAAGTTTGCCGTGAAAATCTTGGAAGCGTGGCCCCCGAAGATTCGGTTTATGGAGCCTGAGCTTATCACCGACCCGCAAAGCAAGTTCCCGCACGGCATCCAGTTTGACCCCAACGACGCAGAGACGCCCCTAAAGTACGTCAAGGTCGCGATGGATAACCAGGGCGTTCGTCAAGATGTCATTGACGCGGACAAGGTCCAACACACCAAGATCGGCGTTGACCTTGCGACACCGCGTGGCGTGCCCCTGCTGAACGCTGACCTAGTCGACTTGAGCCAGTTGCAACAGACACGATGGGCGATGGGGCAGAAGGCCAAGATTGCCGCCGACTACGTGTTGATTCAGAGATATAAGGGGGCGACGCTCTCTCAGCTAGCAGATATTCGCAAGCAGCAGCAGAATGATCGGCCCGTCGTTGATTTCCACGGACAAGAGATCAACACGACCACGCGGCATTCCGGCCGGATAGCCCTTGCCAATGAGAACGTAGAGTATGAGTGGCAGGGGCCCGGCATTGGCGCGGACGAACAGCACATCGTGAGCAGGGACACGGCGTTGAGCATTGGTGCCGACGTTGGATTGCCTGAGTATATCATCCGTGGCGACGCGTCCAACGCCAATCGTGCGAGTCAGCAAGTAGCAGAGACACAAGCACAGGCGACGGCAGAGGCATGGCAGGACTTCTTCAAAGACGAATTCCAACTGCTGTGGAACTGGGTTATGGAGCAGGCTATCGAAGTCGGCATGCTCACCCCCAGCGATGATATCGGCGTTACGATCCAGGCACCGACCCAGCCGCGAGGTGACGTGCTGGCATTGGCCATGGCGTTCGAGACGCTGCAGACGGATGGCGTGCTGAGCACACAGACATTTTCCGCCCTGCTGAATCTGGACTATGAAGAGGAACAGGCCAAGATCGAAGAGCACGCGAAACGGGTAGGCGTGACAGAGCCTGTCGAGCCTGCCGGAGATGTTCCGACAGAGCCGGAACCAGCGGTACGTGATGAGCCGCGTGAGGCTGTGAGGCGGCAGAAGCTTGAGGAAGCGAGGGGCGACGATGACTAAGGTGATCTTTACCAACGGCTGTTTTGACGTGCTGCACGTTGGCCACGTCAGGCACCTGAAAGCGTCCAGAGCGTTGGGCGATAGCTTGATTGTAGGCTTGAACAGTGATGATAGCGTCCGGCGACTGAAGGGCGATGGCAGGCCCGTGGTGGGTGTTGGGCCTCGACGTGAGATGCTGCTATCGTTGTGGTGCGTAACCGATGTCATAGTGTTCGACAATGATACGCCCGAAGAGCTTATCACGACGCTTGCGCCCGAAGTCATTACCAAGGGCGGCGACTATGAAGCAGACGACGTCGTTGGTGCTGAGTTCGTTCGCAGTTATGGCGGTCAGGTTGTGATTCTGCCTTTTCATTACGGATGTTCGACAACCGAGATTCTGCGACAGTCGTCCGAAGTCGTGGCGACAGTGCCAGATAATGGTTGACAGGTTTCGCTATAGACTTATACTTGGCGAAAGATACAGACGGTCCCGGCACGCCAGGACAGGTGATAGTCCTAACTCTTGGCGTGCCGTGGCCACCTTTCCAAGCTGAGGGGCTTGGCGGCCATGGATGCGAACCATAAACGAAGCCGTTTGGTCCCGAGCCTTCATCAACGATCTGCCGGATTCCAGCTTTCTGCTGATCCTTCCCGGCGGCAGTCCTGACGAAGAGTCTAAGACCACTCCCCGCACACTACGCAAGTTCCCCGTCAAGGGCCAAACCGGCAAGGTTGATCCGCCACACGTCCGCAACGCACTGACACGAATCCCACAGGCCAATATAACCGAGTCACAGAAGAATCGGGCCATTCGAAAGGCCAAACGTCTTGCGCGGTCGGTAGGTATCGAGGTGGCAGACGAAGCGGAGAAAATGAACATGCCCGACAAGATTACCGAGATCACGGAATGGACGGAAGGGCTAAAGACGGACCGAGACACGGGCGTTATCCGTGACGTTCCATTACTCGGTCGCACGAGTAAGAACCGCAGAAGGTACAGCGAAGCTGCCATGCGTGACGCTGTGAGACTATTCGAGGGTTCACAGGTGTTCGCTAACCACCCGACCGGCCCGGACATGGGAAGGGACATCCGCGACCTTGTAGGACATGTCGAGGATGTCAGGTTCGACGGCGACAAGGTGAGAAGCAACCTGCGAATCCTCGAGCATCACAGGCCGTGGGCTATGCCCATCGCCGAGGCTGACAAGCCGGGTGCGGGAATGAGTTGGGTAGGCATGGCAAAAACGATAATCGCTGACGACGGCTGGGCTGATGTCGAGTCGATCTCTGGCGTTCAGAGTGTTGACATGGTGGTCGGTCCGGCCACAGTAACGAACTTTTCCGAATCTGAGGGGGTTCCAGAGGAAACAGATATGTCTGAACATTTCCAGGAGATGCTTGCGACCGCGACTGAGAACTTGACCGAGACGAAGGCGGCGCTCATCTCAGTGACCGAAGAGCGTGACAAGCTCAAGGATGCGAACGACGCCTTGACGACTGAGGTTGAATCGTTCAAGCGACAGGATGGCTTCGACAAGGCGATCTCTGCCGCTGGTATCGACCCCAAGACGATTGAGCCCGTTTTGGTTGAGGCGATCATGGCCATGGATGCCGACAAGCAGAAGACGGCTCTTGCCGCCCTCAAGAAAGCGGCCACAACCGAAACGGTCACGAGTGACCCGGCCAGCGGTGACACGCCGAGCGGTGACGGCTCGACTGAAGCGCCGACGCGTGAATCCGTGGTCGCGGAAATGACGTACTAACTAAGCTGGGGGGCTTGGAGAATAGATCATGACGCGACGAATCAAGCACGCGGACGCCTTGATCGATGCTCCGCTTATTTCAAGCTCGTACAGCATTGGAATCGGCGAGGGTGTGATCATCGACTCCCAGGGCGGCGTGCAGAATATGTCTGCCGCAGGCTTTCCTGACGAAGTGAATGCCCGGCGTGATGCTGTGGGTGCGGAGTTGGGCACGGCCCTTGACGGCAGCCCGACCGATCAGATCAGGAATATCCGGGTTGAGCCGGATGGCACCTACACGTATCCGTGCACATCGACCACGACTGTGCTGGGCACGCTGTTTGGCTACGAGAAAGATGCTGGTGGTCCCTTCCTGGACGCCGACAAGCTCCAGAAAGTCGAGGATGCGACCGAGGCGAGCTTCTTCGCAGTCGAGATCAACACGTCGGCCGTCACCACGGTCCGGGTTGTGAAGCTGCCGCCTCGCAAGCTGAATCCCGAGACAGGCGAGTTTGGCCCGTGGGAGGCGTCTGTTGCCTCTGCACATCGAAGCTCCAGCCCGCAGTTGTATAAGTCCAACTGGACGCCGGGTAAGCCTGTGCGGCTGACCACGGCCATGTTGGAACTCTTAGATAGCACGCTGTCCAGCGATATCGGCGTGATCCTGCTGAAGAACGGCTCGCAATTCATGCAGAGCCTTTCGTTCGCGGCTGGTGACGGCATCGGCGTGACGGTCAGTATTGACCTGGCGTTGGAAAGTTCCAATACGCAAGTGTTGGCCGCTGATGACAAGTTCACTTTCCATACGGAAGGTCCGGCCGGAGCGGGTGCGCCCCGACTGGCACTGACCCTCCGCTATGTGTACCCGTCGTAAAGACGTCAACCGGGGGGCCGGAGGACATAATCGTGCATGCAGGACTTACCAGGGCTGAAAGAGCCACGCTCTATCACACGATGATGGAAGCGATTACCGGCAAGACGGAGAAGGGCAGGAAGGTTGCCGGTTGGACAGAGCCCGAGATTACGCTTGAAAACTTCAAGATGCGTCGATGTTACGAGATGCTTGTTGGCGACGCGGATGTTTTGCTGTCACCGCGTCCGTACACCCCGCCGATCTTTGAGGCTGGCGGCTCGCTCATTCCCGTGGGCACGACTGCGTTTCTGAAGATCACGGGCGAACTGATCGGCGCGAAGATGATCGAAGCGTATCAGCGGGTGTCTGGCGTTGCCGACATGCTGGCTGAGACGATTCCTGAGAGGTTTAAAAATCTGAACTATGTAGGCTTCAACAGCCTGCAGGATATGGAGGAGGTCAAAGAAGGGCAGCCGTTTCCGCAGGCCGGTTCGAGCGAGAAGTTTGTCGGCTCTACCGACACTCGCAAATACGGTCAGATCGTTAACCTGACCAAGGAACTGATCTTTCACGATCAGACCGGACAGGTGATTATGCGTTCGAATGAGGTTGGTGAAAACCTCGCGTATAAGAAAGAGCGGACGATCATCGAAGCCGTGCAGGATGTGGACCCAGACGGCCAAGGTAGCCTGCTGTTCAAACCCAAGGGCGTTGCAGAGGCGTTGTATCGTTCGTCTGGAACCACAAACGCGCCGACTGTGAATCTGAAAACGTCCAATGCTCTGACCGACTTCTCGAACATCGACGAAGCCATCCAGGTTTTCGTCGCCATGGTCAATGAGACGAATCAGAAGTTGACGATCCCGGCGCCCTTGACCTTGCTCGTGCCCGAGTCGCTTATGGATAAGGCTGCACTGGTCACGAACCCGTTGACTATCCACCTCAACAACGATGGTGGTTCGACGTTCGGTACTCAGGCCAGTACGGCGAACGGCGTGCATGCACGGCGCAGCATCACTAACGTCTTGTCTACCGTTCATCTGGATGGACAGAGCAAGACGACTTGGTATCTCGGCAACTTCCAGAAGCAGTTCAAGTGGCGTGAGCATTGGGGCCTGACCGTTGAGACGGGTGGCCAGAACCTCGATTCGTTCTTCACAAACGATGTGGCCTTTGCGGTCAAGGGCTCGTGGTATGGCGGTCCGTTGATCATGGACGACAAGTTCGTGATTCAGAACACGTCCTAAACGGAGGGCGTATGCCCGGCAAGCAGTCTGAGCCCGCTGACACACAGACGGAATTCCGTTTGATCAGCACATCAGACCGAATCCTCTACGCAATTCTGGTTGAACTGCGGAGGCTCAAGGATAGCATCGGTGAGTGTGTGGCCCAAAACCGCACACTCACCGAAGCCAATACAAAGCCACGACGCAAGAGACGTCAAGACCGATAGACGGAGTGTGTAGCCATGGCGACAAGCCTTGAGAGAGCGATTATCCGGGACCAGACGACGGGTGCTGCTGCGTTGTCGGCCACGATTACGGACGCAACCCGTGATATTCAAATCATAAGCGTGGACTTCCATTTGGATGCGGCAGGGGGCACGAGTGAGAATTTCACACTTACGCGGAGCGATGCGAATAATAGTGAATTCAACACGCTATTGGTGTCGCAAGACATGAACACAGAAACGGACTTGGTGTTGATAAACCAAGACGCTGATTTCCGTGTGATGGCAGGCGATTCACTCGTGTTCGCATTCGACAACACGGACACGAATACATTCGGACTGACCGTCATGTACCACGCTCTGCCCAGTAAAGGGGGCACAAAGTAATGGCGGTCTTTCTGAGCGGCAAGCGACAACCGGTTGACCGCGTTGGCTCCTTTGATCAGTTGGCCATAAAGACGGCTGACCCTACGGCTTCAACGCCGATCAGTCTGTTTACCGTTACTGGTAACGTGATTGTGCGGCTCGTGGCGGTGTGCAAGACAACGCTTGAGACAAGCGATGCTATCACGGTTGAAGTCGGCGTGACGGGCGATACAGCGGTGCTCATAGCACAGATAGTGGATGCAACAGGCCTTGCCGCAAACGAAATCTGGCACGATGCGACGCCGGACGCCACGATTGAGGCCTTGACCGTATTGAAGGAAGTCATTGTGTCAAACGGACAGGACATCATCTTGACGACAACAGGCACAGTTACGGTCGGCTCGATTGAGTTCTATTGCTTCTGGACTCCGCTCAGCACGGACGGCAACGTTGCGTCAGCTTAGAAGGGTTAAGACATGGCTGTTTACCTAAGTGGCAAGAGACAACCACAGCCACCGATTATCCCCTTGTTTTTCACTACTGAAGCTCTGGACGCGCAGACGGTGTCGGTTGCCGCGACGCACTATTCCGGCAAGGTCATCGACGGAGGGACTGTGGACGGCGTACCGACGACGGCGACCGTGACTGACGTCAACAACATGCACGTCGTCGTTGAGGTGACAACTATGTCATCGGCCGGAACACTGAGGTTTACTGGCACCTCAATAACCGAAGAAGATGATGCCCCGTCCGTGGGCGACACGGAAGACATTGCGATCACCGGCACAGGCTTCCAGCAGACTGCAAAGAAGTGGATAGGCGATGTGGTGATAAGCAGCGTTGGTGGCGCGGACGTTGTCTTAGACGGGTTTCGTGTGACCTACTTCGACAACCTCAACACGGACTATAAGTTCATCGGCTACCGGCTGGGTTGGCGACCGAACAGCGTATCCTGGGATGTGGCGCTCGATATTGATCGTGTCGAGACGAACGGCAGCAAGACCAACTTGGTATCAAAGGCGTTCGCCAATACAGACAGCCCGACACGTGCGCAGAACGGGTTTATCGGGTTCGCGAAAGAGACGAACCGCGAAGACGCTGTGATCGGTAGCAAGACACAGGGGCTCGTGATTTTCATATCGGGTGCGGGCGGATCGGCGACGAAGATACAGGAATTGCAATTGACCATATTCATTCAGTCGCTGGAGTAAGACCAATGGCCGTCACGACACTGACGACGCTCAGCGGCACTGACCTGACACAAGCTCAGATCCAGGGCATGATCCTTGAGATAGCCCAGTTCCAATTGACGCTGGTTGCCGACTTCGGAACGGAATTGAAGTACAAGGTTGACGACAAGGAAGTTGATAGAGCCACGGGGCTCAAGATATCGGACATGCTGTTGAAGACGTGGACAGCTATGCTGCTTGCTTTCCCCGGAAGCGAGGAAGTGCTGCACGTCGTTGACCACGGGGCACACCACGAGGGCCTTGTCTTGAGGTTAACGCACGGATGATTAGCTGGGATGAGGCACGGGCATTCAGTGACTGGGCTGAGAGCGTGAGCCACGAAGGCTCGTGGTCGGAGTCGGTGGATGTGGGAAGTGGAAGCCGGACAAGCTCAACAACCGTGACCGTCGTTGAGGCGATTCGGTCGGACGTGAGGAAGGAAGGGCAGCCGCAGACACCCTCTGGGGTGACGGTGATGGTGGGTGACCGCTGGTACAGGGTGCGTGCTTCGGACGTGTCGCCTGCACCCAATCAGCAGTTCGTTGATGCTGGAATCGCGTACATGGTGCTCGACTGGGAAACGTCGAGCGATCAACTGATCCACAAGATTTTGACTCGGCGGGTGTGACGATGGCTAGGCAAGACGGATTCTACAGCATCCAGTTTGAGACGGAGAAGTTCCGTCGGGCCACAGAGCGTCAGATCAGGATGAGCGGCAAGAGGGCGGCAGATGTCGTGAAGTCTACAGCCCTGGAACTGGCCACGCGGTTGTACAACAACACGCCCGTCGACAAGGGCCAGGCAGCCGCAGGATGGGTTCCGCTGTTCGTTAAGCTCAACGCACCTGTACCGTCCCGGCGTGGCTCTAGCGACGCAGCAGCC
>SDBV01008075.1_pt1 | contig 14251 bp, 12 predicted proteins | sample 2277081 | NCBI WGS metagenome assembly SDBV01 (sample SAMN10402039, study PRJNA504765) | marine sediment metagenome | isolation source: marine sediment core GS10_PC15, 223 cmbsf | place: Arctic Ocean: Southern Knipovich Ridge | collected 2010
CAGGATCTCGAAGTTAGTGTACGTCTGACACAGAATGCTCTCAATAGCCTCCGCTACGTACATAGGGCGATTGTATGTCGAGATCAACACACTTACCAACGGACCAGAATTTTCATACTTAACTTTCAATTTGATCCTTTATAAATACGAATCGCATATCAGCAGCCGCTGCTGTTACCGCACAACTCTACGATATTATCGATCACGCAAGCAACGCTCACCTCGCAAGGTTTTTCGCTTTCCTGATTTACACTTACATCGCTTACTGTTCCAACCCCTTCTTTACATTCCGAAACCAAAACACACGGCGTACCAACCGCTCGGGCCAGCATCGCATAATCGGCATCGGCACTTACCAGAAGATCGACCCTGCCTAGCAAAGTCGCTGCCTCGCGACCGCCGGTCTTACCGATCAGATCGACGCCGTAACCTAAAAATTTATTCGCAGCAGTGCCCAACTGAATTATCTGACTGTCAAGTATTTCTTCAAGTATCGTGCACAGCTTGTCCCATTTACATTCTTCCCATGACCCCGGCCCAGCCGAAGAAACCGTGCATATCGCAACACGAGGATGTTTCATAGTAGACATCCCGAATTTCAAACCACCAACATGATCGAAACTGTCAATCGATACCCGCGGCGATTTGTCGTCAAGATCGACGCCCAGTTGAAGAGCAAACCTTTCGATCATGTCGTTTGCGCTTTCATTACAGCCAAGACCGGAAAGCTCAAACACAACATCGAATTGACCTTCCACGCGGTCACTGCTCAGCACAACTTTATCTATATCGCTATGGTTACGAAGAATATCACATCCTTCGCCGCAAACAGTCATCCGAACACCGGAACCCGCTTTACTTTTAAACGATCGTATCGCCGGCTCGGCGCAAAGAACTGTCATCTCGCCGCCGGCAACCTTAATAAGAACTTCGCCGCTGCTGAAAGGCAAACTTTCCGAATGGGAACACGCTTCACTTTCATTGCCCGTCAGAGAATCGATATTGTCAATTAGTTCGTTTAGACCTTCATCGCTGAAGCCCTCTACGTCCCAAAAGGGACTTGTTGTTCCTCGAACGTATTAACAGGTTTTATCCTTATTTTATTCGTTTGGTCCGTAAATTCCTGCGCCATCTCATTAAGCTGGTTACCCTTAATTGCCTCATCAAGCGAACCGAAACTCATCTGACCAGGGATATCTGTGTTCCACTGCTGACTCTTGGGATCGATGGTCTCCTGCTTGGAAAGATCCGCAAGAAGACGAGATGCCTTCAACGCTTCTGCTGCAACACTGTCAATGCTCTTTGTCCTCGCCTCCGTAGCCTTGGGAATTTCAAAGGAAACTGTCTCTTGAGGATTTGACGGGATCGCGGGCTCACCAACATTAGGAAGCGAACTGCCAACTCCGATTTTATCGATATTCAACGGCATTATCGGCTTTATCTCGATTGTATTAATTTCCGGTGCTTTCGGAATACTGGAGATCTGAGGCAGCGTAAAATCGGAAAACGCCTGATTTACATTATTGATCTGGGCTGGCGCATTATTTGAAAGGACTGTCGATTGACCCGCAGAAGATTTCTCCATAACACGCCGCTCGATATCCATATCCCGTTCGATCTTGCCGATGCCCTCGTTGATCGTGTTAAGCACCGACCTCTGGCAGAAATTCGACTCGGCAATATCGCGATAGCTTTGAGGATCGTAATCTCCATTGGCAACCTGTTCGCAAAGATCCTCGGCAATATTGAATATGTACTTGCTCTCCAAAAGATCCATAGCGCCGGGGAAATTATGAACCACAGGCCGTAAGCCGCAACTGACACCTGCCAGAATGCCGTCTATACATCGCTCGCTGGTACCCGAACTTACGATATAATGCTTATCCTTCAGCCAGGAGTTCAGGTTCTCGACATTACCGTCAAAAAAGACAACGCTCGACAGACCCATCTGATCGACCATATACTTTGTGTATCTTTCAATTGAGCTGTCAGCAAATTTTCCCGCAACATAAAGCCGGTAATCGCCATCGATATAATTCAGCTTCTGCATGCACTGAAGAAGAAGCATCGGGTTGCTTTCACCATCGATGTCGCCAATACACGCAAGCCGTTTGCCTTTGCTTCTAAACGAAAACTTAAACGCGTCAGTCGAAACGCCATAGCCGGTAAACACAACACGCATACTTTTCATACAGTCACCAAGACGATCGCTAACTGCCTCCATAACGGCATCGGTGCCCTTTACTATCAGCATATCGACATTGCCAAAATTTACTCGCTCTAATTTTTCATCATAAATGTCATCGATATTTGCGCGAACTATCAGCTTACAGTTTCGTTTGCTATTAGTTGCTGCGATAAGAGTTTCATCTACGCCATCAAACCAGGCTATATCGCAAAACTGAAGTAATCTCTCTATTTCGCCGGCACTTTTACCGGTATGATCTTCGAGCAAAAATCTCTTTCCCAGGAACTCATGCGTAACCTTATCGACACACCCGGCCTTGCTGCCAAAGAATGTTATCTTAGGACGCTTGGAACGTACAACCTCGATCATCGGATATAATATCTCCTGACCGGGCAATAGCTCAAGGGACTCAAGCATCATCTCGATCGCGCTGCCGCAATACCCCTGGTTAACGAAAGAGGTAGCAGTACGATTAAGAATATCGCAACTGAATATATCCATCTTCTTCATCGTATCGAAAAGACCGACCGCCATGCTTGGATATCCGCCATCGATGTAAGCCTCGCAAAGGTTCCAGATTATCTCCGCGGAATCTCCGCATAGCTCACGGGCCTTCTCGAAACGGGTTACACCCTCATCGACCTTGCCAAGGCAAAAAAGGATCGCGCCAGAATCGTTCCACCCCTGACCGTCTCGAGGATTATCTTTCAGATAATCGTCGATACTCGCAAGAGCCTCCTCATACTTACCGCCCTCGGCAAGAGCAAGTATCTGTTCATAACGTTGTGATTTAGGTTCTGTTGACATCGTAATTCTCTCCTTTTAATGTCGACAATAATGCGCAAACTATAGTTTCAACATATATAAAGCAAATACTGTGCCTGCACCGAAAATCGCCGTTTTCAGGCTGATTTACAGCTTTTTAGGCAAGAAAAATGTGGGAATGTATAATTATCAAACAATGACCGAATTACACGGCTGAAATGCGGATTGAACCCCAAAAACGCCGGTTTGGGCATCTAAACCCTTCTCTACGTCAACAAAGAGCCGGTTTATAGACATAAGCTGGTTTCGCAAAGGATAATGATCCTCAATATACGCACGATATTTCCACGGCTCATAATCGCCATCAACTATCATGCGGCAGAACTCTTCCGGACCGTTATAAAGGTACTCTTCGGGGAAAAACTGTTTGGCACCGGGGAAATTATGCATCACAGGTTTTAAACCGCAACTCATCGCCTCCATTATACCGACAGGATGACCCTCAACGATGCTGCTGTTGATGACATAATGCTTATCGGCAAGCCATTCGTTTATATCATCGCACCAACCATCGAAAACAACCTTATCTTCGATACCAAGCTCACCGATCATATAATTCATATACTGCTCAAGAACAACGTCCTGATACTTACCGGCAAAGAACAGGCGGTATTCGTCATCCATCTCAAGAAGACGCTTGAAGTTATGAAGAAGATACGCAGGATTTTTCTTCATGTTAAGGCTGCCGATATACGCCAGGTTCTTTCCGCGAACACGGTGCTTATATTTGAACTTATTCAGATTAACACCGTTAGCGATCTCTGAAATATGAACTTTATTACCAAGACCGGGAACAACACGTTCAAGACGATCACGAACATAATCGTTACCAAGAGTGATCAACGTATCGACATTATCCCAGTTGACGTGCCGCGGCCAATCTGTAAATGCCTCGTAACGATGCAAACGGATTATATTATTACAGACCTTAGGCAAACGGGAACCTCTCGCTGCAAGATCTGTACACCACTCAAACCACGAAACATCGCTCCATTCCATCAACTCCTGCATCTCTTTTTCACTGCCGCCCTCGAAAAAACGGACTACATACTGGCTCTTGGCAAACATACCTATGTCCCACAAAAAGCTAACTCCGTCAAGTCCGCAAAAGAACGCTATCTTAATACGCTTGCAGCGAATATTTTCGGCAATATCCATAAGCTCGCGGTTATCAGGACACCTGCCGAGCATACTAAGAACAAATTCCATTGCCCCGGCCTTATCGCCGCGATCGAACAGATCGGAAACATTAGTTTTTACAAGCTCGATATCTAACAATTCAACAGCTCCGTCTCATTAAAAACTCCACCACTAGACGCAGGCAATACGTCACCGCCCGCGCCTATACCGGGAACGGTCCTTTCAACACTCGTCAAAAGACCGTTTACACGCATAAGCTGAAGTTTCAGAGAATATTTATATTCGACAAAATCTTGATAATCGATAGGATCGTAATCATCGCTTAAGACATGAATGCAAAAATCATCGGCTGTGTTAAAAAGATATTTCTTGGAAAACGTCTTTGCTGCGCCGGGGAAATTATGCACCACGGGCTTTAAACCGCGAGACATACCCTCAAGAACACCCATACCCTGACTTTCGATAACACTCGTGCACACTATGCAGTCCTTGTCTGCAAACCAGGAATTCATATCGCCCTGCCATCCATCGATAAACACCGAACCTTCAAGACCAAATTCTTTTATCATATGCTCGAAATACTGCCCGACGAACGCCTCTTCATCGGACGCATAACCGGCTATATGAAGTTTGTATTCGGGATCGATATTGCAAAGCTGGTGCATACACTGAATGAGGAACATCGGATTCTTAACCATCTTCAGCTTACCGACAAACGCCAGATTCTTCCCCTTGGGCTTATTCTCAATATCGTATTTACTGATGTCAACACCGTTAGGAATGTCAACCATATGCGTCAACTCCCCGATACCGGGAACCTGCTTTTCAAGCATCTCATTGACACACTCATTGCCGACTGTTATCAGATGATCTATATTGGACCAGTTTATTTGACGAGGATATTCGATATAAGCTTCGTAACGATGGAGCCGAATAATATTCTTACAGACCTTTGGCCAGTTCGATGCCTTCACAGCCAGGTTCGTACACCATTCAAACCACGATATATCGCTCCACTTCATCAACTCATACATCTGCTCGAATGTGTCGCCGTCGAAAAAGCGAACTTCAAAACGCTTATCCGCAAACTCAAGAATATTCTCAAGGAACGTAGGACCGTCCGCACCGCAAAAGAACGCGATCTTGGCACGTTTCGATTTCATCTTTTTTATAAGGGTTTTAAGCTTCTTCGATTTCGGACAAAATTCCTGGGCCCTCACCGCAGCCTCCATGGCGTTAACCTTATCGCCGAAACGAATAAAAGATTCGACCGTACCGCGCACTATCTCGTCGCTTAAAACACCCTTGGCGTGTAGCACTTCGAACATCTCAACGACCATACCGCTTTTACCGTTGGCAAGATATGCCCGGGCAAGATTCGAATAAAGCTCACCATGATCGAACTTAAGCGCCCCTGCACGTTCGAAATACTCGATCGACTCTTGGTATTTACAAAGGCTAAAAAGGATCGCACCGGCATCGTTCCACGCCTCCGCATCGTTAGGCTCTTCCGTAAGATAGCTCTTCATACAGGAAAACGCCTGACGATAGTGACCGGCGCCGCTAAGTTCGATACCCTTTCTATATAATTGTGATCTTTGCAAATATCACCCCTGCTGACCAAATACACCTAAAACAACATAACCAATTAATTCCTTATTAGATTTTGTATAAAAAAATATCGGCCGAAAGCCGAATCCTTAATTTGACATCTTTATTTTTGATCTGTTATTTTCAACGGACCTTCGGTCTGTTGGAAAACTAAATGTAATCGAGCAACGACATACTAAAAAGCTTAGACGCTACCGTAAGAGACATCTCGTAAAGAACTTGATACTTCGCAAGATCGACTGCAACATGAGCAATATCGGCATCCTGAACCTGGCTTATCTCAGACTCGGTGTTAAACTTTACCTCACGGAGACTATTCTCAAGAGATGTCAGCGTCTGCGTCCTGCCGCCTATCGTAGGGAACGTCCTCGTAACACTATCCTGAACTTCACCGAGGGTTATATTCATGGCATTATACATCGTGTTCCACTCGTTACTGGTCATCGAATCCTTATTCATAAGCATATCGCGAGCATTAATGAGAGAATTGAAAATATCGTAGGTACCGGGAACACGGATATACTCCGTACCGCCGGCAGCTAAATTGGTAGTATCGATATTTAGTACTTCGGTGGTGATCGAATTAGTAACATCGATATCGCCTGAACCCGCGCTTATATTCGTTACATAAGTCACACCTCCATCGATAGAAAAATTGAAAGTATTGTCACCGTTATCGACTACTATTAACGTAACATCACCTCTGACCGTCTGTGTACCGGCACCGGCAACAAGACCGGTTTTGGTATTACCGGCACCGTCATCGCTCATAAACTCAGGCGCCTGGCGATCGTCAAATCTAAACATATTATCACCGACAAACGTAGCTGCCGAATCTACCCCGCTGGCAACCTCGACCATACGCTCACTCTGGCTGCCCTGGTATGTTACCTGCGTTATACGACCCTGAGAGTCACGAGTCACGTCGTAAGGATTTACATTTGACCTGTCACCTCCGAACATCTTAACACCGGCGTGATCGATATTGGCATTTAGAACTATTGTTTCAAGATAACCGTCGATAACACCAGCCAGAGAACTCGGCAGTGAAATCGCAAGACCATTCATAAAGTTAGCCTGAGCATCTGTAAAGGTTCCGGTTATATTTTGCGCACCAACCGATGCCGTTTCAAAACTAGCGACAACCTTTCCGATAGTATCCAGATGACTGTCCATCGAACGCATATCAGAATAAAGACCTAATAGACGATGAGAATCCTGAGGACTCTCAGACGCCCTACTTATGAGCTGACCGGTCGCCGCCTGCTCCTGAAGTTTAGACAACGCAGCAGTGTGGCTATCGATCGCCCAAACCGTATTATTATAGATACCGTCAAGTGAATAACTCATAAAAACACCGTCTTATTTTAAACTATTTACAATTCATATTAAAGCCAACATTTCAGTTACATTGATATTTCCATGATCGTACGCATTGTCTCGGCAATCGTATTAATATACTTCGCCATCGCCTGGAACATCTGCCCGTAAGTCAGCATCTTTGTAGCTTCGGTATTCATATCAACACCGCTCGACTCGTCACGCTGCCGACGCAAACTGTTAAGTACTGATTTGGAATTCTCATTCTTGAGATTTATCGAAGATATCTTATTACCCAGATCGGTAGATATCTTGATATAATAATCCTTTGGGTTCAGACCCCCAAGACCCGTTATCGCCGTATCGCCAAGCTTGGCCATCGCAAGAACATTCGTATTATCCGTCTGGCTCGTTGTTCCCGACGACGCTATATGCGTTCCTCCGTCGGTAGCGTTACTGACAAAATCGTTAACGCGCATCGTAGCAGCAGTCGTACCCGAAAAAAATGTGTTAACGCCTGCCGCCGCAAGAAAACCGGATGTATCCGAATCCGTCGATGGAGACACCGGAATAAAATCGAACGTATAAGCCCCGGATGCAGTTATCGTAAGCTGATTACCCAAAACACTACCGGTAATATTAGCATCTGACGCCGTAAACTTATTTGCTATATCAGTCAACGTATCGCTTGTATTAACGGTTATGGACCTCACCACTGCCGTTCCTGAACCGTCGATAACCCGCATCTGGATAACCCCGCCGTCAGTAACCGCAGGGACAAGGTCACTCACATTCGCCGTCAAAAGCGTATCGCTTGTAATACTTGTAAACGATCCCGCAGTACCTACGCCCTGAACATGCAGCTTATTCGTCTCATTGACAACCGTAAGTGCCAATGTATCAAGATCGCCTCTTATATCCTTAACAACAACGTTACGAAGATTGAAAAGACCCCCAAGCTTACCGCCGTCGATCTCAGTGTATGTTTGAACCGCACCTAAAGGTGACAAACCAAAATCCGTTGTACCGCCGCCATCGACAAGCTTAAGCTCAACCTCGGAAACCTGCGTACCAAGCACTAAAGGTATATCGCCCACAACAACATCGACCAGGCTGAATTCGCGATTGACTACCGACACCCCAGCCAGCCGCTGAAGATCGGTTATCAAACGGTCACGTTGATCCAGAATATTATTCGCATCATCGCCTTTTACCGCTGCCTGATAAACACTATCGTTGAGATGAGCTATCTGATACGCTAGATCATTGATCGCGTCAACAACAGTAACAGCCTCCGAGTAAAGATTCTCGTTAACATTGAACGTGCTCCTGCCGAGACTTTGAAAACGGAACGCCAGAGACTCTGCCGCGGTTATCGCCCCGCCCTGGTAAGCGATGCTCGTAGGATCGACACTCAGATCGTGCATCGCTGAGAAATAATCTGCCATCACCTTATCAAGACCAGACGCCCCGGAAACCAGATCGCCTATTGCCGTCTCGATTATATTAAGAGAATCAAGTTCTGCCTCATACTGTGATATCAACGATTCTTCGCTGCTTATCTGTGTCTCAAGAACCCTGTCGTATCTGCGAACAACCTCGCCGAAGTCAACGCCCTGACCGATATAAAGACCGCCGATATACATATCGTCACGGCTCTGGAACTGAACGTCCTGACGGTGATATCCGTCTGTACCGGCATTGGCAATATTATTACCTACCACATCCAATGCCTTACGGGCTGCATCGAGCCCTGAGATTCCAACATCCAAACCTGCCATTTAGATCTCCATCAAACTTTAATTTCTTACAAATGAAATTAATCGCAAAATAGTCACATAACCGTTTCGTCTGAACCGAACTTGTACTCGCCTTTTCGGTTCGGGCCCGGACTGATTACAACCGGAAACTCACAAGACGACGACGGCTCTCCCACGACGCAGCACCACGATTATTATACGTAATGGTTTCTTTACCGTTATTCAGTAGAGAACGAAGAAGCATTTTGTTAAGACGAGAACATTCACGCAAAAGAGCGCTCGTACCTTCGTGTTCTTTACGAAGTTTACTGGTAAGTGCGTTAAGACGAACCTGCTTGTCACTAAGCAACCTGCCAATATCTTCGCTCACAACCTGTTTCAGATTGCTAATATTTACCCTTTCGATCTCCCATCCCAGACAGGTTGCTATCATCGAACGAACTTCGTAACGATGAGCCTCAACCTGGCTGTAAACATCTTCTTCGCTGCTGATCGTACCAAGCAGAACTTTCAGATCTTCCTGATCGCGTTTTATAACCGCACCGCGAAGCCGGTCAAGACGTTCGAGAGTTACCTCAATATTCGCCGCATCCTTATCCAGAACGCTCACCAGTTCTTTTATCAAAATATCAAATTGATTCCCAGTTGCTTCCATTATATCCCTTACCGCATTAAATCAGCACCAGCCAATATATTTACTTTACTCTTTACCGTTAAGCTGCTCAGATGCCTGCTGAACATTTGAAGCATCGGTATTATTCGACATGCTTTTATAAATATCTTTCCAAAGACCAAGCCCGCCCTGATCAGAGATCGCCTGGGCCATAAACGACCAGTACATACTCTTAACCTGACCCGCCGCCACATCCTCGCTCTCCTCGTCGGGGATCGTAGCCTTCATCGTTTCCATAAGTTGATGGATAAAGATCGACTCAAAATCCCGCGCAACTTTTTTCTTCTTCTCTTCGTCGTAATCTATCGAAGCGTCAAACTGTGGAATCCCGGGGCCAAAAGAGCTAATGCCTTCAGCCATCACAGGACTTCCGGGAAACATCTGTTCTATATCCATCATTTATCCTTATTACATCATCTCGATACGAGCTTGAAGCGCGCCCGCCGCCTCGAGCGCATTGAATATCGCTATCAGATCGCGAGGCGTCGCACCTATCGCGTTCAAAGCATTTGCAAGTTCCGTAACCGTCACAACATTGGGAACACGGATAAGGTGACCTTCCTCTTCTTCGACGCTTATCGTACTCTCTGGAACAATCTCTGTCGTCGCACCTTCCGTAAACATCGTACTCGGCTGAGACACAAAATTTTGTTCTTTGATCTTAACAACAAGGCTGCCCTGTGCTACTGCCGCTTCGCTTATCGCGACATTTCCGCCGACAACGATAGTACCCGTCCGTTCGTTGATCAGCACGATCGCAGGCATATCGACCTTAACATCGTAGCTCATTATCCTATCGACAAAACGAACCTGTTCGCGGACCCCAACACTATCCGGGATCTTAACGCGGATCGTACCGGCATCTTCGACATAAACACTGTCATTATATTCCGAGCTAATAGCCTGCCCGATACGCTCCGCCGTCGTAAAATCGCTGTTACGAAGATTAAGCGTAACAACCCTGTTACCGCCAAGGTTCTCGATGAATTTCGAAAGTTCTTCACGTTCGACATAAGCTCCGCCCGTTATCCGTCCAACCGTCGGATGGTTCTTAACCACACTGCTGCCCGTCTTACCTTCAACCGTCCACGATGCCGTAGATACCGATGCCGCACGAGTAACTGCGTAAATCTCTCCGTTAGCACCTTTAAGCTCAGTAGCAAGCAATATCCCACCCTGCAAACTTTTTGCATCGCCAAGCGTTGAAACATCAACGTCGATTCGAGTACCGACCCTGTCCCACGGACCAAGCTCTGCTGTAACCATTACCTGCGCAACACTCCCTTTACCGAAATCTTTCGGATCGAATGTAACATCGCCATTACGACGCAAAAGGCTCGCAAGCATCTGTTGGCTTGGGATTGATTTATCACCGGTAGCATTTAGCCCGACAACAAGGCCAACACCCATCAGCGGGTTCCCACGAACACCTTCGACATCGACTATATCCTTGATACGCGCACCGTTGGCATTACAAGCCATAACAAGCAAAAGCAATAACCCGCGAATCTTCATTTCTTAATCTCCACTAACTTCCAAAATCCTGTCAAAAGTCTCGGCCAAAGGCCGAATCCTCAATTTTGCATTTTTATTTTTGATTTTTAATTTGTTTTACAACGGCCATATAAAATCGAATATCCTCGCAAGCCACCCGGGCGTCGTATAATCCTTCGTCATACCCTTATCGATAGTAACCAGCCGAAACTGTGCAACCTGATCGCTGCGAACAGTGTTATCGAACTTTATATCACGCGGACGAACTATACCGCTAAGCTGAATGATCTGCTTATCCCCGGCAAAATTACGTTCACGCGTACCGATTATCACAAGATTACCGTTCGGGTGAACATCTTCGACAACAACCGTCATCTTGTCCTCAAAGCTGCGCTCGTCCTTATAATCGCTCTTACCATCCATGCTCTTAGCGCTTGTCGCATTAAGAGTAAGCTGAGGAAAACTCGGCAGCAATGGATCGATAACACCGGCATCCATATCGATCACATCGTCATCGAACGTTATCGCATGAGAACTGGTCTTCTCCAGGGTTCTTTTGATCTTGTTGTCGATCTTGCTGTCCTCGCTGATTATGATCGTAAGTATATCACCGATCCGATTCGCCTTATCGTCCGAGTACATTGATGTACTGGTGCTGCTCTTTTTCTGCCATATAGAACCGCCATGGCAAACACCGCCAAACAAAAACACGCCCAGCAAAACCATAACTGTTATTTGTCTTCTATTTCTCATTTCAAACCTCTTTTATGAAATAGCCTCGGCCAAGAACCGAATCATTTACTACAAACTACGAACTACAAACTACGAACTACGAACTACGAACTACGAACTATTAACTGAAACTGGCCATCGGCAGTTTAAGTTAATACACCGGCTTCAATATACCGTCTTCATATATCTTGGCAATTATCGTACGGGATCCTCGCTCGGTTCCCATTTTAACCTTAACATACTCACCAACTCTGCCGTCGCCAAGCGCCTCGCCAAGAGAGGAAATGCTCAAACCGCCTGCTTCGATCTTAACGGCAACGATCTGCCTGCGCTTCACAGCCGGCTGCAGCTCATCATATGAAGAGCCATGTCCCTGTAAAGGACCCACCAAACGATCGTCAACAACGCTCCCTGCAATGATCGCACGCTTGGCAACAAGACCGTATGGAACCACCAGTTTGGACCTGTCAGGCGTACTGGACTCGTATGTCTCGACCTTTACATTGTCGGAACTGATAACAGCACCACGAGGAATGTCCATCTTCGCAACAACTTTCTCGTTTTTATATCTAATCGCAAACGAAACCTTGCTGCTGCCGACCTCAACGCCTTCTTCAACGATCTTTACTTTGACATTTAGCCTGGACTTCTTATTGTAACGACTCGGCTCTACCAAAAGCTCAACATCACAAACACCTTCCGCCAAAGCATGATCCTTGGTAACCCCGATAGCCGTTATGCTGCTGACAGAATACAAACCGAGCTGCTTGTCGGCAAACTCACGGGCAACTGCAACAATGCGTTCGCCGGAAATAACTTTTTCATCTCGCTTAACGATAACCTTATCGGCACCGCTAAATAAAACTTTTTTACCTTTGATCCCCTCACAAGCAAGCCGGCTGAGGATCGTCTGCTTATCGATTACTATCTGCTGACCCGTTAGCCTGAACTTACCAAGGCTAACCTTTTCTGCCGATGCGACAAGTTCCTCGTCACCACGAATGATAACAACGGCACCTAAGCTTATAGAATCGCCCTTGATTGCCGTCTCGCGGGGAAGGTATATACGTAAACCGTCGATTTCACCACAAACCACAGAAGCAAATGCAAGCGATACGATCACAAATAAATATATTTTTAACTTCATCTCACTAACCTAACTAAAATCACAAATCACAAATCACAAATCACAAATCACAAACTCCGAACTCCGAACTCCGAACTCCGAACTATTCGTTAATGCCTACGGCATTAACGGATTAACATATTCAGTTTTCGCAGCATCTCATCGCCAACACGGATACTTCGAGAGTTGATCTCATAACCGCGTTGAGCAGTGATAAGGCTGACAAGTTCGTTTACCATTTCAACATTAGATTTTTCCAGGAACTTTGACAAAATACCGCCATAGCCGCTTTCGCCTGCCGTACCGGATGTCGCAGTTCCGCTGGCTTCCGTCTCACGATAAAGGTTTCCGCCCTCAGAGCTTAAACCGGCAGGATTCTGAAAACGATAAAGATCGATCGTACCCGCAGTCTGTATACCAGATGGCGTCTGAACGCTAACCGTCCCGTCATTGGCAATATCAACACTCGTCGCATCAAGCGGGATCGTGATCGCAGGGCTGATCTCAAAACCGCTGGCATTGACCAGCTTACCTGTCGAATCCATCTGCAGTGAACCGTCACGCGTATAACGCTTCTCACCGTCTGGAAGTGTAACCTCGAAAAAACCGTCACCCTGTATCGCAACGTCAAGATCCCTGCCGGAGTTTTGAAGCTGACCGACGGTAAAGACCTTCGTCGTAGACGCAAGCTGAACGCCGCTTCCGATCTCAAGTCCGCTAGGTGCAGTAACACCGGATGAGATCTCGCGACCGGCCTCACGCATCTTAATATAAAGAAGGTCCTGGAAATTACACTGGGACCGTTTGTATCCGTTAGTATTTATATTAGCAAGGTTATTGGCGATCGAATCGACCATCATCTGCTGTGCCGCCATACCTGTCGCTGCCGTTGAAAATGCCTTAAGCATGATAAACTCCTATAATATAATTTCCGCAGTTTGCTTCTGCGCCTTACACACGTTTTAGATACTCACTCAAACGGATAACAAACAAAAGTACGATTCTCGTACCTCCTATAATATAATTTCCGCAGTTTGCTTCTGCGCCTTACACACGTTTCAGATACTCACTCAAACGGATAACAAACAAAAGTACGATTCTCGTACCTCCTATAATATAATTTCCGCAGTTTGCTTCTGCGCCTTACATAAATCTCTGTTAATTCGAGCCAATTGATCAATTTTGTCATTCCTGCGAAAGCAGGAATCTATATTGTACAATTAAAACCTGCTCTACTCAGCCAACCAACCTATTAAAAAGCCCCGGCCAAAGGCCGGACTCCTCAATTTTGCATTTTTAATTTTAATTTTTAAATTCTCAAACTGACCATCGGTCAGTTTGACTAAACCGTCTTGGCGATCTCAAGCATCATCTTGGCGTTT
>SDBV01008076.1_pt1 | contig 14251 bp, 14 predicted proteins | sample 2277081 | NCBI WGS metagenome assembly SDBV01 (sample SAMN10402039, study PRJNA504765) | marine sediment metagenome | isolation source: marine sediment core GS10_PC15, 223 cmbsf | place: Arctic Ocean: Southern Knipovich Ridge | collected 2010
GACGAATTAGGGACCTGCTAGCGTCGGACTGCTAGCGGATACGCCTATTCCCCTACCACCGCAGATTGAAATACCCTTTCGCTCCAGATTATCCAAACTAGATGTGGGCAAACCTAAGCTTCTATCGGTGACCCAAGGGAAAAGGAAATCCGACCCCGACGCAAAGCCGAAGGTCGAGCACCGGCCAATGTGGGGGGTTAGTTTACTTATTATCCCCAGCTTAACACTTTCAGATCGCATCCCGGCATTCCCTGGCGGCCAACCCACACACACAGAACGATGCCAAATCAGAGGTTGACAAATTGCCTGCACTTGACTAACAATTTCACCCGGAGCGTGTATGGTGGGGATTCGTGGCCGGAGGATCCTCCCGGATGGTATTGTTCGACGGCCTCTTGAGAAGTTGAGGATTGTGGCATGTTGCTGGAAATCGAAGCTGTGCGGTTGCCGCTGCTCGGGCCGGGTACGACTTCCACCCGCCAACCGGGCGAAGCGCTTCTGCTGGGCGGCACTTGGGTGGCGCAACTGGACGAGGACGACCTTGAGGATGAGGGTTTTGACGACGATTTAGACGATGACGATTTCGACGATGACTTTGACGACGACTTCGACGACGAGGATGACCTCGACGAAGAGGACGACTTCGACGACGACGATTTCGACGATGAGGATGAAGCGTCGCCGACGTCTAGCAGCCCGTAGGGTGGGCACCACCCACCAAATCCCGAGTGGAGGACGGTGCAAGCAGTTTTCGGCGGGCGCTGCTCACCCTACGGCCACGAATGATTTCTGATGTTTATCAACGGGCTGCTGGCAGCCGGCGCCTGGACCGTGTAGCGGCGTCGCGCCTCGGTCGGATAATCACGCAGCGCGTCTACTTCTGAAGCTTTTCGGAGCGAGGATCCATGCAAGAGCTTGCCGCACAGATCGAGCAGGCCGCCGATGCGGTGCGCCAACACTGGCCGGGAAGGCCGCGAGTGGGGATCATCCTGGGAACCGGGCTGGGCAGCGTCACCCAGCTAATCGACTGCGAGGCATCGCTGGATTACCAGAACATTCCGCATTTCCCTCAATCCACGGCCATCAGCCACGTGGGCCGACTCGTCTGCGGCCGGCTGGAAGGAGTTCCGCTGGTGGCCATGGAGGGCCGGTTCCACGCCTACGAAGGATACACCCACCGGCAGATCACTTTTCCCGTTAGGGTGATGAAGGCCCTGGGCGCCGAGCTGCTGATCGTCTCCAACGCCTGTGGCGGCCTGAACCCGCAGTATGCCCGGGGCGACATCATGGTCATCGAAGATCATATCAACCTCCTCAACGGCAATCCGCTGATCGGACCGAACCACGAAGAGCTGGGCCCCCGCTTTCCCGACATGTGCGCGCCGTACGATCCGCTGCTGATCGATCGGGCGCTGGAAATCGCCCGCCGCGAGAACTTCGCCGCCCACAAAGGTGTCTACGTGGCCGTAACGGGCCCGAATCTGGAGACCCGGGCGGAGTATCGCTTCCTGCGCTGCATCGGGGCCGATGTGGTCGGCATGTCGACCGTGCCCGAGGTGATCGTGGCGGTCCACGCCCGGATGCGCGTGCTGGGCCTCTCGATCATCACCGACATCTGCCTGCCCGACGCCCTGAAGCCGGCCAATATCGACGAGATCCTGGCCACCGCCGCCGAGGCCGAGCCAAAGCTGCGCAAGATCGTGCTGGGCATCCTGGCCGCCGAGGCGTCGGGGAACTCCGCACGCGGGTGAAATGCCGCGGGGCTGCTCAGCCGCCAGCGGCCAACCCGATTGAAAAAACCGGGCCGGCGTGGTCTATTTGTGGTTTTCGCCGTTTCGACTGCACCCGGATCAATTGCCCCCATGTTCCAACCCGTCGAAAGCTCGGTCTCTTTCCCCAAGCTCGAAGAGAACATCGTCCGCTTCTGGAAACAGCGGCAGATCTACGAGAAATCGCTCGACGCCCGCGCCGGTGCCCCGACCTTCGTCTTCTACGAGGGCCCGCCCACCGCCAACGGCCTTCCCCACCCGGGCCACTGTCTTACGCGGGCGATCAAGGACCTCTTTCCCCGCTACCGGACCATGCGCGGGTACCGCTGCGAGCGGAAGGCCGGCTGGGATACCCACGGCCTGCCGGTCGAGGTCGAGGTCTGCAAGGAGCTGGGCATCCACAGCAAGGAGCAGATCGAAGCGTACGGCATCGAGCCCTTCGTGCAGAAGTGCGTCGAGAGCGTCTTCCGATACACCCGCGAGTGGGAGCAGCTCACCGAGCGGCTGGGGTTCTGGATCCATCTCGACGAGGCTTACGTCACCTTCCACCAGAGTTACGTCGAGAGCGTCTGGTGGGCGCTGAAGAACCTCTTCGACCGGGGGCTGCTCTACCAGGGACACAAGATCGTCTGGTGGTGGGCCCAGGGTGGCACGGCGCTGAGCAGCGGCGAGGTCGCCGAGGGCCGCCGCGAGGTGGCCGATCCCAGCATCTACGTCCGTTTTCCGTTGGTGGACGAGCCCGGCGGCGAGTTTGCCGATACCGATCTGCTGGTCTGGACCACCACCCCTTGGACGCTGCCGGGCAACCAGTTCGTGGCCGTGCGGCGGGAATTGCGCTATGAACGTGTAAAGCTGAAGGATGAACCTCGCGAGTTCATCGTTGCCGAAAGGCTGGCCGATGCAATCATCGCTAAGAGCGGCAAGACTGTCATCCGTCGCCGGATCGTCCAGGGGCGCACGCTCTTGGGCAGGCGGTATCACCCTCCGTTTGACTACTTCCACTCCGAGCTTGGCGAAATCACGCGGGAACTCTATCGATCGCCGGACGACGAGAACTGGGCTGACTATCCATACCAGTACGCGCACAACGACCTAGGACTCGACGGATCAGACGCCGACGACTGGCTTCGGCAAAACTCGTCGCGGCCGATCGGCTGGCACATTGTCCCCGGCCACTTCGTGACGACGGACACCGGCACCGGAATCGTGCATGTCGCTCCCGCATTTGGCGGAGACGACTTTGAGATTCTCAAAGACGAGAAGAACCTTTTCGGTCCTGAAGGAGACGTACCCCCGCTGCTCTGTCCGGTTGCCCCCAACGGCGACTTCACTGACGAAGCGCCGGACTACACGGGCCGCTGGGTCAAGGATTGCGACAAGGACATTATTCGCGAATTGAAGCGGCGCGGGCTGCTTTACCATCAAGAGCAGTACGTTCACGACTACCCGTTCTGCTGGCGTGCCGAAGAAGACGCGCTGATTCAGTATCCGCGCGCGAGAGGCTGGTTCATCCGCACCGAAGACTTTAAGAACCAGATGCTCGCAAACAACGCCAGAATCAACTGGCTGCCCGAGCACATCCGCGACGGCCGCTTCGGCAACTTTCTGGAGACGAACGTCGATTGGGCCCTCTCGCGCGAGCGCTACTGGGGCACCCCGCTGCCGATCTGGGAGTGCGAAAAGACCGGCTACATGGAAGCGGTGGCAAGCTACGAAGAATTGTTTGCCAAGCCCGGCGCGACCGGGGCCGAAGTCTGGGAGAAGGCCAAGCGGGAGAATCCCGATCTGCCCGACGACCTGCGGATCCACAAGCCCTACATCGACGCGGTGACCTACGACTCGCCCAAGGCAAGAGGGGCCCGCATGCGTCGCGTTTCGGAGGTGATCGACTGTTGGTTCGACGCGGGTGCCATGCCCTTTGCCCAATGGGGATACCCACACGTCCCAGGGTCGGCCGAGCGGTTCCAAGGCCAGTTTCCGGCCGACTTCATCAGCGAGGCCCTGGATCAGACCCGCGGCTGGTTCTACAGCCTGCTGGCGATCAGCACTTTGTTGTTTGGCCGTAGACCCATGACAGGAACGGAAATCCTGGAATCGCCCCACAAGGATGAGATCATGGACACGTTGGCCGACCCGGCAGCGAGGGTGCGTAACGTGGAGGATATCACCAGGCCGCACGCACGGACAGCCGACTTCCCCCATCCCTTCCGCAATTGCATCGTGCTGGGGCTGCTGCTGGGCGAAGACGGCGAGAAGATGTCGAAGAGCAAGCGAAACTACGCCCAGCCCAGCGAGATCTTCGACCGCTACGGCGCCGACGCGATGCGGTGGTACTTCTTCGCCAACCAGCCGCCCTGGACCACGATCCGCTTCAGCCAACAGGCCATCCGGCAGTCGATTCCCGAGTTCCTGCTCACACTCTGGAACGTCTACAGCTTCTTCGTGATCTACGCCAGGATCGACGGCTTCGATCCGGCCGCGTCGATTCCCGGCCGGCCCGGCCAGCTCGACGCCGACGTGCTGCGTGGCGCCCAGGGTTACCGGCCGATCGGGCAGCGGGGCGAGTTGGACCGCTGGGTGCTCAGCGAGCTCAGTCGCACCGCCGCTACGGTGACCGAACGGATGGACGCCTACGACAACTTCGCCGCCTGCACCCAACTGAGGGAGTTCGTCGACGCCTTGAGCAACTGGTACGTCCGCCGCAGCCGTGACCGCTTCTGGACCGGCCAGAAATCGGCCGACAAGACCGACGCCTACTGGACGCTCTACGAGTGCCTGCTGACCACCTGCAAGCTGATCGCGCCGCTGGTGCCCTTCGTGGCCGAAGAGATCTGGCAGAACCTGGCCATCGCGGCGCTGGGCGACGGGGCCACCGAGAGCGTTCACCTCTGCGATTTCCCCACCGGCGAGAAGGACGCCGTCGACGAAGCACTTTCCCAACAGATGGCCCTGGTCCGCGAGATCGTCTCCCTGGGTCGCAGCGCCCGGATGGGCGCGAAACTGAAGGTTCGCCAGCCGCTCTCGCTGGTCGAGGTGATCCTGGGCGACGACACGCACCGGGCCTGGTTGGAGGACCACGTGGCGTTGATCTGCGACGAGCTGAACGTCAAGCGCGTGGAATTCACGCAACAGGCCGACCAGTACATCACCTACACTGTGCTGCCCGACCTGAAACGGTTGGGACCGCGGCTGGGGAAACAACTGCCTGCGCTTCGCAAGCTCCTCAGCCAGTCCGACGGTGGCAAGCTGCTGGCCGAGCTCGAGTCGGCCGGCGAGTTGACTTTCGAGTTGCCCGGCGGCCCGGTCACGCTCGACGCGGACGATATCCAGGTCCGCATGCAGGCCAAGGAAGGCTGGACCGCCGCACAGGGCCGCTCGTCGGTGGTCGTGCTATCGACCGAATTGACCGACGAGCTGACCACAGAAGGGAACGCCCGGGAAATAGTGCATGCAATCCAGACCATCCGAAAGAGCAAGAGCTGCCAGTATACCGACCGGCTAAAGGTAGGTGTGGTAACCGACTCGGAGGAAATCCGGCATGCCATCACCCAGTTTGACGAGTACATCAAGAGCCAAACCTTGACACTCGAACTGGCACCTGGCCCGCGGGAGGGATGCGAACCTATCGAAGTGACGGTGGCCGGCCATCCGGTAACGTTCTATGTACAGACTTTTTTCGAACCGCCGGTACGAGATCGGCTTGGTCCCACTGATTCCGTTGACATGACAAAGAACTCTCGGCCGAATAGGGATTTGTAACCATGCCGAACGAATCCCTTCGCATCGCCGTGCTGATCTCCGGCGGCGGAACCACGCTGCGGAACCTGATCCGAGAGGTGGACGCCGGCCGGCTGAGCGTCGAGATCCCGCTGGTCATCGCCAGCAGCCCCAAGGCCGGCGGACTGCGGTTCGCCGAAGACGCGGGCATCCCCAACGCGGTGATCCGACGCAAGGACTTCCCTTCACAGGACGATTTCAGCCGCCAGATCTTCGATCGCTGCCGCGAGGTCCACGTCGAGGTGGTGGTCCTGGGTGGGTTCCTCAAACGGATCACCATTCCGAAGGATTTCACCAATCGTGTGACCAACATCCACCCGGCGCTGATCCCCTCCTTCTGCGGTGAGGGGATGCACGGCCACTTTGTCCACGAGGCGGTGCTGGAGTACGGCGTGAAGCTCTCCGGCTGCACGGTCCACTTGGCCGACAACCAGTACGACCACGGCCCGGTGATCCTCCAGAAGGCCGTCGCGGTGCTCGACGACGACACGCCCGACACGTTGGCCGCCCGGGTGTTCCAGGCCGAGTGCCAGGCCTATCCTGAGGCCCTGCAACTGATCGCCGAGGGGCGCGTGACGGTCGAGGGCCGCCGGGCGCGGATCGCCCCGCGGTAGAGTTCCCGGCCGGCGGGATCACGTTTAGTCCGGATCATGCACGGCGGTGTGCCAAGGCCGTGTCGGCCGTGCAGGTTTTCTGCTGCTACCGGACACGGCCGACACGGCCGTGGCACACCATTCTACCCCGTACCCGGTTTAAGAATAATCCGCGTTAGTGGCCCCGCTGAACCCATCTGGGCCGGCGATTTCTTGTCCATATTCACCATTATGCCCAGATTCCCGATCTGGTCGCGTAAGTGCTTATCGGTGAGCGGTTTACGGTGTATTTCCGTCACTGCGTACCATGTTGTGATCATATTGGCGGATAGATTTAGCCACAAATGTGCGCATATATGGTGTCTTATGGTTGATTTCTTTCACGACTTCGGCCATAATCGGTGAGTTGGATCGTCCCGGTTCGCTTGTAGGATGCACTGCCATGCTGGCGGAAGAACGTCGTAGTCGGCTCTTGGAATTCGTACGCCTCCAGCGATTCGCCACGCCGCGGGAGCTGGCCGAGCAACTCGAGGTCTCCGAATCGACCATCCGGCGCGACCTGGAGCACCTGGAACGCCAGGGCTCCACCCGCCGGATACACGGGGGTGTGCTCTACGCCGGCAGCTCACCCAAGATGCCACACTTCGACGCCCGGCAATCGGCCCGCTGGGCACAGAAGAGGGCCATCGCCGAGAGGGCCGTGGGGCTGATCGAAGACGGCGACACGATCCTGCTGGACGGTGGCAGCACTACCTACGAGGTCGCCCGGCTGCTGGTCGGCCGCCCCGTACACGTGGTCACTACCGCGCTGCCGGTGGCCAACCTGTTCGCCTCCGATTCGGGAAGCGACCTGGTGTTGATCGGTGGGAACATCTGTCCGCGGACCGGCGTGGCCCAGGGGCCATACGCCGACAAGATGCTGCGGATGGTTCGCGTGCGAAAATCGATTCTGGGAGTGGCGGGAATCAACGACGAGGGGTTTTTCAACAACAACTTGCTGCTGGTCGAGACCGAGCGGGCCATGATGCAGGCCGCCGACGAGGTGATCCTGGTGGCCGACAGTTCCAAGTTCGGCCGCCAGAGCCTCACCCATCTCTGTTCGCTGTCGGAGGTGGACCACTTGGTGGTCGACAGCGGCATTAGCCAAGAGTGGCGCGACAAGGTGGCCGCGGCCGGCGTGAGCCTGCTGGTGGCCGACGAAAACGGATAGCGGAGCAACGCAGGACACACCGTATGAGCATCGCTGCACCTATTGACCGAGCCGTGGTCGAACAGATCGTCCGGGAAATCGTGCTGGTGCAGGCCGGGGCCCCGGACGGCCAAGCGGAGTTGGTGGTAACCGTCTCCGCCCGGCACGTCCACCTCAGAGACGAAGACGTGGAGACGCTGTTCGGCCCCGGCCACAAGCTGACGGTGATGAGGGATCTCTACCAGGAGGGGTTCTTCGCGGCCCAGGAGACCGTAATGGTGGTGGGGCCGCGGCGGAGGATGTTACCCAACGTCCGGGTGCTGGGCCCCACGCGTCCCAAGACCCAGGTAGAGCTGGCCTTTACCGACGGGATCTCGCTGGGGATCGACCTGCCGGTTCGCCCCAGCGGCCGGATCGACGGCACGCCCGGCTGCGTGCTGGTCGGACCCCAGGGCGTGGTGGAGCTGAAAGAAGGCGTGATCCGCGCCGAGCGGCACGTACACATGGGTCCCGCCGACGCCCGGCGCTACGGGGTGGCCGACGGGGAGCGGATGAACCTGCGGGTCGACTCGGACTGCGGCGCCGTGTTTGAAGATCTGCTGGTGCGGGTTGACGAAGGAATCGAGCTCGAAGTGCACCTGGACACCGACGAAGGCAACGCGTGTGACCTGGATCACGCGCAGAACGTGAAGTTATACAAACCGTAACGCATTACCACCGGAGTTTCTCACACTGGGAGAAGAGTACCATGGCAAAGGCAATGGAAGCACTGGGAATGATTGAGACCAAGGGCTTCGTGGTCCTGGTCGAAGCCAGCGACGCAATGATGAAGGCCGCCAACGTGGAGTTCCTTGGCTGGGACAAGGTCGGCAGCGGGATGGTCAGCGCGTTTGTTACCGGCGACGTGGCCGCCGTGAAGGCAGCCACCGACGCGGGTGCGGCCGCCGGGGGCCGCATCGGAGAGGTCGTCAGCGTACAGGTCATTCCCCGACCCCACGACGACCTGGGCGTGGTCCTGCCCGCCGGCGTAAAGCCCAAACGGGCAGCGACCAAGTAACCTCATGCGACAATCACCTTGAATCAATCACAACTACGAAGGGAAAGTTGAACCATGCAAGACGCCATAGGATTGCTGGAAACTCGTGGCCTGGTGGCGCTGATCGAAGCCACCGACGCCATGGCCAAGGCCGCCAACGTGCAGATCGCCAAACGAGTGCAGATCGGCGGCGGACTGGTCACCACGGTCGTCCGCGGCGACGTGGGCAGCGTGCGGGCCGCCGTCGAGGCCGGCGCCAATACCGCCTCCCAGGTGGGTGAGCTGATAGCCAGCCATATCATCCCCCGGCCGGCCGATGGTGTGATCGACGCGTATCTATCGTAAACATATGGGGTTTTGTGGTTTCGGGAGTCGCTGACGTTTAGCCCCGGCGGCTACGCCGGGAGAACACCGCCGCGTGGCCGCGGCGGCTGAACGATTCTTCCCGGAATCACGCAAAAAGCGATTGGATTCCTTGGGGACCTACCGTCACGGGAAGCATGACGCCATGAAGATCCTCGTAGCCAATCTCGGTTCGACCAGCTTCAAGTACCGGCTGTTCGAGATGGATCCCGAACGGCAACTTGCCCGCGGCGGAATCGAACGGATCGGCTCGCAGCAGAGCCGTTGTTTTGTCGAGTGTGGCCCCGCCCGGCAGGAGAAGATGCTGCACGTACCCGACCAGGCCGAGGCGGTCCGCCAATGCCTGGCGCAACTGATCGATCCGGCGGTGGGCTGCCTGGCGGAGGCGTCGGAGGTGTCGGCGATTGCGTTCAAAGCGGTACACGGCGGGTCAATCAGCGGTGTGCAGCGGGTGACCCCGGACGTGCTGGCCGCCATGGAAGAGATGATTCCCGCGGCCCCGGCCCATAACCCACCTTACATCGCAGCCATGCGGCTGCTGGGCGAGCGGTTGCCGGAGATCCCGCTGGTGGCATGTTTCGAGACCGATTTCCACCGCACGATTCCCGACCGCAACCGGTACTACGCCGCACCGTACGAGTGGTGCCAGCAGGGACTGGCCCGCCGATGGGGTTTCCACGGAGCCAGTCACCGCTATATCGCCACGCGTTTGGCCGAGGAGCTGGGCCGGCACGATCTGCGGATCATCTCTTGCCACTTGGGTGGGTCGAGTTCGCTGTGTGCGATTCGCCACGGCCGCAGCGTGGCCACCAGCATGGGTTTCAGTCCCCAAAGCGGCCTGCCACAGGGCAACCGCGTCGGCGACTTCGACCCGTTTGCCTTGCCGTTGGTGATGCAACGGACCGGTAAGTCGCTGGAAGACGTGCTCACGATGCTGGCCTCCGGAGGCGGATTGCTGGGGTTAAGCGGCGTAAGCGGCGACATTCGAGACATCACGGAGGCCGCCGAAACGGGCAACCAACGGGCACAACTTGCCCTGGACGTCTACACCGGCAGCATTCGGCAGTACATCGGCGCGTATCTGGCCGAACTCGGCGGGGCCGACGCGATCGTGTTCACCGGCGGCATTGGCGAGAATCGTCCTGCCATTCGCTCGGCCGTCTGCCGCGGACTCGCCGGCTTGGGTATCGTGCTCGATTCGCAGGCCAACGACTCGGCACAAGGCGAAGCCCTGATCAGCGACGAGATGAGCCACGTCCAGATCTGGGTCGTGCCAACCAACGAGGAACTGATCGTCGCCCGCCAGGCCCGGCAGTTGCTAGAGGAGTAATACCGTGTTTGTTGCCAAAGTCACCGGATCGTTGGTTTCTACGCAGAAGGTCGATTCCATGGTGGGCCGGAAGCTGTTGGTCGTCGAGCCCTACCGGGTGGATGCCCGCGACGGCAGCAGACTGGCCAGCACGGGGCGGGCCTTCGTAGCAGTGGATACGGTCGGGGCGGGCGAAGGCGAGCTGGTGTTGATTACCCAGGGCTCCAGCGCCCGGCTCACCCCCGAGACCAAGTCGCTGCCGATCGACACGGTGATCATCGGCATCATCGACAGCGTCCACGTGGAACACCAGTGCGTGTACGACAAGGAAGAGAAGAGTGCGAAGTAGACACACTGTTCAGCCGCCGCGGCCACGCGGCGCGTTTTCCCGGCGTGGCCGCCGGGGCTAAACGAATGGTACAAACGGAACGAAGAATACAAACATATCACGATCGTGAGAGATCCTTCGCCATGCAAGTTGATGAAACACTGATTCGCAGCGTAGTTGAGCAAGTGGTCACCCGGCTGGGCGGCAACGGGACCATCGCCCCCGCCCCCGCCGGCAACCAGGGCCGCTTTGGCCTGTTTACCTGTGTCAATGAAGCAGTGGCCGCCGCCCGCGAGGCCTTCGACCGGCTCTCAGAGCGGACCTTGGACGACCGGCGGCGGATCATCGAGCACATCCGTAGGATCTCCATCGACCAGTGCGTCGAGCTGGGCACGATGGAGATGGAAGAGACCAAGATCGGCCGGCTTCAGCACAAGATCGAGAAACTCAAGACCCTGGGCGAGCGTTCACCCGGCGTGGAGTTTCTCCGCAGCGAGGTATTCAGCGGCGACCACGGGCTGGCCGTGATCGAGCACGCCCCCTTCGGACCCATCGGCACGATCACTCCGGTGACACATTCGCTGCCCACAATCACGGGCAACGCCGTGAACATGATCGCCGCCGGAAACACCCTGGTGATCAACCCACACCCCGGCGGCCGGCGGGTGGCCGCCGAAGGGGTCCGGCGGTTCAACGAGGCCATCTATCGCGACCTGGGACTGGACAACCTGATCTGCCTGATCACCGAACCCACGCTCGAGACGGCCGAGGCAATCTTCAAGCATCCGGACATTGCTCTGCTGTGTGTTACCGGGGGTCCGGGGGTTGCCAGGGCGGCTATGAGGCAGTCGAAACGGGCGATCGTGGCCGGGCCCGGAAACCCGCCGGTGGTCGTCGACGAGACGGCCGACCCGGACCGCGCCGCCCGCTGTATCATCCAGGGCGCCGCCTACGACAACAACCTGCTGTGCATCGCCGAGAAACAGGTCTTCGTCGTCGAGAGCGTCTTCGACGCCATGATGGCGGCCATGGACCGGGCCGGGTCCGTGAGGCTGAATGCTCGCGAAATCGACGCCCTGACCAAGGTCGCCATCACCAGCGTCGGCCAGGGCCAGCAGAAACACGACGTGGCTTCCGGTGATTTCGTGGGCAAGGACGCCGCCGTTCTGGCACAGGCGGCGGGCAAGGGAATCCCGGGCAACGTGGATCTGCTCTTCGGCGAGACCGACGAGTCGAACCCCTTCGTGCCGGTCGAGCAGATGATGCCCTTCCTGCCCTTTGTCCGCGCCCGCGACGTCGACCATGCCATCGAAATGGCCTACCGCAGCGAGCACGGGTTCCGGCACACGGCCATCATCCACTCGAACAACGTCCGCAACATGACCAAGATGGGCAAGAAGATGGACACCACGCTGTTTGTCAAGAACGGAGCCAGCATGGCCGGGCTGGGCGTAGGAGGCGAGGGTTATATCTCCTTCTCCATCGCCACCCCGACCGGCGAAGGCCCCACCACGCCGCTGACCTTCACCCGCGAGCGGCGGTGCACGATGGTCGACGATCTGCGGATATTGGGGAGGTAAGGTAATTGAGCCGACAAGTCGGCTTGCAGAACGTCAAACGTCCGGGGGCTGCGTCCCCCGGGGGATCAGGACGGTTTACTCGGAGACAACCCCCGTGGGACGCAGCCCCCGGGCGTTACAGCACATGAATTCGACACACTACGAGAGCCCCCCAACCTCCCCGGGGGATGGAGCGGAACTGAAATGTACTATGGCCGCGTGGTGGGAAGCGCCACGGCAACCCTGAAACATCCTTCGATGGAAGGCTGCAAGCTGTTGCTGGTGATGGCCCTAGAGGCCGACGGCCGCAGCGTCGAGGGCGATCCGGTGTTGGTGGTCGACACGCTAGGGGCCGGAAGAGGTGATGAGGTGATGATCACCAGCGACGGGATCGGTGCCCGCGAACTGCTCGGCGACAATACTTCGCCCGTCCGCTGGACCGTGTTGGGGATCTGCGACTGATGGCCGAACCTTCGATTGACATCGATCGGGTGGTGCGCGAGGTGCTCGCGAAGTTGGACTTTGCGCCGCCGGAGGGTGATACCGACGGAGAGTTGGTCGTGAGTGCCCGGGTGGTGACGCTCTCGGATGTCGAAGGCCGACTGGAGAAGATCCGGCGGCTGGTGGTCCCGCCCCGGGCGGTGATCACGCCGGCGGTCCGCGACGAGTTGATCCGCAGGAACGTGGCGTTGGCCTACGCCTCGCCGGAGTCAACTGGAGCCGCCGTCGCGAGCCGGCTGGTCCTGGTCGCGACCGACAAGCGATTCGACCCCACACCGCTGCTGGGCGCGCTCCGCAGCCAAGGGATCGACGCCCAGCAGCACCGGTGCGACTGCCTGATTGCCGCCACCGATCGGTTGGCCGGCGAAATCACCCAGCCCCGTACGTTGGGAGTGTTGCTCACCCGCCACGTGGCCGCCGGACTCTGCCTGGCGAACCGGCTGCGTGGCGTGAGGGCGGTGTCGGGCATCGACGACGTGGACTCGGTGGGGGCAAACCTGCTGGTGCTCGATCCGGCCGCGGTGAGTATGTATCAACTGAGACAGATCGTCGGCAGTTTCTGCCGAGCCGGGGTCCGCCAGTGCCCTGAGGCGTTGCGAGAACGATTGGCATAAAGCCGCGACCAACGGCCGCGGCTTTATGAGAGAGAAGGAGAACCCATGCGAATCGGCGAAGTCATCGGCACCGTAACACTCAACCGCCGGCACCCCAGCCTCGGCGGGGCCCGACTAAAGCTGGTGGTGCCGCTCTCTTGGGACAACCTGGCGGGCCGCTCGGACGAGTCGATGGGCGAGATCGTGGTGTTCGACGAGCTGGGCGCAGGAGTGGGCAGCCGGATCGCCCTGAGCGAGGGCCGCGAGGCCGCCATGCCCTTCTATCCGGAAATCAAGCCGATCGACGCCTATAACGCGGCGATCCTCGATCACCTCGATTTTGAAATGCCTGAGCTATAATTTCGAAGAGGGAAGAGCCGCGTAGGTTATGCTTTAGCATAACGCAACTCGTGGCAATGATATGCTGAAGCATAACCTACACTTCTGACAACCGACTACCGACATGCTCAACGTTCACAAGATCAAACAACAAATCTGCGACATCGGCGACCGGCTCTACAAGAAGGGCTTCGCGGCGGCCAACGATGGTAACATCAGTGTCCGCATCGGACAGAACGAAGTGATCTGCACGCCCACGCTGATCACCAAAGGGTTCATGACGCCCGAGGATCTCTGCCTGGTCGATATGGAGGGCAACCAGCTCGACGGCCGGCGGAAGCGGACCAGCGAAGTGATGTTGCACCTGGCGATCATGAAGGAGCGGCCCGAGATCAAGTCGGTCGTCCACTGCCACCCGCCCCACGCCACCGCCTTCGGGGTCGCCCGGGAGCCGATCCCCCAGTGCGTCCTGCCGGAGGTCGAGATCTTCCTCGGCGACGTGCCGATCACGCAATATGCGATCCCCGGCGGGCAGGAATTCGCCGACACGATTCTGCCGTTCGTACACCAGGCCAACGTGGTGATCCTGGCCAATCACGGCACGGTCAGTTACGGCGAAGACGTGGAGAAGGCATATTGGTGGACCGAGATCCTCGACGCCTATTGCCGGATCCTGATGCTGGCCAAGGGGCTGGGACGCATCACCTATTTCACCGAGCCGGAGGCCAAAGGGCTGTTGGATCTGAAAGAGAAATGGGGTTTTCAGGACCCCCGGGCCGAGATGAAGAACTGCGACATCTGTGCCAACGACGTGTTCCGCGAGAGCTGGAAGGAGACGGGCGTAGAGCCACAGGCCTTCCAGCCGCCCAGCTTCCGCGGCGAAAGCGACAACTCC
>SDBV01008077.1_pt1 | contig 14248 bp, 11 predicted proteins | sample 2277081 | NCBI WGS metagenome assembly SDBV01 (sample SAMN10402039, study PRJNA504765) | marine sediment metagenome | isolation source: marine sediment core GS10_PC15, 223 cmbsf | place: Arctic Ocean: Southern Knipovich Ridge | collected 2010
GCGTGTGGCGCAAGCTCCTCGGGCCGCTCCTGGAACTTCGCGAGCTGGTCCGGGTGCCGCAGCAGCTGGAGGACGCCGTTGCCGATCAGGTTTACGGTCGTCTCGTGGCCGGCGATCAGGATCATCGTGCAGGTGGAGAGCAGCTCGCGTTCCGATAGCTTGTCGCCCTCTTCCTCGGCCGTCAGCAGCGCCGAGAGGATGTCCGGCGGCCGGTCGTCGCCGCGCCGCGCGATCAGTTCGCGGAAGTACTCGCGCGAGTCGAAGACGGCCTGCTCGCGCTCCTTCAGCACCTCGGGAGCTACGCTGATGTCGGGGTCGAGCGAGCTGGCGAGGATGCGAGACCAGACCCGGAACAGAGGCTCGTCCTCACGCGGGACGCCGAGCATCTCGCAGATGACGCTGACGGGCAGCGGGTAGGCGAGATCGGCGATCGCGTCCATCTCGTCCTTGCCTTCGACGGCGTCGAGCAGTTCGTCGACGAGCTGCTGGATGCGTGGCCGCATCGATTCGAGGGCGCGCGGCGTGAACGCGAGGTTGACGAGGCGGCGCAGGCGCCTGTGGTCGGGCGGGTCCATGAACAGGAAGGGCCGGTCTTCTTCGTTGACGATCGAGTCGGCGCCTGAGTTTCGCTCCTGCTGGACGCCGACGCGAGCACCTTTGCGGTCGTCGCTGCTGAAGCGCTTGTGGTCGCGGAGGATCGCTGTGGCGTCGGTGAGCCGGGAGAACGCCTTCACGCCGAACGGTGTGATGTGCACCGGGTCTTCGCGGACGAGGCGGCTGTAGACCGGGTACGGATCCTCGCGAAAGGCGGGGTCGAGCGGGTTGAAGATGATCGGTTGCTGGTCGGTAGTCATTTGCGTCCTCCGGCGGCTGGTTAGCCGTTGGGAGGGATTATCGCACAGGCGCAGGACGCTGCTGTGATGGGAGTCACACGGGCGCCGGTTGAAGGCGCTGGTCTCTGCCGGACGGGCGAAGGCGTACAATGCCGGGGGTGAGACATGAGGTTCCAATCGCTCGCCGTCTATGTCCTGGTGCCAGGGCTCGTGCTGATGGTTGCGATGCTCGTTGGCCTGAGCCAGGGCTCAGTGCGCGGAGACGAGCCCACTGCAACGCCGACGATAACGCCGGTGCCGGAAATCGGGCAGGGCGACGTCAACTGCACGAGCTTCTGGGGCCAGGGCGGCGGCGTCTCGGCGGATGACGCGCTGGCGCTGCTGCGGTATCTGGCAGGCGTTCCGCAGGGGCCGTTCCCGCCGTGTCCTGCCATTGGATTTGTGCGGAACGGTGGCGTGTTCGGTGATGTGAATTGCGACGGCACGATCGACGGGCATGACGCTCTGCTGGTGATCCGGCACTCCGCGGGCCTGCCGACTCGCGCTCACCAGCAGCAGAATTGCCCGCCGATTGGCGCGTGGCCGGCCCCTGGGACGTAAGCGCCTAGATGCCGTTGGCGATTTGTGGGTTTAGACCCACGAAAGACGCGAGGAACTCGCGGCGCTCAGCAATGCGCTGCCGCACCCGCTGCTCATACTCTTCCGTACGCCCGAGGCGCTCGAAGGCAAGTCGTGGGTGGGCCATCTCCTCGTCGAGGCCGGGCAGGCTCTTCGGGACTTCGTAGCCGAAGTCCGGGTCCCGCTCCCACTCGGCGTTGCCTTCGGCGATCGCCGTCAGGCAGATGCTGGAGTCGGCGACTTTGATCTTCTTCGAGTCGGGGCCCTCGCGCTCGACCACCCAGCCCGTGTTCATCAGGTAGACGTCGATCGGGTGCGACTCGAGCAGTTCGTGGAAGCGGTTGCCCTGCTTCTCGTCCGACATCGGGGAGAACGGGTTGGTGCCGGGGATACGCAGTGCCTTGCCGGCTTCCTTCTTGCCGCCGGCGCTGGTCCCAGTCGTTTCGCCGAGCATGAAGTAGGCGGCGGCCTGCTCCTGCGAGAGCCTGGCCAAGGCGGGAACGATTCCCTGGTCGCGGTTCAGGATCACGATCGCGGACACCGGCGGGATGTTGCGGGCGTCCTCGACGCGTCCCAGCGCCTTCAGCGGGAACACGGCGCGGCCGTTCTGCGTGTACGACTCGTTGAAGAAGTCGGGGTTGCCGTCGTCGTCGATGTAAACGTTCTCGAGGTAGGAGATTGCGCTGGTCACAGCGGCGTGGATCTCGGGCTCGTCCTCTGGTGAGAGGGCGAAGGTCTTGGCGAAGCAGCCGTTCTCGGAGCCGTGGATGACGCCGCCGGGCATGAGAGCGATGAAGTCGTCCTGGACGGGCTTCGATTCGCCCTGCCGGCGGAACGTCGAGGTGGTCTTGCCGGTGCCGGAGAGGCCGATGATGGCGATCGTCTTCAGGCCGTTTGCCGTCTCCACGACTTTGCAGCCGGCGTGCATGGCCAGGCCGCCCAGGTCGTAGACGATCTTGTTCCACATCCGCAGGCCGCCCTTCTTCGACTCGCCAAAGTAGTCGGAGTGGATGACGCGGGTGACGCCGTTGTCGAGATCGACGGCGATGCAACAGTCGTCAGGGTAGCCCTCGGCGACCAGGTTCGGAGTGTCGATGACGGTGACCTCCGGCTCGCCGCTCTTGCGCTGGAAGTAGAGGAACTTCTGCATGCCGGCGACGTTGGCGTTGCGGCGCTCAATGATCAGCCGGGCGGCGGTCTGGACCTTCGGCGCGTTGGAGATGTAGCCGTCGATGACGATCATCTCCTGGCCGCGAATGTACTCGTTCTGCAGATCTGCGATTCGTTCGTACTCGGCGCGCGGCATCGTCTGTACGCCGCGGAAGGCCTCAGGGTGGTCGGTGACGATGTAAGTGGAGCCAGCGGAGCGGGAGTGGACGCGGGTAGCGACGTCGAGGTTGCCGAGCACCGTGTGGTGGGCGCTGTCCATCTGCGCGGTGAGTTTGCGGAGATCCTTGTGCGACGGGTTGTCGAGGATCGCCGCAGCCTCGATAGCGTAGGTCGACTGCTTGATTGATACCATCTATCGTTCCTGTGCCGTTATCCTAAGAAGACTAATAGCTCCGGTGCGTCGTTACAACCGCCATCAGGCGTATTTTGATGCCAATCTCCCAATTCACAGCTCTAAATGAGAGACGCTACGTCTCGCTCTCCCGTTGCCTTCCGGGAGCGAGTCGTCGCCGGTTATCGCTCTCATGATAGCTCCTTCAGCCGGGCCTCTGCCTCGCGCACGGCGGCTTTGAACGCTCCCCGCGCCATCAGCGACCGTTCTTCGCCGGTGCGCGCCGTGAACAGGTCTCGCCAGAGCTCCCACGCCTCCTTGTTGTCGGGCTCGCCCTTGCGCACGAAGTCGACGAGGTGGCAGGCAATCTGGAGGTCGCCGTCGTCGCGCGCCTTGCGCGCCCGCTCGAGGATCGGCGCTGCGCCCGTCGCGCTGACGAGCACGGCGGCGACGTCGTTGCTGTGCGCCGGGAGCATGTCGGCCGCGTCGCCGTTCCACCAGCCGCCGTACAGCCGGTAGACGTTGCGCGCGATGAACTCGGGGTGGTCGTAGATCGGCTGCAGCCAGGGCTTGTCCGTCGCCGGCCAGTCCATATCGCGGATGATGTCCTCGAGCCACTTGCCGTCGTTCATGCCGGCGACGACCTGGTCGTGGACGGAGCGCAAGAAGTGCGCCGACGAAAGGAGCGCCTCTTCGATCGTCCCCTCGTCGGAGATTGCGGGTCCGTGGCCGGGCAGAAGGTGCAGCGGCTTCTTGGCGGCCATCTTCTCGAGCGCACCGGCCCAGTCCCTGGCGTAACGCTGGACTTTGTACGGGTTGCCGGCGTTGGGCGAGGACCAGACGAACGTGTCGCCCGTGCAGAGGACGCGGTTGTCTGGACACCAGACCCACGTCTCGTCGTCCGTCTCGCCGCGGGCATGGTGGAACTCGAACGTCATACCAGCGACTTTGGTCTCCATGCCCTGGTCGTAGGTGACGTCGGGGTAGGTGAGCGCGGCGTTGGTGAACGGCTTCGCTTCCGGCGGCAGGTTGAATTGGATCGTGTTGATGTGGTCGTTGTGCGCGGCCGTCAGCCGGTAGCGGTCGAAGCGCGGCGCGACGTCGCGGTGGCCGATGATGCGAGGCCGCCGGTCGCCGCGCTCGGCGGCCGCGGCGATGATTGTGTCGGCACCCGTGACGTGGTCGACGTGGCCGTGAGTGTAGACGATCGCCTCGACCGGCGCCTTCGAGTAGTTGTCTCGGAGATCCTGCAGCATTCGTCCGGTGAATCGCTCCTGTGAGGTGTCGATAAGCAGCACGCCGTCGTCGCCCGCAAACGCTGTGACGTTGGCAAACGAGGAGAGGAACACCACTCCCTCGGCGATCTGCTTCGACGGGCCGATGTAGAAGAACGCTGCCTGTTCCGCTGGCAGGTCTCGCGCGGACGCGATGTCGATCTGCTGGTCCTGGGGCTGCTGTGTCATTGGGCACCCTCCGCTGTCTAGAATGGCGCAAGTATATCGTGGTGGGCCGCCGCTGCGTTTCTCGGAGCGCCGCGGCCTGCGATAATCGAGCGAGTGCGAACTCCCCTCGTTGCTGTTCTCCTCGTGTCTGCGGTCGTCTTTTTTGCTTGTAGCGGTAACGACACTGACTCAACCGGGCCGCCCACGCCGACGCTCGACTTCGCGGCGGAGGCGCGGCGGCTGGTCGGTGGCGCCGTCTTCAGTGCCGAGGACCTGCCGGCCTTCGATCCGCTGGGCGCCGACGACCTGCAATCGCAGGCCGATCTCAGCGATGAGTGCGATATCTTCGACCAAGCCGTCGTCTTCCCGGACGCTGTCGCGACGGCGGACTCAGGCGCTTACGTGGGCGCCCTCGACGACCAGCTCGTGAACCTCGCCGGCATCTATCGCACAGCCGACGACGCAAGCGCCGCCCTCGTGGGAACGCGAGACCTGAGGATTCGCTGCGAGGGCGAGTTCGAGGAAGCAGTCGAGAAGGTGGCGCGCGACTTCCTGGATGATCTCGGGATCGACCTCGGCTTCTTCTCGACGATCAACGTTGCGATCACCGACTACGACCCGACACCGGTCGGCGATGAGATCATCGGCTACCGGATGCACGTGAACGTAAACCTCGTCCTCGCGAGCCAGCAGTACAACCTGAACGCTATCGTCGCCCGGGAGGGAAGAGTCGTGGGTGCGCTTCTCTACGGGCGCTTCGGGCAGCTTAACGATAACGCCGAGGCAGGGCTTCTAGAGCTGATGGCAAGTAAGCTGTCAGCAGTGAACGCGTCGCTACCGGAGTAACCACTGGAGTACGAGACTACCGCAAAAGAGTCGACCGCCGGCTGGCTGCGGCGGTCGGTTCCGTATGCGCGCTACGTCGCTCAGTTAGCGATCGCGGCGGCGCTGCTGGGCCTCCTCCTGTGGCGCGTCGATCTCTCCGCAGTACGGGACGAGCTTTCCGGCGCGAACCTATGGTGGCTACCGCTGGCGGTCGTCGCCAACCTGGTGTCGGACTTCTTCCGGGCGGTCCGCTGGCGACAGTTCTTCCTGCCGATGAAGGCGGTTGGCGTCCGTTTCCTCTGGGGCGTTTCGATCCTCGGCGTCGCCTGCAACCTGGCGTTGCCCTTCCGCGCGGGCGAGTTCGTGCGCATCCAGGTCCTGCGTCGCCGCACCGGTCTCGAGCTGGCGCAGGTCGTCGCCACCGTCGTCTCCGAGAAGCTGATGGACACCGTGGCGTTCAGCGCGTTCCTGGTGATCGGCCTGCTGGCGTTTCCGGAGGCGCGCTACCTCTGGCCGCTGGCGGTTGTATACGTGGCGCTCCTCGTGGTGGGTGTCGTGGGCGCGCGCTGGCTGTCGTCGAATACGGGCGAGGGCCCACTGGCGACGCAACCAGAGGGGCGCTGGCGTCTCCGGATCGCCGAGCAGGTGCGCTCCTTCAGCAGCGGCCTGAAGGCGTTCCGCAGCAAGCGATCGCTGGTTATCGTCTCCGCCTGCTCGCTCGCTGCATGGATCTGCGAGGCAACGATGTACTGGGCGGCGGGCGAGTCGATCGGGCTCGACCTGAACCCGGCGGTCTACCTGCTCCTTGTCGTGGCCGCGACGGTCGCCGTCTCGGTGCCGATCACGCAGGCGGGGCTCGGCGTCTACGAAGTTGCGCTGACGAGCCTGCTCGTGGCGTTCGACGTCGATAAGTCGCAGGCGGCCGCGTTCGCCATCTATGCCCACGCCATCCTCGCGGTGCCGTACCTCGTGGTCGGCCCGCTGGCGGCGCTCGCGATGCGCATCAGCCTCCGCGACGTGCTCTTCCTGCGGGGCGGCCGCGGTTCCGCCGATCAAGAGCAGACGACGCCTGCTGCCGGCTAGCGGCCCGGTTACGAGTAGACGCAGAGCACGCGGTCGCGTCCGGCGAGGTCAGGCTTGACCTCGACTGCTGCCGCGGGGAACGCTGCCTCAGCGAGCGATCGGGCGGTTGCGCCCTGGCGGTCGCCGATCTCGGCGAAGAGCGCGCCATTCCGGGCGAGCTTCTCGGGCGCCTGATGGAGGAACCTCCGGATGTAGCGCAGGCCGTCGGCGCCGCCGTCCAGGGCGCGCCGCGGTTCCCGTTCGCGGATCTCCGGTGGCGTTGCGAGCCAGTCCTCTGTCGTCACATACGGTAGGTTGGCGGCGATGATCTCGGCTCGCCCCTTTATCGGAAGGAGGGTGTCGCCCTCAACGAACTCGATGCGGGCCGCCACGGCGTGTCGCTCAGCGTTGCGGCGGGCCAGCGCCAGGGCGCGCTTCGAGACGTCCGTTGCGATGACGCGAGCGTTCGGCAGCTCGCTTGCGAGCGCGATGGCGATCACGCCTGAGCCCGCTCCCACGTCCGCGATCGTGAAGGGGTTTTGCGCGTAGCGGTCGCGTGCGAAGTCGATGGCCAGCTCGACGAGCGTCTCGGTCTCCGGTCGCGGGATCAGGGCGGAGCGGGAGGTCTCGAACTCCAGCCCGAAGAACTCCTTGTGGCCGACGATGTAAGGCGTTGGTTCGTGCGCCAGTCGCCGGTTGAGGAGGCGCCGGTAGTAGTTGCCGGCGCGAACGGGCAGTTCGTCCTGCAGGCGCTCGTAGAGGTGGACGCGGTCTGTCTTCAGGGTGTGCATGAGCAGCAGCTCTGCCTCGAGGCGGGCTTCGTCGCTGCCGGAACTCTGGATGAGGCGCGTCCCCTGACGCAGCGCCTCCGAGATGATCACGCTTTGCCTATGGCTGACGCCTCCAGCAGCTGTTCCTGCTCGCGCTGCTGGAGTGTTTCGATGACGTCATCCAGCTCGCCGTCGAGGAGTGCCGGCAGGTTGTGCCGGGTGAAGCCGACGCGGTGGTCTGTCATCCGGTCTTGCGGGAAGTTGTAGGTGCGGATCTTCTCTGCGCGGTCGCCGGAGCCGACCTGCCCACGTCGCGTTGACTCGATCTCCGCGCGCTGCTCGCGCTGTTTGATGTCGAGCAGCCGGGAGCGCAGCACGGCCATCGCCTTCGTGCGGTTCTTGAGCTGGGATCGCTCGTCCTGGCAGGTGGCGACGACGCCGGTGGGCAGGTGCGTGAGGCGCACGGCGTTGTCGTTCTTCTGGACGTTCTGGCCGCCTGCGCCGCCGGCGTTGAACGTGTCGAGGCGCAGGTCCTTGGGGTCGATATCGATGTCGACTTCGTCCGCTTCGGGGAGGACGGCGACCGTGGCGGTCGAGGTGTGGATGCGGCCCTGCGTCTCGGTTTCGGGGACGCGCTGGACGCGGTGGACGCCGCTCTCGTACTTCAGCCGGCTGTAAGCGCCGTCGCCGTGCACCGCGAAGACGATCTCCTTGAAGCCGCCGATGTCGCTGCCGTGGGCCTCGAGCACTTCGGTCTTCCAGCCCTGGCGCTCCGCGTAGCGGCTGTACATGCGGAAGAGGTCGCCGGTGAAGAGCTTTGCTTCCTCGCCGCCGGCGGCGCCGCGCACCTCGACGATAACGCTCTTTTCGTCGAACGGGTCCTTCGGGATCAGCGCGATGCGGAGTTCGTGCTCAAGCTCGGTAGCTCGCTTCTCGTTTGTTTCGATCTCCTCTTTCGCCAGCGCGATGAAGTCATCATCGCCCCCTTCGGCGACGATCTCGCGCGCCTGTGTGAGGCTCGCATCGACCTCTCGGTGTTGATCGGCGATATGGATGATCTTGCCCAGCGCCGTGTGCTCGCGGGCGAGCACCTCCACCCGCGCGTAGTCGTTTACGACATCCGGGCGGGCCATCTCGGCGGCGAGTTCTTCGTGCCGGGTGCGAATCGAACCAAGTTTGTCCCACATCGTGCTACCTCAATATACACAGGGCCCCGTTCGGGGCCCTCAGCCAGATTGTATCATCGGCGGGTGGCTGTGACGGTTGTCTGAAGCAGGTGGCCGGGCGGCTACGCCTGGACGCGGGATGCGACGTCGCCGATCGGCAGGGTCTCCTGGGAGCCGTCGGCCAGCCGCTTGAGCGTGGCGCTGTCGGATTCGAGTTCGCGGTCGCCGATGATCGCGGCGAAGGCGGCATCGAGGGAGCTTGCGTGGCGCATCTGTGCCTTCATCGACCGGCCGCTGTCTCCGACGATGGCTGAAAGGCGGGCGCGGCGGAGGCCGGAGGCCAACTTGAACGCGGAAACGCGCGCCGCCGCCGAAGCGCAGACGACGAACACGTCCAGCCGCGAGGCGGTGGGCAGCGACACGTCCTGGCGCTTCATGTTGAGGATGATCCGCTCGATCCCCGTTGCGAAGCCGACGCCGGGCGTTGGTTTACCACCGATCTGCTCGATCAGGCCGTCGTAGCGTCCGCCGCCGCCGACCGTGCTCTGGCCGCCTTCCTCCACCGGCTGCACCTCGTAGACGGTGCGCGTGTAGTAGTCCAGGCCGCGCACGAGGCGTGGGTTGACGACGTGCGGGATGCCGAGCGCCTCGACATAACTGCTTACCTGCGAAAAGTGATCGCCGCAGGCATCGCAGAGGTAGTCCGTGAAGGCGGGCGCTTCGGCGATGACGTCCTGGCACTCGGCGTTCTTGCAGTCGAGGAGGCGCAGCGGATTGCGCTCGACGCGTGCCTGGCAGTCGCGGCAGACGCGGTTGAGCTTGTCCGCGTAGTAGTCGCGCAGAGCCTTGAGATAGCGCGGGCGGCATTCGGCGTCGCCGATCGAGTTCAGGTTGAGCGTGAGGCCGGTCAGGCCGAGATCCTCGTACAAACGCCAGAGCATCTCGATCGTCTCAGCGTCGGCCGAGGCCGATGCGTCACCGATCGCTTCGATGCCGAACTGGTGGTGCTGACGATAGCGTCCGGCCTGGGGGCGGTCGTAGCGGAAGATCGGTGTGATGTAGAAAAGGCGCACCGGCTGCGGCTGGTTGTGCATACCGTGCTCGATGTAGGCGCGGCAGACGGGCGCGGTCCCTTCGGGGCGCAGGGCCAGCTCTTGATCGCCCCGGTCCTTGAACACGTACATTTCCTTCTGGACGATGTCCGTCGTGTCGCCAACGGTGCGCTTGAACAGAGCCACGTCCTCGAACATCGGCGTGTCGATCTGAGCGTAGCGGAACTTCTCGCATAGCCGTTCGGCTGTATCGCGCACGTGATCCCACCACGGCTGCTCGTCGGGAAGGATGTCCTGTGTGCCGCGTGGCGCCTGGATGTCTGGCGTCATGAGATGAGGATAGCAGCGCCGGGCCGCTAGTGGCAGCCGAGGACGCAACCGCAGTGAGCTCCCGGTGCTAAACTTGGAGAACGTATGACGATTGCCGACGAGGAGAAGCTGGGGCAGCCGCTCCTTGACCGCGTGGCCGAGTATCTGCCGCCCAAGGGGCAGGAGCTGGTGCGCAGCGCGCTGCAATTCGCGACTGAATCGCACGCCGGGCAGTCGCGAAGGAGCGGCGATCCGGTCATCACACATCCCCTCGCGGCGGCCGAGGCGATCGCCGCGCTTCAGCTGGACGCGGCGACGATCGCCGGGGCGCTGTTGCACGACGTACAGGAAGACTGCGGCGTCGAAAACTCTGAGATCGAGAAGCGCTTCGGTCCCGAAGTGGCGCTGATGGTCGAAGGCGTCACGAAGCTGGGCCAGATATCCGGGCAGGCGGCGGACACCGACGTGGCCGACCGGCGCATGCAGGCGGAAAACCTGCGAAAGATGTTCCTGGCGATGGCGCAGGACCTGCGCGTGGTAATCATCAAGCTGGCCGACCGCCTGCACAACATGCGCACTCTCTGGGCGCTGGAGCGCGATGACCAGGAGCGCATCGCCCGAGAGACGATGGAGATCTACGCCCCACTGGCGGCGCGGCTGGGCATTTGGGAGATCAAGTGGCAGCTGGAAGACCTGGCGTTCCGTCACCTCCAGCCCGAAATGTACAAGCGTGTCGCTCAGATGCTCGACGCCAAACGCGGCGCGCGCGAGCGGTACGTGACGGAAGTGGAGAAGATCCTGGAGACGGAACTCGCGAAGCAGGGTGTCGAGGCTGAAGTACAGGGGCGCGCGAAGCACATCTACAGCATCTACGAAAAGATGGAGAAGTACGCCTCAGAAGGCCGCAGCGTCGACGAAATCTACGATTTGCTCGCCGTCCGTGTGCTGGTGACATCGGAGGGCGACTGCTACAAGGCTCTCGGCGTCGTGCACGCTCTCTGGCGGCCGCTTCCGGGGACGTTCGACGACTACATCGCGATGCCAAAGGAGAGCATGTACCAGTCGCTGCACACGACGGTGATGGCGCTTCAGACTCAGCCGCTTGAGGTGCAGATCAGGACACGTGAAATGCATCACTCGGCCGAGTATGGCATCGCGGCTCACTGGCGCTACAAGGAAGGCTCGAAGCGTGACACTCGCTACGAGGAACGACTGGCCTGGATCCGCCAGTTGATGGACTGGCAGCGGGAGATTTCGCAGGCGGAGGAGTGGGTCGAGGCGATCAAGACGGACATCTTCCAGGACCAGGTGTTCGTCTTCACGCCCCGCGGCGAGATCAAGGACATGCCTTCCGGATCAACACCGCTCGACTTCGCGTACCGGATCCACACGGATCTCGGGCACCTCTGCGTCGGCGCCAAGGTCAACGGCAAGCTTGTCTCCCTGAACAGTCCGCTGAAGAACGGTGACGTGATCGAAATCCTCACCAGCAAGTCGTCCAAAGGTCCGTCGCGCGACTGGATGAACCAAAACCTGGGCTATCTCCGCACCTCGCACGGTCGCGAGAAGGTGCGGCAGTGGTTCAAGCGCCAGGAACGTGCGGAGAACATTGCGCGCGGAAAGGAAATGCTGGAGCGCGAGATGTCGCGGCTGGGCACGAGCCTGCCGGAGATGCAGGCAGAGCTCCTGCGCATCTTCAAATTCGAGGACAACGAGGACTTCTATCTCCGTGTGGGCTACGGCGAGATCAGCACTCAGCACGTCGGCAACAAGATCGCCTCGCTGATCCGAGAGACGGAGGAAGTCCAGGAGGTCGAAGCGCCAGCCCAGCCGACCTACACTCCCAACATCCAGGTCCTGGGCACTGGCGACTTGCTGACGCGCCTCTCGCGCTGCTGCAACCCGGTCCCCGGCGACGAGATCATCGGCTACGTTACCCGCGGCGAAGGTGTCTCCGTTCACCGGTGCGATTGCCCGAACGTGCTGCACGAGGACGAGACGGAGAGACTGATCGACGTCGAGTGGGGCCGGCGCGGGCAGATGTACCCGGTGGCGGTGCACATCGAGGCCTGGGACCGCGTTGGGCTTCTTCGCGACGTGGCGACACTCGTCGCGGAGGAGGCCGTGAACATGGTTGGAGTCCACACGCAGGAGGGGGAAGACGGCCACATCACGATCTTCATGACGCTGGAGACGACCGGCGTCGAGCAGCTCTCGCGGATGCTCAACAAGCTCGAAGTGATCCGCGGAGTGCTCTCTGTCAGCCGGCGCATCGGTGGCGGCAGCGGGCGCCGAAAGAACTAGCTCCCTGCCGCTCACCGAGCGGGAACGCCGAGGCAGCATACGCTAGAATCCCAATATTAGCGATTGGTGGGACACAGGGGTAACGCGTGAACGAACCGCAGGCCGTATCTGACATCGACAGAGACTACCTGTCGTACGTCGCCCGCAAGGCCCTGGGTGACGACTCCGTGGAGGTCAGCGAGTTCGGCGTCGTCGAGGACCCGTTCGAGTTCCCGCGCTTCGGCGAGAAGGAGTTCTATGAGCTTCCGTTCTCGTACAAAAGCATCGCCGGCGAGGGCCGCGCCAGCGTAATCCTGCGCGTGATGCCGAAGATGGACGCCGTGATGATGCTGACGGGCGACACGGAGCACCGTGAGTTGAAGGCGTTCGAAAGGGGCCTCTTTGACATGGTGCCCGAGACGTTCTCCGTCCCCTATGTCCACATCATTCACCGGCCGGAGCGCGAGCAGTACTGGGCGTTTCTGCGCGACGTGCGTCCGCAGATGGACGCTCTGGGGATGCACACGAAGGTTCCGGACGAGACCGTGCGCACGATTCTCTCACACCTGGCGGCGTTCCACGCGCGGTTCTGGGAAAAACACGACATCATCGACGAACCGTGGCTGATGAGCCTCAAACGCCCGGTGGACTATTTCTACCGCTGCGTTGTCGACATCATCGATGGGATGAAGGACCCGGCCGAGCCGACCGTTTACATCACGGAACGCTGGCCGTGGCTGGCGGAGGGCGTCGTCAACCTCTTGCAATCGCTCGAGCCGGACACGCGGCGTGCGATCGAGAAGCTATACCGCGAGCCGGAGGACCTGCTGGAGCGCATTGAGCCGATGCCGAAGACGCTCTGCCACTACGACTTCGACAACCGCAACCTCGGGATCGAGGAAGGGCCCGATGGCCCGCGCACCGTTGTCATCGACTGGGAGATCCTCGGCAAAGGCATCTCCCCTTCGGACGTCGTGCGCTTCACGGTGTACCAGCAGCCGGACGATCTCGACGCGGTGCTCGACTTCTACGTGGACGAGCTGGAAGCACAGCTCGGCGATAAGATCGACCGCGAGGAGTGGCGGTTGGGCTTCGAGCTGGGGTCGATCGCGGAGTGGCAGATTCGCGGTGTACTGTTCGGCGTGATGGTCAATGCGCCCTCAGCGCCTGTGCCGGACGAACAGCGGCCAGCCATGCGCGAGCGTGTGTTCTCTGACGTTTCCTACGTCGAATCGCTCGTCCGGAAGCACGGACTGGCTTAGGACGACTCGGCCCGGCGGAAGACCGAGGAAACGGGCGTCAACCCGTCGTTTTCGTCGCCGAGCGGGCTACCCTTGTGCTCGTTCTTCTGCACGTACATGGCGGTGTCGGCCTGCTGGATCACTTCATCCACAGTCTCGCCAGCGTCCGGGTAGGTGGCGTATCCCAGGGAGGCCCGGACGGTCAGCGTTAGTTCGTTTCTGTCGACGATATTGAGTGAGGCAAGGCGCTGCTCCAGGCGGGTCATCAGCGCGCTCGCCTGCGGTGCCGGGGTGTCAGGCAGGATGATCGCGAACTCATCGCCGCCGACGCGGGCTGGCACATCGCAGGCGCGGGTCTGGCCGAGCAGGAAGCGCCCGACGTTCTGCAGAACCTCATCTCCGGCGTGGTGCCCGTGCGTGTCGTTGATCTCCTTCAGGCCGTCGAGGTCCATCGCGATGACCGAGAGCGGACGCCGAAACGCCTTCGCGGTCTCCAGCTCGCGCTCCAGGCGCTCGAAGAAGTAGCGGCGGTTGAAGAGCTGCGTGAGGTCGTCCTGCATCGCCATCTTCTCGAGCTCCATGTTGTGCACGAGGAGGCCGAGGCGCAGGCGCTTCTCCGTGTTCACGGCCATCTTGACAGTACGAGCGGCGGCCGCGAAGGCGAACGCACCGAGGCCCGCCAGGACGATCGTCTCGATCAGGAACGTTGGCGAACCGAAGCCGTGGTTCGTGGCCATGATGACCCAGCCGGCCAGTAGCAGGCCGACGCCAGAGATGCGGAACAGCCATACCTCGCGGTCGGCGCGCTTCTGCTCGTTGGCTGCCGGGTCGCTCCGTACTTCCAGGACTCGCTCTGGTGTGAAATCGCTCGGTTTAGTCAATAAGATGTCCCTACTCTGGGCCCCAGCGGAACTCCCGCCGGGCGCGCTCTCAACTGTGAGTTAGGACGGGGACGCCAAAGCTGCGTTGCATCACGCGGGCACTTGATAGGCGGTGCTTTGGTTGAAGGCGCTTGAGGCCCGGCCTTACAATTCCTAAGGCGGGCCCGTAGCTCAAGGGTAGAGCGCCCGGCTCATAACCGGTTGGTTGCAGGTTCGACTCCTGCCGGGCCCACCACTCATGTCCCGCGCGCTCCTGTTACCCGCC
>SDBV01008078.1_pt1 | contig 14248 bp, 9 predicted proteins | sample 2277081 | NCBI WGS metagenome assembly SDBV01 (sample SAMN10402039, study PRJNA504765) | marine sediment metagenome | isolation source: marine sediment core GS10_PC15, 223 cmbsf | place: Arctic Ocean: Southern Knipovich Ridge | collected 2010
TCCGGAGAGGCGAATAATGGGTTTGACCTTTGATCTCGACGGGGGACTCTTCAATTTTCCCATAATCGGCCTCGAATCCCATGTCGGAGACCTCTCGAGCTTTGATGTGATTGGGGGCAGGCTTTACGTACGGCCCCTTGCTCTGACTGAGGTACCGATCTTCAAAAACCTCGAGCTCGGCGGAACCATTGCAGCCGATACGGATCCATATCGGTACGCTGATTCCGCTACAAAAGGCAAGGCCGAGGACGTCGGAATCGATCCCGAAAAGGCGCAAATGTGGGCGCTGGGAGGTGACATTCGGATTCCCCTTATAAACGCTTCCTTTATCACCCTGGATGTATTTGGTGACATCGCTACGCTCAAAGCCGAGTCTTTGGGGGGCGCCGTTGGAATCGACGGACGCATCATCCAGATAATTCTGTATGGAGCTCAGATCAGATTCATAGGAGATGATTTTCTCCCCGTCTTCTTCGATTCTTCCTATGATATAAGCAGACCGGAACGTTACGCCTTGATCGAGGGGGACCTGCTGAGCACGCCTGGCTTTACCGGTTGGTTGGGCACACTGGGACTCAGCATTCTGAATGATCTACTCGTCCTACTCGTTAGTGTTGAAGGACCTTTCGGGAAAATCGACGACAACGAAGACAATTTCCTCAACTATCCCCACCTGCGAGGCTCCTTGCAGCTAAAGGAGGGCCTCATCCCGGGATTTTTCTTTGGTATCAGCTATGAAAAGATGTTTCTGAGGAAATTTGCAGATCTAGGCCGCCCAGAGGGAGCCATAGCACGGGCTACTCTCAACTATCGAACCGGACCTACCCTCATATCCCTGTTCTACCAAATGAGATTTAACGAAGATAATTGGGAGAATCCCGAAACAACGTCCGGGCTGCAAACCTCTATCCAGTTTTTCTAGGGCAGGAGGATATAGATGAATCGTCGGCGTGGCAGACTAATATTTGCTCTTATCGTCCTGGGCACCCTGGTGCTGGCTGGGATACCGCTCTCGGCACAGGAGCAAAAAGTCGTTCTCGCCTTTTTTGAGAATAACAGCGGAGACCTGAAGCTTGTCAGTGAGGACGGTAGTGAAGAAAAGTTTGGTGAAGAGCTCGCTTTCGGAGACGATGTGCCGATTCTATGGACCCTTGTTACCGGAGACAGCGATTCGGCCGAGCTGCTCTTGGAGCCCAACGGCACCATCATAAAGGTCGCAGAGAACACCAACTTCACAGTGGAAAGCCTTCAAGGCCTCGACGGGGCCTACTCCAACACGTTCAACCTGGGATTTGGCAAGTTTCGAACCATTGCAGCTATGGTATCCGGAAATGAGAGGTACGATTTCAAGGGTATGGCGACTACCTGCGGCGTCCGTGGAACGGACTTCGGCATGCAGAGACAGATCGTTGGCACAACAGAGGTCGAAGAAGCCTTTGTATTCGACGGAGAGGTTGCCTATACCAAGCATGCAACGGGGGAGACGATCCTTCTGACCGCCAATCAATATGCCGATGCTCAGAACCCTGTCTTTCAGCCCCTCGAAATGCCCTCCACCAAGTCAGAGGGACTGCTGAACGAGCTGGATTTCAAGCAGCTGAAAGCCGTGGGTGCTTCACAGGTCGGCGAAGCAGCGGCTGCCGAAGAGGCTCTCGGAGTCGAGGAGGCAGCCAAAGAGGCCGAGGAAGCTGTAGAGGAGGTGAAGGAACCCAGTGGATGGGAGTTTCTCAGCTTCGATGTAGGTGCCCTCACAGTCGGTGATGATACGTATGCAAAGGCGGTTCTCACACCTTCTCTAACGATCGGGAAATTCACAGCAGGATTCTATTTACCTCTCATATACGGCACCGACGTGTTCGACACCGGAGACTGGTACAAGCCAAAGGGCAACAACGAGTGGTCTTTCGGAACCGACCAGGGAGGAGAGATCGGAGCGGTGCTTAGAGACTTAGCCATCGATCTCGCGCTAAAGATCGAATACATCCAGTGGGGAGATCCGAACGATTCATTCTACCTGCGTGTTGGCAGCATTCATAACGTGACGCTGGGGCACGGGCTCGTCATGCGGGATTACGCCAATGACATCGACTTCCCGGCTATACGTCGTCTCGGTGTCAGCATCAAGGCCGATTTTGACAACGCGGGATTCCAGACCGTTCTGAATGATCTGACCGAACCGGAGATCTTTGGAGTACGCTTTTATGCACGGCCTGCGGCTCCTGCATTCCCGATGGCAATCGGAGTTTCGAGCACCGTAGATCTCGATCCGGCCGGTGACCTTCCGGACGCCGAATCGATCGGAAATCCCGTGCTGCTAACACTTGGTTTCGATCTGGACTATCCCTTTGTCAATAACGAATCGTCCAGCTTCATTCTTTTTGCGGATTTTGCGGGCATGATTCCCTACTTCAGAAATAGCGGATCCGCTCCATACGACGGTGTCAGCGCGGGTCCCGGATGGGATTCACTGATAAGCTTTAGCCCCTTCGCCTTCAGAAACGTGGGCACGGCAGTCGGCGCATTCGGTTATTTTGGCCCGGTCGATTGGCGACTGGAATGGCGGCTCTCAAAGGGGGCATTCAAAGTGCAGATGATCGACAGGCTCTACGAGAGAACGCGAGCCAACTTCGCTCGCAAAGCAGCCGAATACGCACATGACCCGACAGGATCGGACCTGGATGCGCTGGTCATGGGCATCTACGGCGAGATCGGCTATACGATGGAAAAGGTATTTGCCGTCGAATTGGGTTATCTGTTTCCGTTCTCTACATCCGGAGGTTCTAGCTGGGACGAAGAGGATTATCTTCACCTCGGTGCGACTCTCTTCAAAGGAGCTATCGGAGGATTCCCGATCGGCGCCTCCATCTCCTACGACCGCAACTACTTCGTGCCGATGCTGTTCTATGGTGAAACCGAGGACGGTCGAGAGCTATCCTTTTTCGATGAGTTTACCGTGGTTCAGGCCAGTCTGATTTACGGTGCATCGGATAACATCGATATCATGCTGCTCATGACGATGACCGCTACCAGAGATTCAGAGGGTAAAGTCGAATACGAAAGCGACCTGACTCCCAAGGTCTCGACAACCTTTACGATCGAAACGCACGTGCAATTCTAGAGGTCATCTTGACATCACAGAGAGACGAATCTACCCATAGATTTGCCGGAAGATCTCACCAAAGGATCAGAGTTCTCCGAGATGACGTCGTCAAAAAGATAGCAGCCGGTGAAATCATCGATCGACCGTATTCGATAGTACGGGAGCTTCTCGACAACTCACTTGATGCGGAAAGCTCAGAAATCACTCTCGTTATCGAGAGAGGAGGTCTATCACGAGTTCGGGTCATCGACAACGGCCTTGGAATGGATAAGGACGATCTCGGTCTCTGCTATCTGGCTCACTCCACCTCTAAGATCCTGGAAGAACACGATCTGCGGCGTGTGACAAGTCTCGGCTTTCGGGGTGAGGCTCTGTCGAGCATAGGGATTTGCGGCCGTTTGGAGATAACCAGCAAACCGCGTAGCGCCCCCCATGCGAATCGCCTGATCATTCAAAACGGTGAAATGCAATCTTTGCAGCCCTCCCAGGGAAACGACGGGGCCGTTGTTGACGTTACGGAGCTTTTCGCTTCCATGCCGGTGCGTAAACAGTTTTTGAAAAGCGTCAGCGCAGAGACCACCATGTGCCGCTCAACGTTCATAGACAGGGCGATTGCGTTTCCGGGTATCGATTTTCGATTTGTGATAGATGATCGCGTTCGGGACAAACTCCCGGCCCAGGGCGTCGTTGATCGAATCATCACAGCCTATACGACCCAACTCAACAACATACTACTCCACGAAGTTGGTACGGATGAAGAGGGGATTCATTTGCGAGTTGTGCTGGGTGAACCGGATTTGAACAGAAGAGACAGAAAATTTCTGCAGCTATTCATAAACAAACGAAGAGTACAGAACTACTCGCTTCAGCAGGCTGCAGAGTACGCTTACTCCGGCTATCTCCCAGGGGGTCTCTACCCTGTGGTCTTTATTTTTCTTGAAATGGATCCCGCTCTCATCGACTTCAACGTTCATCCCACAAAGAGAGAGGTCAGAATTCGAGATCTCTCACACACCCACAGAATGATCACGGACTGCATATCAAGGTTTCTCTCGTCATTTAATCTTACCCCAGCCTGCCATCCAACTGAAGACACACAACTCACCGGTGAGGCGACAATCATACCCGGGAGCCTTCCGGGGGCCGGGGGCCTTCCGGGGGCCCGGGCTCTTCCGCACAGCATGCCGGTTCAACCTCAGCCTGCTTTTCCTCCCCAACCATCTGACGAGATCCGGTACCTTGGTCAAATCTTTGGAGTGTTCCTTCTTGCAGAATGGAAGGAGAGTTTTTTTATCATCGATCAACACGCCGCACACGAGAAGATACTCTATGAGCGATTCAAGCGCAGCGCGAAGGAAATACAGGACCTTCTCTTTCCCGTCTCTTTTGACACATCACCCAGGGAGAGGGACCGGCTATTAAAAAACGCCTCAACGTTGTCGGATTTTGGGATCAACATCGAGCAGGTCGGAGATCGTACATTTGAAATTGTATCCCTCTCATCAGAGTTTCTCTCAATCGAGGAGGGGGAGCTCGTCGGGATCATCAAAAACATAAAAAAGACAGTAGAGCAGCTCGAAGACGAGATTCTCAAGCTCGCGGCATGCCATGCGGCTGTTAAGGAGGGTGATCCCCTCGACAGCGTTACTGCCAGGGAACTGGTCCGGGCCGCATTCAATCTGGAAAATGCCCGCTGTCCTCACGGACGTCCCATCTGGCACCATTTGAGCCGGGACGATCTCTATCGTTTGGTGGATCGGATGTAGCCCAAAAGGGTCGGCTGTCGCCCAAGAGAAACGATTGTAGCCCAAAAGGGACGATTACAGACCCAGCGGGTCGGATATAGCGAGGACCTACAACTTTGCCAGCAGTCTTCTGACCTCGCCTCGCCTCGAGTAATCGGGTTTCTTCGCCATCAGGTTCTCCAGAAGTGCTCGGGCTGTTGCTTTGTCCCCGCCTTTAATAAGAACCTTCGCCAGCTGATAGTAGGCATCCCAGTAGGTGGAATCGATTTTGATAAGCTCAGAAAGCACCTCGACGGCGTCAGAATCTCTTCCGGTCTGTATATAAGCCAAACCCAGATTGTACCGCGCCTCTGCGGCACTGGCCTGCAGCATAATTGCTCGAGAGAGATATTGAATGCTCTTTTTGTAGAGTTTCTGATGGAGATACACATTACCGAGATTGTTATTAGTAAGGTAGTTGTCCGGTTCCAATTGATAGGCGCGTAGAAGCAGAGGCAGGGCCTTGTCGTATAGGCCGTTTGAATCGTAAAGACCACCTAGATTGATCAAGGGATCGGAGTAACCGGCATTCAGGCCAAGAGCGTTGAGGTATGCACCAATGGCGTCATCCGTATGACCCAGTTGCTCGTGTATGTAGCCCACCTGAAAATGAAAGAGCTCCGAATCGGATTTCAACTCTACAGCCTTTTTCGCGTAGGGGAGAGCCTCGTTGAAACGTCCCTGTTTAACGAAGGATTGTGACATATTGTAATGAGTAATACTGCTCGTCGGATCCAATAAGATCGCGGTCTGCAGATGGCCCTCTGCCTCCCGAAACTCACCCATGTTCATCAGACAGACTGCGAGCTTTCGATGAAAGGCGGTTTTTCGCGAGTTATACCGGACGGCATCCTTGTATGCGCCGGCAGCCGCGTCGTAGTTTCCCTTCCCGAAGTAAATCTCACCGATCTCGTAGTATCCTTCAGAAAGGTTCTCTTTGATGGAAACGGATCTGCTGAACGCACCGAGGGCGTCATCTTCCCGTCCCAGCCTGAGCAAAGCTTTTCCCCGTCGATACTGAGAAGCGTGGTAGTTGGGATTAAGGGCTATCGAAGCTTTAAAAGATCCCAGAGCGTCGGTGTATTTGCCGGTGTTGTACTGCATCTTTCCCAATCTGTACAGCAGCATGTAGTCATCGGGATTGAGTCGCACCGCTTCCTTATACGCCTCAATCGACCTGTCCCAGTCCTTCCTGTCTTCGTAAATTTGACCGAGCACCTTATGGGGCAGCCAGAGATCCGGATCTTTCTCTATGGCCTTCTCGGAGTTTTCAATGGCCTTTTCAACATTCGATGGATCGGAAGGGTCCTCGAGGTAATACGACTCTCCCATGAGAGCATACGCTACCGCGGAATCGGCATCCAGTTCGAGCACTTCGTTAAATTTTTTCCTGGCGCCCTGGTAGTCCTTTCTCCTCATCTTCTCTTCACCCTCGACCAGGAGCTTGTGAATGCGATCCCTTTTCTCCCTCTCCGCTTTGTCAGCGGCAGCGGCAGGATCCTCTCTCTTCAGTGTAGAAACAACAGCAACCCGCGTTGAAGCCTCCTCTTCTATGCTTTCGGTCTCCTCGGCTGTCACCAGCTCCTTCTCCGATCCCTGTTCTATCTTCTCCGATCCCTGTTCTATCTTCTCCGAATCCTGTTCTATCTTCTCCGATCCCTGTTCTATCTTCTCCGAATCCTCTTCACCTTTGTCTTCAGCCTTTCTCTTTGCTGCTAACACCTTATCCTGCAATTCGAGGGCTTGCCTGTCGTTAGGATTGCCAATCAGCAGCTTGTCAAGGAGGTCGAGTGCGCGATCGTACTCCCCCTTCTCCATATAGATCTCTACCAATTTGAGGGTATTCTCTCGCTCTGTGAGGCGGGATTCCTTCGGGCCAAATATCCTCGACCCAAACCCCAATAGAAGAAAAACAACGAGAACGATGAAAAGCACCGCGGCTGCGGCGGCGATAAGAACACGTCTATCCATAATCAGATCACTCTGCGATATCCACTTCTTCTTCTTTTTCGACCAGGATCTCATCCGATCCGGTGGAAAGATTCTGCGCATCCTCGGAAGCGTTTTTCAAAGCGTTGAGCACTTCGTCCATTAAAGCCTTTTCTTTGGCAAGTCGATCTCTATCTAATCTGTCCCTCTCGTCGAGAAATCCCCTGAGAAGCTCTATCATTCTCTCCACTTCGTTTCTCTGAGACGAACGAGGTTTCAATTTAAGGTAGATCACGTAGTCATTTAACGCACCTTGATAGTTTGTAAGATTCAACCGGGCGTTGGCTCGATTCAGATAGGGCTCGGCGAATCGATCCCTCTGGGCAATAGACTTCGTGTACATCTCTTCGGCCAGTGTGTTCTCACCCCCTCTGGATAGGTTGTTGCCGATGTTGTAGTACAGCAGATGTCTGAGCGAGCCCGCGAGTTCCACTCCCCGTTGCAGAAAATTGATCGATTTTTCCGCCTGATCCATCTGTTCGTAGATAATGCCCAGGTAGAGATAGATTTTTTCGTTGTTTGGATCAGCATTGAGAGCTTCCTCCAGAAAAGGTAGGGCTTCCCGGGGATTGTTATCCATAAAGAGCCTCTCACCCTCTTGGAGAGTTGAGAGCGCGAATGCTGTTAAAATTGACAGATGAAGCAGAATTATTGTGAAAATCTTTTTCATCTTCCCCTCGTTAGCTACTGTATACCTTTTCTCGGGTTAATCCTAATCCATACATCTATTTGACAGTCGATGAGAAAAAAATTAGTTTTATAGGTAAAACCAGGAGTAAAGTAGAGTATGCCTCTCATTGTTGTTCCCATTTCTATAGTCGGATTTGTGCTCGTCATCTTGATGTTTTTCCTGGCAAGAAAATATTTAGTGCCGAAGCGCATCGAGCAGGTGCACAACTTCTTGAGGCAGGAACGGTACGCACAGGCGATCAGAGGAGCCAAGGCACTGCTCGCTAAAGATCCGAGAAACGTAGACGCTCATTACCTGCTGGCCAAGGCGTATCTGAATGATGGGAGCCCGGAGCTGGCCGTAGGCGAATTCAAAATTATCAATCAAATCGGTCGTTTCGGTGGTTATTGCCAGGAGGATGTCTTTCATAAAGAGGCGGGGGAAGTATTCAAATCACAAAACCAGATCGCCGAAGCACTGAAGGAGTATCTGCTGCTCATCCAGTCGCAACCGAACGTTGCGGATTACTATTTCGAGGTGGGTGATCTGCTCGAGCGCCGCGGGAACACCGATAAGTCGTTTGGATACTACAAAAGGGCCACCAAGATCGATCCGGAGCACTCCGGATCCCACTATAAGCTGGGGCTCCTCTTCTACAGGGCGAAGAAGCCAACCGAGGCAAAATTCGAGCTCACCCAAGCCCTGAAATACGACTCGGAGAACTACGATGCCCAGTATTATCTGGGCAAGCTGCTCAGAGACAATCAGGACTTTATCGGAGCATTGAAATACTTTGAGAAAGCACAGAGATCTGCAGATTTAAAGGTCAAGGCTCTGATCGAGCGGGGCGGTTGCTACCTCAGCCTGAATAATTACGATCGCGCTATTTCCGAGCTCTCCCGAGCCACCCGCCTGGCGGCCGACGATGATAGCCTCGAATCTCTCTACAGCAGGTATTTCCTGGCCGTCGCTTATGAGAAGAACCGAAATTTGGAGGAAGCCATTGAAGAGTGGGAAAAGATATACGCCATTAAACCCTCTTTTCAGGACGTCGCAGAGAAGCTGAGTCACTATCAGGAGATACGTACCGACGATCGGGTCAAAGATTACCTTACCTCTAATCAGCCCACCTTCCACCGCATCTCCCAGGCGATTGTTCATGCAATGAGATTGGAGGTGAGAGAGACGACGAACATTCAAAGCGGCTGCCAAATCGTGGCAGCCGAAGCCGAATCGAAGTGGCGTAGCGTCAGGAAGATGCCGCGTCTCATCTGGTTCCTCAGGGTACCGGACCCTGTAAACGAAAACGTCGTGAGGAGATTACTCGAAGAGATGAGGATAATGAACATACCGAGGGGAGTGGTTTTCACGAGCTCCAGTTTTTCGCGCAAAGCCATCGAGTTTGCTGAAACCCGACCCATCGATCTCTATAAAAAGGCACAGCTCCAAAATTTCCTCACAAAGGCAAACTGGTAGGCTTGGGATGAAATTTCTCTGTGTGGCCGATCATATCGATCCGTTGGTTTACAGCCTAAACATCAAGGAGCGATTCAAAGATGTCGACATCGTAATTGGCGCGGGAGACCTTCCACTACGTTACTACGATTTCATCGTCAGCAGCATTAACAAACCGCTTCTATTCGTCTTTGGGAATCACCATCTGAAGAATATACACCATTACAAAAAGAATCTTAACGCACCTACCAACAGGCCGATTCACTATTTGCCGGGGAGCGGAGGTATCTACATAAACCAGAAGGTCAGGAAAATCAAAAACTGTCTCGTGGCTGGATTGGGTGGAACATGCTGGTACAACGGAAACCCTAACCAGTTTTCCGAGTTCGGCATGTATATGAAGATCATCAGCCTCGTCCCTCGACTGATGTGGAACAAACTCGTGCACGGTCGATTTCTTGATGTGCTCATCACCCATACTGCGCCCCTTGGCATTGGAGACGGGGAGGACCATTGCCACAGAGGCTTCAAATCCTTCCTGTGGTTTATGCGGGTGTTCAAACCTTTTTTCCTGCTACACGGACACATCCACCTGTACGATTACAATGCCCAGAGGATCCATCACTACTATGAAACCACTGTTATCAACGTTTACGATCATTTCATCCTGGAAATCGAGAACTCAAACCACCGGTGGGTAATCAGGGAGAGTATGGGCCGGAAATAACACCAACATCCTGCTTTTCATCGTAGGCGTAGAGAAAATATATAAAATCATACGAGAGATCTTTGACGGTGGAGAAAATTTCTCCCAACAGAAGACCTCCCTCTCTGTATGCAAAGCTGCGTTTGAAGACTTCCCCTCTCTCGTAGACCAAGATCTCGCTGGGCTCATAAACACTCTTCATAAATATCCGACCGTCTCGAACTTCCGAATCGGGAAAGCGGATCTTCTGTACTCTGCGTTTCTTGATAAACATCTGGGTTTCCGCTTTCTCGCCGCTGAGATCCTTCAATAGAATTCGGTACCTTCCAGAAGGAAGATCCGAATTGTCGGCCATGCAGATGGAGTTGCTGCCAATCCAGGTATCTCGACCGCGAGTCACCTTTTGCCATTCATCGCTCTTTAGAGTCCAGAATAGCTCCTCGCTGTCATGAATGATGTAGATGACATCGAGATCTTCATAGCCGTCCGGATCGTTTGGCAGAATGAACAAACTGAGCTTCTGAGAAACAATATCCAGATCCCTGTCTTTTACCGCATTGACCTGGTAAATGAGGTTCAATACTTCGGGCGGGCTACCACTGCAACCGTACAGAGTTAAAGCGATTATCAACAATGCTGCAAAGCCTGGCAAACGGAGACGGATGTTTTTCATACCTTACGTATTGATGATCTCCCCAAGCGCCTCGATCAATCTTTGGTTCTGTTGGGGAAGACCTACAGTCACCCTGATATGTCCCGGGAGATTGTAATTAGCTGCCGGACGTGCGATAAGTCCCTCTTTAAGCAACCGGTCACAGACCTCCCCGTCATCCCTGCCCGTATCAACGAGAACAAAATTGGTATGTGAGGGGACGTAAGAGAGTCCCAGGCGCTCGATATTTCTGTATAGGTAGTCCTTTCCTGAATTAGTGACCTCCAGAGTCCGGCGATAGAACTCCTCATCCTTCAGTGCACCGATCGCTGCCGCCTGAGCGGGAACAGACACATCAAATGGAGGTCTTACCCGATAGAGGAGATTCACCAGGGCATCTGATCCAACACCAAACCCTATGCGCATACCCGCTAAGCCGTAGACCTTTGAGAAACTTCTTATAAGAAAGACGTTCTCACGGCCCTCTCTGATCAGTTCTAGGACACGGGGAAAGAGATCGAGCTGGGCGAAATCGAAGTACACTTCGTCATGAACTACGAGAACATCGTTTGGTACCTTTTCCATAAACTTCTGAAAAGTTTCATCATCAATCAGAGCCCCTGTAGGATTGTTGGGATTAGAGATCCAGATGATCTTGGTACGTTTCTGGATCTTGCTCAGAATATCGTCCAGATCGATACCGTAACCCGCCATCTTCGACAAAACGACTCTGGCGCCCATTATTTTTGTGATTGTCTCATAGAGCGGAAAGGTGACTTCGGGAATTATGACTTCATCCCCCTCCTGGAGAAATGTCATTCCCAAAGCATAGATCACGCCGTCGGCTCCGTTGCCTGTGATGATGCTCTCCTGAGATATCCGCAGCCGCCTGGAAATCTCCGCTGTTAGATCGGGACACGTAATTTCGGGATACTGGTAGGCAGAGTTCAGGGACTGTTTGATTGCTTCAATTGCTGCAGGGCACATGCCGAGGGGATTTTCGTTGGAAGCCATTTTTATGATATCCAAAGCGCCCCGAGACCGTAAAACCTCCTGTATCGATTTCCCCGGCACATATGGCTTGATGGCAAAGACGTTTCGATTGACCCTCTTTTCGATTTTCATGCAAATGTCCTAGGAAGTGTTTTCCGACAAGACCCATGCTCCATTCTCAAAGACCGACCGCCAACCGGTTGTCTTGCCATTGGATTCACTGCTCAGGTACTGATACTTTTCCTTGCGATTGAAGCGGACGATCACACGATTTCCATCGGGGTCTCTCTGCGGTGCATCCGCTATGTAATGATACTTCGGATCCAGTTCATTCTTATGCCTGGCCAGATCCTCAACTGCAGGACTTTTCGTCTCTCTTGATTTAGGGAAGAGGCTCGAGGCAAGAAAGAGACCGGCAGCGCCGTCGCGGAGGATGAAGTGACCATCGGACTTTTCACATTTCAGCTCTGGCATCGGAACGGGATCGATTTTAGGAGGTGCCGGTTCCCCGTTTCGAAGCAGCTTGCGTGTATTGGAGCACTCCGGATACCTCGTACACCGGAAAAATTTGCCAAAGCGTCCCGTTCTTAACTCCATATCGGCTCCGCATTTGTCACACTGGATCACCGGGCCGTCGTAACCCTTCAACTTGAACTGGCCCCTCTCCCCAACGAAACCGCTGCAGTCGGGATTGTTACCGCAAATGTGGAGCCTGCGTTCCTTATCGATAAGGTAGCTGTCCATAGCCGTACCGCATATGGGGCATCTCTGCTTTGTGAGAAGCTCCCGTGCCTCGCCCTCATCATCTCCAGCGGTCTCAGCCTCCTCGCCGCGTATGAGATTCATGGTGCTTTTGCATCGTTCTTTAGCCGGCAGATCGTATCCGGAGCAGCTGAGGAAAACACCCGTCCTGGCGATCCTTATGGCCATTGGTCTTCCACAGGTAGGACACGGGATGTCTGTCAGAGTGGGTTTATGCTTTACCATCGATTGGGAAGCCTTCTCGAGATCCTTTTTGAAACGCGTGTAAAACTGGTCCAAAGCTTCCTTCCAATCCATCTCACCTCTGGCAATGCAGTCCAGCTGTTCTTCGAGGGAAGCGGTGAAATTGTAATCCATGATTTCATCGAAAAACTCTAAAAGCCGTTCGGTGACTATATCTCCCATCTTTTCCGCGAAAAGCCGTCGCCCGTCCATTCTCACGTATCCCCGATCCTGTATGGTCGAAATGATCGCGGCATAGGTTGAGGGCCGTCCAATACCCCGCTTCTCGAGTTCTCTAACCAGACTGGCCTCATTGTATCTTGCAGGTGGTTTCGTAAAATGCTGCGTCAGGTCGAGCGCCTCTAGCCGGAGCAGCTCGCCCACTTTGAGCTCCGGCAGGCTGACATCCTCCTCTCCCTTCTTCACGTTCGACGGCATGACTTTCATCCAACCATCAAATCTCATAACCCGTCCGGAAGCCTTAAGAAGGTAATCTCCGGCTTCGATATGAATGTTGGTGGCATCGTATTCGGCATCGGTCATCTGGCAGGTCACGAATCTGCGCCAGATGAGATCATACAACCGCTTTTGGTCGTTTTCCATCTCATGCAGGTTCTCGGGTAACACATGCACGTCGGATGGCCGAATGGCCTCATGGGCCTCTTGAGCTGTCTGTTTGCTCCTGTAAACCCTCGAGCTCTCCGGAAGGTAACGAGACCCATAGCTTTCCTGAATGTAGTTTCTGCATGTATCCACGGCGTCGTTACTGAGATTTGTTGAGTCGGTTCTCATATAGGTGATGTGGCCAGCCTCGTAGAGACGCTGCGCAATGACCATTGTTTTCTTTACACCAAAACCCAATCGAACGCTGCTGGTCTGTTGCAGAGTAGAAGTGATGAAGGGCGGTAGAGGTTTCTTTTTGGTGGGCTTGTCCTCGCGCTTGAGCACCGTATAGGTTGCTGCGTCCAGGTGCGTCTTCGCTTCCTCGGCCTCTTCGCGGTTCACCGGTCTGAAGGGTTTATCCCTGTGCTTGACCACTTTGGCCTCGAACTTGCCACCGTCCAACAGATTAGCATAAATCTCCCAGTACTCTTCCGGGACGAAAGCGTGGATCTCCTTTTCTCTCTCGGTAACAAGACGGACAGCCACAGACTGCACACGGCCAGCCGATAGGTTTCGGGCCACTTTTTTCCACAGCAAGGGAGAGAGCATAAACCCCACGACACGATCTAATAAACGTCGAGCCTGTTGGGCCCTCACCCTGTTCATGTTGATCATTCCGGGATTCGCAAAGGCCTCTTGGACAGCTTTTTTCGTAATCTCCGAAAAGGTGACCCGTTTGAATTTCTTCTTATCTCCGTCAATGACCTCCCGAAGATGCCAGGCGATCGCCTCCCCCTCGCGATCCAGGTCGGTGGCAAGGTAAATCAAATCCGCATCTTTTGCGGCTTCTCTGAGGTTTTTGATTACCTTTTCCTTATCCGGAAGAATCTCGTACCGGGCAACCCAACCGTTCTCCGGATCGACTCCCATTTGTCTTATGAGAGCGTCTCTAGCCTGTTTTTGCTTATCGATTGGTTTTTTTGGGGCAGAATCCGACGCGGCTGCTCCCCTGTCCTTCCTGGCCCGTCTTCCCTTTCCGCCCTTTGGGAGATCGCGGATATGCCCAACACTCGACCGCACACGAAAATTGCGTCCGAGGTACTTATTGATCGTTTTGGCCTTTGCTGGAGATTCGACTATTACTAAAGCTTTTTCCATCTTTCCCATTAACCTCTATGTCCAAGCGGTTATAATCGCAGCATTGAACCGTTAAGCGTAGAACACCCTGGGAGTGACAGTTTTTGTTGTGCCCAAAATAAGCATTACGTTTTAAAAAGTCAAGATGACGCCCCTCCCCCGCGCCGTCGCCGTC
>SDBV01008079.1_pt1 | contig 14247 bp, 17 predicted proteins | sample 2277081 | NCBI WGS metagenome assembly SDBV01 (sample SAMN10402039, study PRJNA504765) | marine sediment metagenome | isolation source: marine sediment core GS10_PC15, 223 cmbsf | place: Arctic Ocean: Southern Knipovich Ridge | collected 2010
TTTGTCCCACTCGAGCTTCACGGTGCCGAAACGAGGGTGGGTGGTGATTTTCCCCTGATTGAGCTGAATCAGGTGGTGTGCCAGATTAATGGCATCACCTTCTACTACCAGGTCAAGGTCGAGGTTGGGTTGTCCCAGGAGCAGGTCACGAACCGCCCCGCCGACAAGATAGAGCTTCTGCCCCCGATTAGCCGCAATGGCACCGGCAGCCTGCATAAAGTCGACCAACTCAACGGGTAGCTGTTCCTCAATATTACGGGCCAGATTAATAATGTCAGGCATTCTTCTCTTCTGATTGCGCCACAATTATAACACAGCGTGACAAAGGGTTCACTCGCTTGTGCATTTCCTTCACCGCGCAAGGCAGGGGACAGCAAATGGGTTACTCGATAACATCTGGCATATAGACATTGGCAATTGTGTGTTATATTTCATATAATGAACCTAATTCAGGTGTAGCTTATGAAAGTGATAGCAATCGTCGGCATGGCTGGCGCCGGCAAATCAGAAGTAGCCAGAGTGTTTGAAAAGAACGGATTCGCCCGGGTAAGATTTGGAGATATCACTGATGAAGAGATAGGGAGAAGAGGATTGACGCCGGGTGAAGAGAATGAGCGCTATGTCCGGGAGCTGCTTAGAGAAGAGCACGGGATGTCTGCTTACGCCCGGCTTAATCTGCCCAGAATAGAATCCGCACGTAAACATTCGAATGTGGTAATTGACGGGCTTTACTCCTGGGAGGAATATATTTTTCTGAAGAGCCATTATACGGAGGATTTTTATGTGGTCGCCGTTTGGGCTTCGCCGGAAACAAGGTATTCCCGCCTAGCCGGCAGAGAGAAGCGGCGGCTGGCAGTGGCAGAGGCCGCCAGCCGGGACAGGGCAGAGATTGAGAATGTCAATAAGGGCGGCCCCATTGCTATGGCTGATTTCACCATTATAAATGAGACCTCTTTAGTGGATTTTAGAAGTAAAGTAGAAAAAATTGTGGATAGATTGAGATGAAAAAAATAATTCGCCCAGACATTGACGAGTATTTTCTGAAAATAGCCATGGTGGTTGCCGAACGCTCTACCTGCCGCCGTCATCATGTGGGCGCCGTAGCCGTGAGGGACAAACACATACTGGCTACGGGTTACAATGGTGCTCCTGCTGGCCTGAAGGACTGCCTTGAGCTTGGTTGTCTCCGGGATGAACTGGGTATACCATCAGGGACAAGGCATGAAATATGCCGGGGTATTCATGGCGAACAAAACGTGATTATACAAGCCTCTCTACATGGCGTCAGCCTTGAGGGCAGCACTATTTACTGCACCCATACGCCTTGCAATTTGTGTGCCAAAATGCTGGCAAATGCCAAGATAAAGCGGTTTGTCAGCTTTGGTACTTATAATGATAATGCCTTTACGGACTTGTTTGGCGAAGCCGGCATAGAGGTAGATATGAGAAAGAGACCATCGCTACAGATAGGTTATCTAGACTAAATTTCTGTGTAGAAAAGGCAGTGGCACTACCACGTGTCAGGGTAATTATAAATCCGGTGGCAGGGCCCCGGCATCAGTAAGCAGCTCGGGCATATTGGTCTTTGTCTCTTGTTCCAGCTACTTGCTCGTTTAATGGCAAACCACTATATATTTTCTCGTTGATAGGTGCCGCGATAGCCTTCCGTTTCTCTGGTTAGCTTGAGGAAAACAAGTTGCACAATTCTGGCATCCCTCTGCAGGCACACCCCGCCGGCATTATGGACCACCATAAGCGACTGAGCGCGCCCATGGTAGCCGGCATCCCATACGGCGGTATGCACCGTAGCCCCACAGCGAAGCAGGCTCGACCTGGGAAAGGCCAGTGCCATAACATTCTGGGGCAGGTTGACAATCTCGTTGTAGGTAACCAGATATGAACCCGGTATAAGCTGAATACAACCGACTCCATCAAACATTAACGGGGCTAAATCGGATATCCGTCTCTGGGCATTGCTCACGGCTATCGTGCCGGCCGATTGGAAAAGGGCCACCTCACGCAGTGTAAGGTCGATGCCATTAGGTTGCACCTGCTCGTCAAGATTAATATGACATTCTACCAGAGGCGGCTCTTGCTGCAATAACTGGTATATGTCTTCTCTGGATAAAACGGTTGTCATTTCTAATCAGATATTTTACCATATAATTCTAATATTGACGAGCCCGGCACGTTTTATGAGGTGCCTATCCGGCGAACATTGAGAATTATCGTCCATCGAGCCATTTTGCCGAACAAGCTTTCACGACATCGGGTTTGGAATGGCACTTACCTAGAGATTCTAAACATTGACAGAATATAAAAATGCTCTATACTTAAGTTGTCTTCAGAATTTATCCAGACTCGGCAAAAGGAGAAGTTATGGCGACAAAGATAGTTACGGATAGCAGCGCTGACCTGCCGGAAGAGGTAATTAAGGAGCTAGGGATTACGGTAGTGCCACTGTATGTGCGCTTTAGTAATGACGTCTACCATGACGGGATAGATATCAGCGGAGACGAATTTTACCGGAGGTTACAGCATGACCCTATCCATCCCAGCACCATTCAGCCCTCGCCACAGGATTTTTTTGATGGCTACCAAAAGCTGGGGCCGGAGGCTGACGGGATTGTCTCCATTCATATCTCGAGTAAACTGAGCGGCACCTGTAACTCGGCACTACAGGGCAAGAAGATGATAGAAGAGGGACATCCTATTGAGGTGATTGACTCACAAACACTGACAATGGGCTTGGGGTTGATAGTTATGGCGGCGGCCAGAGCGGCTAAAGCCGGGGGCAGTATGTCAGAGGTGGTGGATGAGGTAAAACAGATGATTCCCCGCATACATTTGCTTTTTATTCTTGATACCCTCAAATACCTGGCTCTAGGCGGGCGTATTGGCAAGGCAAAGGCTTTACTGGGCTCGGTATTAAATGTGAAACCGATACTTGCTATCAAAGAGGGAGAAGTGGTACCGGCTGGAAAAGTCCGCAGCCGTTCTAAAGGTATAGACCGGTTATTTGACTTTGTGCAGAGCGCCTCAAGTATTCAGGATTTAGCCATCATATATAACACTACACTTGATGAGGCCCAAACCCTGGCTGAGCATATAGCTCCCCTATTTGCCAAAGAGCAAATTATGACTGCCAGGTTAGGACCTGTGCTAGGGGTACATGCAGGTCCGGGGGCACTGGCTATAGCCTTTAGAGAAAAAGGATAATTAAAGAAATGGCCGGGGTATGAATCTGCGCTACTGAGAAGAGAAACTAAATTTTAGCGGACATGTGGAATTGGAAACACTAATCCTAGAGAAGGCTATTCGCTGACCGCTTTTCCCTGACGTTTCGGTTGTGGTCAGGCTGCCTTTTTCGGTTTTCTTTGCAAGCTCTCCAGTCTGAGGGAGTCTACCACCAGCTTTTCGACCCAGTCTTCGAGCTGAGTGAGCAAGCTCTTCAACTCTTCGGCAGTTTCCGGGTCACTTTCCCTCAATTTCAACAGTTGCAGCCTAAGCTTGGCGAACAGGTCATCTACTGCATCACCAGCAGTTTCTTTCATGTTCCCCCCTTCATTCACCCTATTAGACATAATACTACATATCGACAGATTGTCAAGTAGCCGAGGGACCCCAGAGGAAGCTAATGGACTGCGCGAAAAATAAACCGGATTGATAAATCCAAAAAAAGGGGGCTAAAAATAAGTGGCAACGGCGGGATTCGAACCTGCGACCAAGGGCTTATGAGGCCTACGGAGCCGCTTCAATTACTTAACAGCTTAAGCGTAACACAAATTGCCGAGTTAAGTAAATTTAGTAAATCCTATATTTCACAGGTAAAACACGGCAAGTGCCCACCGTCCAAAAAGCTCCTGGAAGTTCTGAAAAACCACCGTCGCCGCGTTCAAACGGAAAACGACTACTTCACTCTCTTCCTTCGGTCGCGGAAAGCCATGGAAGTAACCCTGGGAACTGAGCAATTCTATCGCATAAAGCTCAGTCGCTTCTTATCCGAGGTAAATGCCGATAAAGCCACGAGACAGGATATTGAGACATTTTTGCTACAGTTTGACAACCCTGGCAACCGCCATGCCTACTACCTGGCCATCAAGACATTATAACTGGCGCGAGGATACCTTTGACCTGCCCAACCCGATGAGGAAAATTAAAACGCCGAGGCTCGGTAACCTTATCCTGCCGAGCCTGAACCGTGAGCAGGTGGCGGATCTCATCGACAGGGTTGATTATGTTCGGGACAAAGCCATCAGCGTTTGACGGATTTCTTTAGCTATACGCCACGCTGTTTTATAGGTAACTCCGAGTTCCCTTTCAAGTTGTTTAGCGGAGATACCGCAACGAGTGCTAGTCATAAGATACATCACATAGAACCACAGGTGAAGGGAAGTAGAGGACTTATGAAAGATAGTTCCTGCTGTCGGGTGGATGTGGTGACCGCAGGCGGTGCAAGTCCAAGACTGCCTGTGCTGAGACGTCTCGTAACGCTTAAATGGGCGTACCTTACCGCACTTATGGCAGTAGGCATTAACGCCATCAGAAGAATAGCGATTATGCCACAGCCATTCAAGGCACGTGGCATCATCGGGATAGTCCTTCATAAACTCAACAAGAGTGTATTGGGACTCCGAAGTTCTTGCGTTAATCGGTTTGTTTCTATTAACTGGTGGCATTTTCCACTCCTTTTGACCTCATTTACAAATATATATTACCATACATTGTATGGTTTTGTCAATAGGAATTAGACTAAATTAGGAATATATTTTCCTAATGGCATATTGACAATAATAGACGCTGTATGGTAGTATGCGAGTGATAGGCGTAAGCCTAGAGGACTAAAAGAGGCATTAGTGAATCAATTAGTAGAATGTGGTAAGATTGTTGCATAGCAGAGTGCCCCTCTTTCGAGGGGCTACATTAGCTGCTACGCCTTGTAGCTAACAAGGTCATTCGTCACCTCCCCGGAGGTCTGGGTCTTAAACTTAGCGGTCTAGCCCCAGACCTCCCTCTTTATTCCAAAATGAGCCTTCGCTCACGTTTGGGCATATTAAGCAGCAAACAAACTACCTGCCGGCCTTCTTTCGGAAAACGCCGCCGCTGACTTTTTCATAATCTGATTTAAGCCCGTACAAAATTGTCGAGATTATAGCGTTAGGATTAGTGCCCTTGAGAATGTATCCGTTCTTTTCTAAGGCTACGTTTACATCTTTCGCCTTGACCGTCACCCCTGGCTGTATGGCAAGCTGCTGCAATATCTCTACGACTTGTTTCTTACGCTTTGCCGGAGTATCAAGCTCCATAAGCACGTTACCTATACCCAGCTCAGCTTTCTCCGGCTGAACATCAGCGTACAATAATTGGCTCAACCCCCTGTAATGTTCCGCAATCTGGTTAATAGCAACTTGATTTACTGATATATAGTCCGATGCCAAGCGAATATCTTTAGCGTAGCTGTCGCATAGCGAGATAACTTGCAACAAGTCCTCTCTCTTATTTCCTACTTTCTCTAAGTCCTTTTGCAGTAAGTCTTTCCAATCCTTAAGAATAGGTATCATCCTGTTCCCTCCTTAATGGTTAACCTAACTTTGACTATACTATACTCCTATATCTTCTTGGTGTCAAGTGAGGTAGGCTTTATTTTTAAGTATAGGGATAGTCTTACTACTTACCCTGCAACCTTGACTCTTAGGCAAGGGATTTGGAATAAGTCGCAAATATTGACAAAGGCATACTCTGTATGGTATTGTCACTATGGGATGAATGACGTGCAGACTAAAATTGCTGGATTAGAAACGAAAGGATGGACACTAGCTGCCATAGCTGACGAACTGGGTGTGACTGTAAATGCAGTAGAGAAGTGGAAGCACGGTGACAGGTCTCCAGCAAATTCTAAGGCTGTATTAGCGATGCTAGATGAAATTATTAAAAGAAAACGGATACCGAAGAAACGGCGTTACTTAAAACACCAAACTGATTTGTAAAAAAGAAACTTATACAGTGATGGTATAGTTACCAACGGTAATACGGTTGAGGGTCTTCCGGATGAGGCGGAAAACGCCGGTCATTCTGGTGTTGTGGTTGTACCTTGTGAACCTCCACAGCCTTGTGGTGGAGGGACAGACTGATGGCTAGGACCAACTGACAGACGAGTTGAGGCAGTAAAAGATTCCTTTTTTGCTTCGCTGTTTCAGGCCCAGTCTTCAAACGTAAAATCGGGCGCACCTTTTTAGATCTATGGCACGGTATTTGCCTTTGCACCAAGCTAACCCTTATCAAAGGCCAGAAGCATGATACCCCTTCTGATTATTCCATATAGTGTTGAATGCTTCTTACCGTTATTCATATTAAACTATCCCAAAACTATGGTAAGGAGGAACAAAGCGAAGAATATGGAGCAACGCCAACTGAACACACTTCGTGCTATATTTATGTCATAAGAGTTTGGGAAAGGAACCATATCTATGATAGAAGAAAGCACCACACCCGCTGAGCCATCTAGTGTTGTTATCTCCGGTTGCCGCACTACCCGTATCTACTGTCGGCCAGGTTGCCCCGCAGGCAAGCGCATGAAGCCTGAGAATAGGGTATCTTTCCAGTCCCGTGAGGAAGCTAGAACTAACGGCTACCGCTCTTGTAAGGTCTGTATGCCTGATGCTCCAGATGCTACGCCGGAGACCTTCTTCTTGACACGCTATAATAGCACTCTCGGAACTTATATCATTGGTAGCTCTGAGCGAGGTGTGGTCTGTGTTGAGCCTGAGGATAGAGCAAGCGCTCTTCTTGCCCGCTGGGAAAGAGGTGGCATACGCATACAAGATGGTAGCAGGTACAATGATACAGTGATATATCAGCTTGAGGCATATTTTGCCAAGAGACTACGCCAGTTTGATGTAACTCTTGACTTGCGGGGAACTCCCTTCCAGCGTGAGGTATGGAACCAGCTCTGCCAGATTCCTTATGGAGAGACCTGGTCATACCGTCAATTGGCTCAGGCGCTGGGCCGTGTTAATTCTGCGCGCGCCGTTGGCCGGGCTAACGGCCGTAATCCTGTCTCTATCATAGTGCCTTGTCATCGAGTAATCGGGGCAAATGGTGATCTGATTGGTTATCGTGGGGGTTTACATAGGAAAAGGGCACTATTGGATTTGGAGACTGGTGTGGTGAGCAAAGGCTCTGCTTAGTATTTTATATAGAGTCCGGCTGTCACTGCTGTCATTGGGTATAATATGAAGAAAAATGGGATTGAATACTGATGGAAGAGGTCGTTTTCACCCTAACCCCGGCGGAACCCTATGATTTTGACCTTACTGCCGCTTACGCCACTTACTTTCGTGATGACTATGGAGCTGATACTTTTCACGACGGTATCTTTCGTCGGTTACTAGAAAATAAGGGCCGTCCCTGCCTTGTCAGTGTGTGCTCGGTGGGCACGATAGAAACACCTCGGTTGGAGGTGAAGCTATCAGGCTCAGATACGGACGATGATACCATGACTAGCGCACAACGCCAGGTAGCCTGGATACTGGGAATAGACCAAGACCTGCTTCCTTTTTATTCTATGGCGAAGGGTGACCCCGTGCTCACACAGTTGGTCATGGGTCTGCGAGGGCTTCACATCCCTCATACGGCCACCGTGTATGAGTCCTTGGTTTTAGCTATCATAGGCCAGCAGATTAGCTCGCAGGTGGCCCGCCATGTGCGTACCCTCCTGATCCATACTTATGGGAAAACCACCGAAATATCAGGTGTTTGTTACTATGCCTTCCCTGTTCCCGAGGCTTTTGTGGCCGCCGGATTAGAGGGGCTGCGTGCCGTCAAGCTGAGTGTCAGAAAAGCACAGTACATACTGGATATAGCTGCCAGGATAGTTTCGGGAGAATTGGACCTGGAGAGCCTGCACGCCTGTGATCCAGAAGAAGTAATTCGCCGGCTTACTAGCATCAGGGGTGTGGGAGTGTGGACAGTTCAATGGCTCCTGATACGAGGCTTAGGGTACACTGACGGCTTTCCTCTTGGCGACCTGGCCCTTGAACGAACTCTGGGACTACTGGTGAATAACGGCAGGCCGCTACAGCCAGATGAGGCACTAAAGTATTCTCAGCGATGGTCGCCATTCCGCAGTTACGTGACGGCTTATCTCTTCGCTGCCATCAGGTCAGGCCGCTTCGACAACTTGTTTCTCCGTAAATTACTCCGTAGAGGTACCCCTGTCGCAAGACACTGACGATGACTGCTATCGCATTTTAGTTTTCTTATCCCTTGTCCTTAGGCTATTGGGTCGCCCAAGTCTCTTACCTTCCGCTAATACTCTCGCCAACCGCGTCTTGGCCTTTTCGCTTTTACACTATGTATTGTAGATATAAAAAAGTTCAGTCAATGTCACGTTTGAATGATAGGCATGAGACTGTAGGGCAAAAAAGGAAGGATATTTACGATAGAAAATCTACCCTAGGCTTGATAGTTGGTCTCACGGAGTCGAGGTGACAAACTGTCTCTTATCTTTCTTGCAGATAATCTGAGTTACATTGCGGCCTGATACAGCAACATAGGGCAGGCTACCGCCTGGCTCAACCCATTGCCCCACCATGTAGAAGTTCTTAAGTCCGGGCAGGGTTTTGCTCAGCCGCATACTAAGATTCTTTGTTGTCATAAGCCATCCTTCATGGCTAGCCTGCCAGTTTCCGGTGTAGCGTTCCCAGGTCATCGGCGTGGCCACATCGCGCATCTCCACCTGGTCTGCCAGCCTCGGGAACCGTTGTTCGAGCAGTGTAATCACCTGTTCGGCAATTTGCTCTTTCTCCGCCTTATAGAGCACAGGGTCTTGCTTTAACTTCTTCCAGTACTCATAATCAGAATTCAACAGTACTTTGAGCACCGTCTTACCCTCAGGGGCCGAGCCGGGATCGTAGTTATAAATATGTACACCCAGTCGCTTCAGTTCCTGCCCGGCAATAATAACCGGCTCATTGAGTGGGTAGTTTATGCCTGAGACCAGATGCGGTATCTCGTCGAACGAGCGGGCTACGCCCAGGGCTACTTGGGTCAACGGAGGGAAAAGGGGAGAGCTATTATAGTGGCCCCGGATTTTGTCGTTTATATACTTCCCCTCCAGCATGTCAAATATGGTGGTACGGCCGTCAGCAGCCGAGATAACGATGTCGCCACGGTGCTCGCTGCCATCAGCCAGCCGAACACCAATAGCGGTATCATTTTCTACCAGTATCCTGGCGACTCGTGACTTGTAGTTTATCTCGCCCCCCAGGTCGAGGTAACGGCGTTCGATAGATCGGGCAAATTCAAGGGATCCACCTACCGCGTAACCGGCGTGTTTTTGGTGGTGCCAGGCAAGCGCCATAAGCAAAACTATCATCGAATAATCAGGGAGCTCAGCGTAGGTGAGCAAAAACTGACTTAGGAGAGGATTCTTGACGCGTTTGGCTAAATCCAGTGTGGAAATCTTCCCCCATTTACTCATGAAACGCAAGATGGGAAACATCCTGGGCATCATTTTGAGGTAGTCAACAGGGGTGTAGAGCTCACGTGCTTTTTCTACAGGTATTTCAAAACGGGTACATTTACGCACCGCTTTGATGGTCTCTTCGATAACTTTCTCATCCTCCGGGGCAAGCTCCTTCATATGCTGCTCCAAGCGGTCTATGTCAGTGTAAACGCTAAAGACTTTACCATCTTCCCCCTCAAAGCGAATATACTCCTCCTGGTTGACGAAACGTCGTCCCTGTACGGCGCCCAATTCTTCCCAGATTCGGTAGAAGCCGGTCCCTGGATTGGAACCCAGCAACCAGTGCATACAGCCGTCAATTTTATAGCCCTTACGTTTCCAGGTAGTGCACAATCCACCAGGCCTGGCGTTGTCCATCTCGAAGATCCGGGTGCGGTAGCCGTTCATCTGGCAGTAACACCCGGCGGAAAGGCCGGCGATTCCAGCCCCAATGATGATAATTGATTTATCTATTGTGTCCCTCTGTAGCTCTGGAATTTCCTGTTGCAGCTAGTATATGCGCTCTGCCAACTGAGCGTCAATAAAAAGGAACGTTTTTCAGGTAAGCAGAAGTACCTTAACAATAGAATAGGATGTCAATAGACAAGCTAATGTCCTACCCAGAATTTGTGACAACGGCTTTGAACAATGATGCTCCTAGCTTCCTCCGCTGAAATAACAATCTTTTTCCTTTATGTACCACAGAAGTACTGAAAATACAGTATGATTCACAGTGAGGTACCCCAGAGGCTGGTCAAGGGGTAATTTTAGTGGTCTTGCCCATCATCCAAATTCCCCACGACAGGATCACAAATTCGAAGAAACTTATGCCAATCCATGCACCTGGAGGTGGGTCAGCCAGAAGTGTGGGTAGCCACACTATGAAAAAGAACAATCCTATAAGGAGCAAGAAGCAGCCTACCACATAATGCAACGGAGACGGATTAACCGTTATTCCTGACTGAGAGTCTGAAATAATCTTCATACGGCTAACCTGCTATGGTAATGCCTACGTTATTAAAACACCTTTGAATATAGAATACAAGGGGGACAAAAAAGTTAAGGAATACAGGGAGAATCACCAGATAAAATACCTTATACCCAATAAGATAAGTTCAGCGGGAAATAAAACGATAGCAATCTTAAAAACATTACGTGAAATGGCTCCTGGACAAAACATATCAGTTACAGCGCCTTTTTCAACCCCATACTTCTCAGCGAGGGAAGTAAGAGGGCATCGCCATTTATTGATAATCAACACCATACCTTCTGTAAAAATGGCAACTAATGCTAACAGCAGAATCCAATTGAAGGTTTTAGTTATTGCAGCGCAGAGAATGTATAGTAGACATGCCAACATGAAAAAGAATATCATGGAATGAAATAACTTGATGAAGAATATCCTGTTCAGCATAGGAATAATGATAAATCATATTCAGTTGGAATTACAATAACTAACGTTTTTAAGTAAATTGATAAATGCAGTGATAGTAAATCGTCTTTACCGAATTGCTTTCGGCTCTCCAGTCGGTTTTAGAACTATAGTCAATACCAGACCGAGAAGGGCGATAGCTGCACCCAATGGGAAAGCCATTTGATAGCTCTTGGTGAGGTCGAATATATAACCAGTCAGTAATGGACCAACAGAGGCTCCTGTTATCCAGCCCAGGTTAACAACCCCGTAGATCAAGCCGTGCGACCGTAAACCAAAAAGCTCTGCAACCAAAGGTGACTCCGCCACGCTTAGTCCACCGAAGGCGATTCCAAAGATGACGGCAAGAGAATAGAGCTGCCATAACTCTGTCGCTGAAACCAGCCCCAGGAAAAGCAAAATCATAAGAACAAATGAAAGAATGAATACTTGCTTGTTTCCAATCTTATCGGCAGCGATGCCTAGTAAAACCCTCCCGGCGATACTTACCCCATTTACTATAGCCAAGATGCTGGCCGCTGTAATTGATGAGAACCCCAGCTCTATCGAATGCGGTACAATGTGTATGATAAGGCTAAATATGCCATACCCTGAACTGAATACCATGGGAATGAATAACCACAATTGTTTGGTACGCATAGCTGTCCTGAGTGAAAGACCCCCCTCGTCCAATTCGAGCTCCATTTTGGGGGTGTCATTGCTAATGTGATTCAAGAGCCTCAGGTTCCCAGGGCCGCGCCTGAGAAGCTGTGCAACTGGGATAACAGCCAGGAGGGACGCGCCGCCAAGTATGGCATATGATATACGCCAGTCATATAAAGATATGAGTTGTGTTGCGATCAGTGGAAATGTTATACCACCTATTGCTATTCCGCAAAGTGCCAGACCACTCATAAGGCCCCTTCGGTTTTTGAACCACCTGGCAACGGTCGACATCAGAGGGATCCAGGCACCACTTACTCCAGACCCAATAACCAGCCCATAAACTAGGTATAGTTGCCAGATAGTGTTAATCTGTGACATTAGAAGAAACCCGAGACCAAATGTGAAGCCACACATTGAGAGCACTATTCGAGGCCCAGCCCTATCGTTTAGCCATCCCATGAAAATGGCAAGCAGACCTTGGGTAGCTGTAGCAATTGAGAAAGCGCCAGAAATAGCGGCCCTGCTCCAGCCGAACTCAGACAGCAGGGGCTTTAGAAAGATCCCAAAGGAGTTATGTACACCGAATATTATGGCCAAGCAACTGAAAGCAGATGCAACGATAGTGTAGCCATAATAGAAGCTGCGTTTAGTATGTGGAATTGCAGAACTGTCCGCCTGTGTGATAGAAGGCCTCCAATATCTGGTTGCCTGTGGGACTATCGCAGAGAATTTCTCTAAACTGAAGTCTAATTATATCATAGATGTATGCGACCTCAGTAAAAATGGGAAACAATAAGCCAAATTGTGAAACTTATTTTCTCAGTTTGGACCCGAACTAGGTATCAGAATACCAGCGGGAAGGTCTTCGCGAAATTTTTACCTTTTGAACGGAATGGTGGGCGGTGCCGTATCGGACTACAGCTACAAACCAGACACTTTGGCTGTCAGCAGGGCCGCTCAGCTAGTCACTCTACCTGTGGCCACGCCCCTTGAGAAGCTGATTTACGGGAAAGGCGAGCGGGACCAAAGACAACGATTAGCACTACGACCATAACCCATCCCGGGATTTGCGCCAGGGCCATAATTTGAAACGGTGCCGACTCCGGCAGAGCCGGGAAGATACCGAATACAATATCACCAGTTGTATTGAAGCTCAAGTGGAGAAAGATCGCCATAAGCATGCTCCCCGCACTATTGTTTAAAATGAAGGTGTATATAAACGTGCCAATCAGCACCCAACTTAGGAAAAGTGGTACCGTTACAAGCCCGTTTTCCCCAATCGTGCCGAAGGCTACACCTCCAACGAAGAATAGAGGCGTATGCCAGAAGGTGTGCAAGACGCCCAGGATGATACTGCTCCTGAAAGCATTGTATCTCGATTGCAGTCTGGGTAAGGCGAAGCCACGCCATCCGAATTCCTCTCCCAAGGGGCCAAAGAAAATAGCAGGTATAGCCGCCAGTAGCAGCAAAGGTAATCGGCCCGGGTCAAACGGTCCTATGGGGTTACCGAGAAGCGCGTAGAGGGCCATCCCCGCCAGGATTGTGATAGGTAAAACTAAGAAAACGACCAAATACCATTTAAAGCCAACGCGCCAATTCCGTACCCTTGCCCAGAGTTTTCTCACTCCTGGCTTTCCGTCTACCAGACCGGTCATAATAAACCCGGCACCTGATGCACCGTATATCCCGAGACTGACCAAAAGGGCAAGCCAGTCCGGTGGCTCATTAACCTGGCTAAAGACCAAGCCGACGGGCACCCAAACGATCCACGAAAGTCCGTAAGCGAGGACAGAATAGGATAGGATAGGAGCGGATGTTTTATTGACATCTGACAATCACATTCTTAGACATAAAGCTGAACTTTCCCAACTGGGTGTAAAAACGATGAGGCCTAGTGAGTGGATTAATCAATTTCTACAAGAAGTACGTGGAGAAGAAGAGGGAGTACAATGGGTAGAAAAAATACTATTTACGATTGGCTAAAAACACCAAAGCGGCAACGGCTGGGATTGACATGGCTCTCACCAAGATTGGAAGTTATAATAGACGGAAATAGAGGAGGAGAAACGAGTTAATGGTTGCAGTAATCGCTTTGATAATTCTGGCCATAGCAGTAGTAACAGGAATAATCGCACTATTTATAGTTCGGAAACGGAAAAGGGAAGAAAAACCACAAGCGGACTATCGTACCTTTTTCATATTAGGAGTTATCTGGGTTCCCTTCAGTATTGTCTTAATGGTCGTCTATTTTATCTTCCAGATACCTTTCTATATTGGTTTTCCACTTTTTGCTTTGGGTTTAATATATCTTATTATTGGTTTGAAAAATAGAGATAAACGGAAGGGGAGCTAAAGCTAAAATAACAAAGCGGCAACGGCTGGATTCGAACCAGCCTAAAGGTTTAGAATGTTGGAGTGGATAATAATTTGGAAGAACTAATTTGCTATTGTTTTGAGTATACGGAAGCGGCTATCGTAGCGGACTTCAAGATGAATAACGGCAAGTCATCTATCTTGGCGAAAATAACGGAGGCGAAGAGAAATAATGCTTGCCAATGTGATGATAAACATCCAGAAAAAAGGTGATGTATTGTTGATGTCCGCCGTGTTGTGGACAGTATCAACAATCAATAAAATAAATGGTGGCAACGGCGGGATTCGAACC
>SDBV01008080.1_pt1 | contig 14247 bp, 13 predicted proteins | sample 2277081 | NCBI WGS metagenome assembly SDBV01 (sample SAMN10402039, study PRJNA504765) | marine sediment metagenome | isolation source: marine sediment core GS10_PC15, 223 cmbsf | place: Arctic Ocean: Southern Knipovich Ridge | collected 2010
GTTCAATAGAGGACTGGCGCCGGGTCTACCGCTTCAATTTCGAGATCGCGGTCGAGTTGAACACCATGATCGTGCCGGGCATGCAGGCGCGAAAATGGGGCCGCGCCGTGCATATTTCCTCGATATCCGCCATGGAGAACCATGGACCGGTTACCTATTGCGCGATCAAGGCGGCGCTGACCGCCTATACGCGCAGCTTCGGCGGTGTCGTCGCGCCGGACGGCGTGGTGGTTTCCGCCGTCCTGCCCGGCGCGGTCTTTACCGAGAAGGGGTACTGGGATACGGCGTCGCGCGAAAACCCGGACCATGTAAAGAAATTTCTCACCGAACGACAGCGCATAGGCCGCTTCGGACGGCCCGAGGAAATCGGCAACTACGTCGCTTATCTCTGCTCGGAGCACGCGTCGTTCAACACGGGAAGCATCGTGCCGGTCGACGGCGGTCAGGGACGGGGGTATTTCGGACAATGACGAGCGCGACACCACACACCGCCGGCGAAACCGATCGAAAAATATCATGACCAAAGTGAAGCTAGCGGATTTCGTCGCCGATTTTCTGGTTCAGCAGGGTGTCCACCATGCTTTTATCGTGTCGGGCGGGGCCTCGATCCATCTTCTGCACGCTGTCGCCGCGCATCCGGATATCGAGCATATCTGCCCGCACCACGAACAAGCGGGCGCCATGGCCGCCGACGCCTACGCCCGGGTTACCGGAAATCTGGGCTGCGCGATAGCCACCAGCGGCCCAGGGGCGACGAACATGATCACCGGTATCGCCGGCGCCTGGTTCGATTCGATACCGGTACTTTACATCACTGGGCAGGTCGCGACCTTTCGGATGATAGGTGATACAGGGGTTCGCCAACTCGGGTTCCAGGAAACCGAAATTATCCCGATGGTGCGGCCAATAACCAAATACGCCGCTCAGGTACGGGATCCCGTTCAGATTTTGTATGAGTTGGAAAAAGCGGTTCACATCGCGAAATCAGGGCGGCCAGGGCCGGTGCTGATCGACCTACCCGATGATGTACAGCGGGAGTTTATCGACACCGAAAACCTGCCGCGTTTCAGCGCGAATACGGCGGCGCCACGGACGCTTCCCGAGGCAACCCCCGGGGAACTCGATCGTGCGGTTGCCCTGCTGGGAGCCGCGGAGCGGCCGGTCGTCGTTCTCGGCTGGGGCGTGCGTCTTGCGAACGGCATCGATGCCGCCCGCACTTTCATCGAACATCTTTCCTACCCGGTGCTCACCAGTTGGGGCGCGCGCGATATTCTGTCGGAAGACCATCCGCTCCTTGCGGGCACATTCGGCACACATGGCACGCGCGCCGGAAATTTCGTGGTCCAGAACGCGGACCTGGTGCTCAGTATCGGCGCGCGGCTCAGCACGCATGAAACCGGCAGTCCGATGGAGAGCTGGGCGCGCGAGGCGAAAACGATAATTGTCGACATCGATCCAGCGGAACTGCGCAAGTTCGAACAATTCGGAAGACCGGCCACCCTGCCGATTTGTGCCGATGCAAGACTGTTCGCCGAAGCCATGTGCAGTCGAACCAATTCAATTGCCCGAAATGATATCGATGCCTGGAAGGAACGAATAGACGGCTGGCGGAAAACCTACCCGGTGTGCCCGCCCGAGTTGACGGACGAGCCCGCGGTCAACCCCTATGTATTTGTCAAAGCCCTCTCGCAGGTGGAAACGGGGAGCAACCATATTTTCATCGATACCGGTTGCGCCGTCGCCTGGGTGATGCAGGGAATAGAGGTCTCGAAGGGCCAGCGGCTATATCACGACTTCAATAACACGGCGATGGGATGGGCGCTTCCGGCCGCCATTGCCGGCAGCCTGGCGACGGGGCACGGTCCGGTGTCCTGCATCGTCGGCGACGGCGGCATGATGATGAACCTGCAGGAACTGGCGACGGTGCGGCGGCATAATCTGCCGATCAGGATTTTCGTTTTGAACAACGGCGGTTACAGCATGATTCAACAAACCCAGGACCAGTGGCTGGGCTCCGAATACGTCGGCTCGTCGCAAGCGGGCGGCTTGTATTTTCCAGATTTTCCGGCCACCGCCGCCGCATTCGGCATACCGAATCTTGTCATCGCCGCCAACAATGAAATCGAAGAGAAATTGCGCCAGGTGAACATCCATGAAGGGCCCTTGCTGGTGGATGTCAGGATTCCCGGCTCCCACCGCGTCATTCCGCAGTCTAAATTCGGTTACCCGATCGAAGATGCCGAGCCGCTGCTGCCGCGCGACGAGTTTCTTTCAAATATGATCGTAAAGCCGGTGCAGAAATCTCTGGAGCCAATCGGATGAGCTTGCTCGACGATGTGTTCGCCGTCATTACCACTTGTCCCGAGCGGCACGCGACGCATGATCCGATGTGGCGGATTTTGCAGGCCGCCGCGCGCTGGGAGGTCGAAGAACGCTTTGCCGGGAGTTCGGCGCGCGCTAACCGATCTCGTCGCGCCTGGCGTAGAGCCGCTGCATGACCATGTGGCCGACGATCAGTTGCAGATCCTCGGCGATCTGCATGTCGTCGATCGGGAAATGCAGGACGACATCGGCCAGTTGCTTCGCCTGGCCGCCGGAATATCCGAGTATGGCGTAACTCTTCAGGCCGGACTCGCGCGCCTGTTCGAGCGCGCGCAGGATGTTCGCCGAATTGCCGCTGCCGGAAAGCACGATCAGCACATCGCCCGGCTGCCCGAGGGCGGCCAGCTGCAGCGAGAATATCTGTTCGTAACCTACGTCGTTGGCGAGGCAGGTCAGCACCGAGCTGTTCGCCGGCAGCGCGGTTACCCGCAGCGCCGAACCCTTGCGCTTGGAAACGCCGTACAGGAAATCGTTGGCCAGATGGATGGCGTTTCCCGCACTGCCGCCGTTGCCGCAGAGGAACAGTTGGCGCCCGGTCTTCCAGCAATCGAACAATTCGTCGGCCAGCGCCGCCGTGCCGGTCCAGTCGGTATCGGCGAGAATCGCCCGCAGCCGGGCGGAATAGGCGTTGAACCCGTCAACCGGGAAATTCAATGAAGAATCTCCTTTTGCATCCATTTGAGGTTATGAAACCGCTCTTCGTCCTTGAGTTCGCCGGCCCGGTATTTTTCGATCAACTCGGTAATCGCGTCCTCGACGGTCTTCTTCGGGCGATAGCCGGTGGCCAGAAGCCGGTCGGAATTTATCCGGTAGGAGCGCGGATCGTTCGATTCAGTCACCACGATTTCCGCCGGCACATGCCTGGCCACCATATTGGCGATGTCGAGGATCGAGATATTCTCGAAACCGGCGTTGTAAATGCCCTGGTGTTCCGGGTGGTCGAGCATGAACAGGTAGATGTCGGTGATATCGTCGATGTGGATATTCGGGCGCGTCTGCGCGCCGCCGAACACCGTAATACGGCCGTTGGTAAGGGCCTGCATCGTCAGCATGTTCACCGACACGTCCAGCCGCATGCGCGGTGAATATCCGCACACGGTGGCCGGCCGGATAATCTGCACCGCAAGATCGTCGCGATAGCTCAGCAGCGTCCGCTCGGCGACCATCTTGGTCTTGTTGTATTCCGAGATCGGCACCAGCTCGAGATCCTCGGTCACCTGGGGCTCGTCCTTGACGCCGTAGACGCTGCCAGAGGACGCGTATATGAACTGGCGCACACCGTGACGCACGGCCTTGTCCACCAGCTTCATGGTCGCCAGGGCGCTGACCTCCCAGGTCAGTTTGGGATCGAGGTCGCCGCAGGGGTCGTTGGCGATGCTGGCAAGATGGATGATCGCCTCAACGCCCCCCAGGTCGATATCGTCGACATCGCGCACGTCGCCCTCGATCGTCGTGAGATTCGGATGTTCGGGCAGAAAATTGCCGAACCACATGATATCGATCGCGGTAACCTGGCAATCGCGCTCCAGCAGTTTTGGAACCAGCCGCGTACCCTTGTATCCGCACGCGCCGGTGACGAGAACTTTCATTGCGTAACCATGAAAAATTCTGAATATTCTGGAAGTCAGCCCAGCCGCGACGCCGGGCGGCGAGGGTGCGCGGGTACGGTTAACGTACCGGTTGGCCAATATCAAGCGCTAACTATTATGCTCCGGCCGGCTTTTAGCCAAAGTCGCGCCGGACCGTGACCGTCGCGACGGCATTGTCATCTATGGACGCCCCCGTGATTGCAAGTGGTTTTGATGATTGGAAGCAGGCTGGGTTTTCGGTCATCTATCCGGCTTCTCGACGCAGCGTAGTCTTTGCCGCGGGCCCTGATGGAATCCGAGGTTCGGCGCCCCCTATCGAGTTTGAACCGCCGTTCCGCGATGGCGCGGAGATTAGGACCGCATGTGAGGCCGAACCACCCGCTGAAAGCGCGCGTCAGGTGTGCGACGCTTTCGACACCCACTACCCCGTATGGCCCACCATAAAGGATTCACCCGCGTGAGGCTCTGCCTCCACCGGGGCACCTCGGAGATCGGCGGGGGCCAAATTATAGTAGATCATAGCTAACGCGGTGTGAGTGACACCGTTCGCACGCAGTACAGGCCAAGCCTCCCCGAAGAGTGACTCGGCGGCCGTGCACCCATGTTGGAGACCGAGTAGATAGTAGTTAGTTGCGGCCTGATAATCCCTTTGGACGCCCAAGCCTGTGTCATAGAGCACACCCAAGAGAACTTGTGATCCTGCGTCCTCTAGAATGATGCGGCGAAGCGCTTCATTCGTTGTTTCCCGCCAATGCGTGCATGTGTAGACCCAGTACGATCCATCGGCGCACCGCCTAAGATGCGCCCCGCCGTTGAAGTGGTCTGCACGTACCATACGGGCGAGGTCCAAGGCCGGATCACCAGGATGCAAACCAAGTTCCTGTTCAATCAGGGCTAACTGCTGGCGCAACGGCTTGATCCTGCTGCCAGCCTGCTTCTGGATCGTCGAGAGGACCTTGTCCCTGGCCAAAGGCTCAAGACCGGCCTTCGCCGCCTCGACCAACACCTTCTCAATCTCGGCGACCGGGCTGTTCTTGTCGAGCTGGGGTGCAAGCGCGAGAACTTGCTCCAGTGATGGCTTCGCAACGCCGTCCTGGCCGGGTGGCGTCCACTGGCGGCCAGAAGGTCTTCGCATCGGCTCGTTCGGCGACTGGCCCGCATTAGGCTGACAGCGCCCCCGGTTCCGCTATAATGCCAGAATAAAAATATGCTGACTTATTCAAAGACGGATGGAAAATTTAGGCGTGCGCCGGGCTTGGCGCTGGATCCCTGGAATTGGAACTGGCAAGCCGATCCGGACCCGGTTCCCGCGGATGCGCGCGCGGTGTCGTTATCGGACGCGGTCGCAATCCTTCACGGCGCCGGGCAATGCCGGTTTATTCCCGTCGGGGTCATCGGCCCCCGCGACGCGGATTCGAGTTGCCTCGAGACCGCCGAATCGCTTGGTCTGGCATTGGGAAAACTGGGCGTGCCAGTACTTTGCGGCGGAAAAGAAGGCGTAATGGAGGCCGTTGCGCGCGGTGTGCGCCAGGCCGGCGGTCTCAGCATCGGCTTTATCCCCGAGGAGGACTGGCGGGCCGCCAATACCGAGATTGCGCTTCCGCTTGCCACCGGAATAGGCCGGGCGCGAAACGTGCTGATTGCGCAGGCCTCATGTGCTTTAGTCGCCGTGGGTGGCCAATATGGCACGATTGCCGAAGTTGCCTTTGGCCTGCAATTCGAAAAGCCGGTTTTTGGGCTCTGCGGCGCGCCCGATATCGAGGGTGTGCAACAGAAGGAATCCGTAAGCGATGTTGTCGATGCCCTGATGCCCATCCTGCTACGATTAGATGGTGAGTCATAAAACTTCCAGGAACTCCAATTCATGTAAAGGAACTACAGAACCGCGGAACGGCCATGATAGAGCTCCAGAATATCAAACGCGTTTTCGGCTCAACTGTCGCGCTCAGCGATGTGAGTCTCGAAATCCGCGAGGGCAGTTTCACGTCGCTCCTCGGCCCATCGGGCTGTGGAAAATCGACGACGCTCCGCATCATTGCCGGTCTCGACCGGCCAACCTCGGGCCAGGTGCTGCTGAACGGGCGGGATGTGGCGGGGCTGTCGGCGTCCCAGCGGAATATCGCCATGGTCTTCCAGTCTTACGCGCTTTACCCGCATATGACGGTCTGGCAGAACATCGCATTACCACTTGTGATGCGAAACAAGACGCGGCTTGAGCGGTTGCCGCTTGTTGCGCGCCTGTTGCCTTCGGCGCGGCGCAAATCGGCGGATATCGCGGCGCAAGTGCGGCGGATCGCCGAAATGCTGGAGATCGAATCGCTGCTGGACCGCAAGCCGGGGACGCTTTCCGGTGGGCAGAAACAGCGCGCCGCCGTTGGACGGGCGCTGGTGCGCGATCCTTTTGCTTTCCTGCTGGATGAACCGCTTTCCAATCTCGACGCCAAACTCCGGCTTCAGATGCGCAGCGAACTTGTGGACATCCACCGCCGCACCGGACGTACGTTCGTTTATGTCACTCACGATCAGGCGGAAGCGATGAGCATGTCCGACCGGATCGCCGTCTTCATGGACGGGCGGATCCTGCAGACAGGTACGCCGCACGACCTGTATGAGCGTCCCGCGACGCGCCAGGTGGCGGCCTTTATCGGCGACTATCCGATCAATCTTATCGAGCTTGACCTCGATCAGGGGCGCCTGCCACCGCCATTCGACGACTATTCGGTACAGGGCGCAAGACAGTGCCGGAGCATCGTGCTCGGGCTTCGCGCTGAAACGCTTTACATCGCCGATGGTGGTCCGCTGCGCGGGCAGGTCGAACGGATTGAATATCTGGGCTCCTCGACCAATTTGTCCGTGCGGCTTGGCGCGGATACCACACTGCAGGCAATCTTTCACGCCGGTCAGCCCGTACCAAATGCCAGCGCGACCGTGCGCCTGAGCTTCGATCCCCGGCAAGCGCACCTTTTCGACGGCGAGACGGGAGCGCGGCTGGAGGCCGGGCTGGTCGCCCACCGGGACAAGGACACAACCGGTGGGCTGGAGCACCGGGCATGACGCGCGGTCGGCTGAACTGGCGCGATATCGCGACCGATGCCGGGCTCGTGGGGCCAGCCACCCTGGCCATGATCGTGCTGATTTTTGGCCCCGCCTTGATCGTTGGGGTTTTGTCCTTTACCGACTACCAGTTTGGCGCGCGCGGCTTTAACTGGGTGTGGCTTGAGAATTATCGGACGATATTTACCGATCCGATAGGGCGCAAGGCGGTGGTCAACACGCTGATTTACGTCGCGGTCGTTATGCCCACCTCGATGCTGCTGGCGCTTCTGGTGGCGCTCGGGATTCACTCTGTTGCCCGGTGGAGCGGGCGCACCGCCAATATCCTCCGCGTTGCTTATTTCATGCCCGTGGTTGCGACGCTGGTCGCCATGGCGACGGTCTGGCAGATGCTTTTGCACCCCAACCTCGGGCTGGTAAATCAAGTACTCGTGGAACTCGACCTGCCGGCCCGGGCCTGGCTGTCGGACCGGTCGCTGGTATTGTATACCCTCGCCGCGATCGGTATCTGGGAAACCGTCGGTTACAATATGATTTTGTTCATGGCCGGCCTGGCCGCCATTCCCGGCCATCTCTATGATGCCGCCGAGGTCGATGGAGCCGGGCGGGGATGGGAGCGCTTCACGACCGTCACCTGGCCGATGCTGGGGCCGACCACGCTATTCGTGCTGGTCATCACCGCGACGCGCTCGTTCCGGGTTTTCGAGACGGTTGCGACACTGACCCAGGGTGGCCCCGCCTTCGCCAGCGACACGCTTGTCTATGCGATGTATCGCGAAGGTTTCGTCTATTTCAAGGCGGGATATTCCAGCGCGATTACGGTGGTCTTTTTTCTTTTCATCATGACTCTGACGCTGACCCAGGTCCGTGTGCTGGAACGCAGAGTGCATTACCGATGAACGCGGGGCAACTCACCGGCCGGGTGTTTACGGTTACCCTGTTGATTGTGGGAGCGGCTGTCGTGCTTCTGCCGTTTGCCTGGATGCTTTCGCTGTCGCTCAAACCAGCAGACGAGATCTTCTCGCCGGGGATAGATCTTTTCCCCAGCCGGATCGAATGGCGCAATTATGCAACGGCCTTTCAGGCAGTGCCGCTTCTGCGTTTTCTTCTGAATGGCGTGATTGTCTGCTCAGGCATACTTTTTTTTCAAATCCTGTTTGCCGTGCCCTGCGCCTATGCGCTGGCGCAGCGGCGCTTCCGGGCCCGCGGCGTGATCTTCGGCCTGGTTCTGGCGGGCCTTCTCGTGCCCTATCACGTCACCGCCATCCCGCTCTTTCTGGGGTTGGCGCAGTTCAGAATGCTTAACAGCTATACCGCGCTGATCCTGCCCTTCGTCGCCTCGGTCTTCGGGATATTCCTGTTCCGGCAGTTTTTCGCCACGCTGCCGGCCGACTTGATCGACGCGGCGCGGGTCGATGGATTGAGCGAGAGCGGCATCGTCTGGCGGATCGCTTTTCCACTCGCCTGGCCGGCGGCGACCACGTTCGCGATTTTTTCGGTGGTCGCCCATTGGAATGACCTGTTCTGGCCGCTGATCGTGGTCAGCGATCCCGCGCTGGCCACCCCGCCACGCGGCATTCTATACTTCCGCGATGAAGAAGCCGGATCGAATTTTGGCCCGCTGATGGCGGCGGCCACCGTCGTCACCGCCCCGCTGGTGATCGGATTCCTGGTGGCTCAGCGGAAGTTCATTCAGGGAATCACCATGAGCGGGCTGAAGGAATGATACCAAGGAATACACCAAGAAGAGCGCGCCCAAGCGCCCATTCAAACCACCAAAACCAAAGGAGCTAACAAATGAAAAAGGTTATTTTTGGTGCGATTGCAGGGAGCCTGTTGTTTGCCTCCTCGGCGATCGCCGCGGAAATCACTATTCGCGTGCATTACGCGATTCCCAATCTCTGGGCAGATGTGCAAAAGCAGATCGCGACCGAGTTCATGGCCGCGAACCCCGGTATCAAGATCGAACTGGACGCCCCGGCCGAGACCTATGCGGATGGCGTGCAGAGAATTCTGCGGGAATCGGTCGCCGGTAACCTGCCCGATCTCGCCTATGTCGGCCTGAACCGCTGGCGCATTCTCGAAAGCCGCGGCCTGACGGTTGGGCTCGACAAGCTGATCGGCGATCCCAAGGCGTTCGCGAAAATGGGCTACACGCCGGCGCTGCGCTCGCTTGGCCAGTTCAAGGGCACGCAATATGCCGTTGCGGTATCGGCCTCGACGCTGGTGATCTATGTGAACCCCAAGCTCATCACCCAGGCCGGCGGCTCGATAAAGAAATTCCCCAGCGATTTCGATGGGCTGATCGGCCTGGCCGCCAAAATCAACAAACTGGACGCGACCACCGACGGTATCTGGATCGCCGCGCATGACTGGCGCTTCCAGTCCCTGCTCGGTTCCTATGGCGGCCGTCCAATGAACGCGGACGAAACCGCGATCACATTCGACAGTGCGGCTGGCGTCGCGGCCGCGACCCTGTATGCCCGTTTCGGCAGCGAGGCCGGCATGAGGACGTATGGCGGCAACGAAGCCCGTCAGGCATTCGCGGCAGGCAAGCTGGGCATCTATGTCGACAGCTCTTCCTACCTTACCCGCGTGACCGAAGGCGCCGGCGATCGGTTCGACGTCACTCTGTTGCCTCTCATCGTCGCCGCCAAGGACAAGTCGAGCGTGTATTTTCCGACCGGTGGATCGGCGCTTGTGATGCTGACCGAGGATAGCGCCAAACAAGCGGCGGCCTGGAAATACATCATGTTCGCAACCAGCCCGCGCGGCGCGAAAATCGTCGTGGAAAACTCCGGATATGCGCCGACGAACGCGATCGTCCTGGAGGATGAAAGCTATCTCGGCAAGTTCTACGCGACGCATGAAAACTCGCGCAGGGCGCATGCACAGGTCGCGGCATATTCCGGCCCATGGTACGCCTATCCCGGCGCCGAGGGCGTTGCGGTTACCGATCTGATCGCCGCCGGTCTCGTCGAGGTCATCGAAGGCGCCGATCCCAAGAAAAAGATGCATTCGGTCGCCGATGTCGTACGGTCCAAACTGGGCCTGAAATAACTTAAACGGCGCACTCGCGCCTGTTTGCCCGCACGGGGGCGCCTTCGGGCGCCCCCGATTTTTTACCCCCGCTGAATATCCTCATTGGCGGTGTCAGGTTTCCTCGGTTGGATCCGGGCGTCGAGGCAGGAAGTTTGAGCCCATGACGCCGGTCTCCTGCAAGCCGGCACCGGTTGCCGCCCGATATCGTCCAACATGCCATTTGGCTTTATGCCAGGTTCACGCTCTCCTTTCGCGGCGCATTGGCGAGATATGGGCAATTGGCCTTCCGGAAACGGGAAAACCGAAAAATCAGGTTATCGGATGGCGGCGGAGAAAAACCCGTTCTCTCGGCGATGGCACGGCGGTATGATTTTCACAAACCAGGCGGTTATCCGGGAAATATCGGATAAGAGCTCGGGCCGCCCATCGGCGGGCGGGGCCGGTTTGCGCGCGGAGGAACCATGCAGCTCGTCAGCTACAACATCCAGTATTCGAAGGGGCGTGACAACCGCTATGACCTCGGGCGCATCGCCGCCGCGCTCGAGGGCGCCGACGTCATCGCCCTGCAGGAAGTCGAACGCCATTGGCCGCGCACCGCCATGGCCGACCAGCCGGCCGAGCTCGGCGCCCTGCTGCCCGGCTACTACTGGGTCTATGGCCCGGCCTTCGACATGGACGCCAGCGAGGTCGCGGCCGACGGCGCGGTGGTCAACCGCCGCCGCCAGTTCGGCAACATGCTGCTGGCGCGTTGGCCGGTGGACTGGTCGCGGCTCTACGTCCTGCCCAAACTCGCGACCGTCGAGACGTTCAACATGGATGCACCGGCACTGGAGGCTTTCATCGATGCGCCGGGCGGGCCGCTGCGGGTGTTGTCGATCCATCTCAGCGCCGTCTCGCACCGCTATCGGCTGATGCAGCTCGACTATCTCCTCGACCTCCACAACCGCGCCGCCGCCACCGGCGGGTCATGGTGCGGCGATCCAGTGATTGGCGGCGACCGTCATTGGGCCGGGGGGGGGGCGACGCGCCGGCAATGCCGCTGGAAGCGATCTGGATGGGCGATTTCAATTCCCTGCCCGGCAGTCCCGAGTACAGCGCCATCGTCGGCCCCGCGGACCCGTTATATCGCCATGTGCACAACACCGACCGCCTGGCCGACAGTTGGACGGCGGCCGGCCATGCGCGCGACGAGCGGGTCAGCTATCCCGACAATGAAGAAGGTATGGGCGACGTGCACCTCGACTACTGCTTCGTCAGCGCCGGTCTCGCGGACCGCGTGCGCGGATCACGCATCGACATGGACGCCGCGGGTTCCGATCACCAACCGGTCTGGGTGGAGATCGACCTGTAGCCGTGCGCGCGGTGCGCGACGCGCGGGTCGTCGAAGGTCGGGCGACCGAGGTCGTGCTGGCCCGCGAAGAGGATGGAATCAAGGTCCAGGCGTCGGACCCGGGAGCGGCCAGGTAGTCCACCGCTCGTCTCTGACAACGTCCATTCCGGCCGCGGGTAGTTGACAGAAAAATTTATCATATGGTAAATAAATCTGGATGCGGGTAATCAACATACACGCGATCCACACAGGGAGGTCGTCGAAGATATGGACAAGCATCGAGTATCGGGCGTGGCGGCGGGCCGGCTGACGGCCGAGGAATACGGCGCCAATTTCGCCGATATCCATCCGCCGCTCGGCGCGCACGAGGCGCTGGTCGAGGCGCAGCGCTGCTATTTCTGCCACGACGCGCCCTGCATGACCGCCTGCCCGACCGGCATCGACGTGCCGATGTTCATTCGCCAGATCGCCACCGGGAACCCCAGGGGGTCGGCGCATACCATCTTCAAACAGAACATCGTGGGCGGCATGTGCGCCCGGGTCTGCCCGACCGAAACGCTGTGCGAGCAGGCCTGCGTGCGCAACGAGGCGGAGCGGAAACCGGTCCGCATCGGCCTGTTGCAGCGCTATGCCACCGATGTCCTGATGGCGAGCGGCGAACAGAAATTCAGCCGCGCGGCGGCAACGGGCAAGAAAGTCGCCGTTGTTGGCGCCGGGCCGGCGGGGCTCGCCTGCGCTCATCGCCTGTCGATGTACGGCCACGACGTCACCATCTTCGAAGCCAGGGACAAGCTCGGCGGGCTGAACGAATACGGGCTGGCCGCCTACAAGACGCCGGATGATTTCGCGCAGCGGGAAATTGAGTACATCCTGGGGATCGGCGGCATCGAGGTCCGTTCGGGCGCGCGGCTGGGCGAGGATCTAAGCCTCGACGATCTGCGGCGCGATCATGACGCGGTGTTCCTGGGCCTTGGCATGGGCGGCGTCAACGAACTCGGCATCGAGGGCGAGGAACTGGACGGGGTGGCCGATGCGATCGACTACATCGCCGAGCTGCGCCAGTCCGCGGATAAATCGAAACTGCCGGTCGGCCGCCGGGTGGTGGTGATCGGCGGCGGCATGACGGCGGTCGATATCGCGGTGCAGACCAAACGGCTGGGCGCCGAAGAAGTCTCCATGGTCTATCGCCGCGGCCGCGAACAACTGAAAGCCAGCGGCTACGAACAGGCGCTGGCCCAGACCAGCGGCGTGCAAATCCGCCTCCATTCCGCGCCGGTCCGCATTCACGGCGAGGACGGCAAGGTCACCGGCGTCGAATTCGAATATCAGAACGGGTCCGGCGGCACAGGCGAAAAATATGTTCTGACCGCCGACCAGGTCTTCAAGGCGATCGGCCAGAAATTCCTGCCCGCCTGCATCGGCGAGTCGGGTGTTGCCCTGAATGGCGGCCGGATCGAAATCGACGAGGAACGCCGCACCAGTGTCGCGAAGATATGGGCCGGCGGCGATTGCGTGGACGGCGGCGAGGATCTGACCGTCGCCTCGGTCGAGGACGGCAAGCTGGCCGCCGAATCGATCCACCGCGACCTGACCGCATAGCGGGCAGGATTTCGAAGAGGAGAAAGAGCCATGGCTGATTTGCGCAGCGAATTCCTGGGGATCAAGTCGCCGAACCCCTTCTGGCTGGCCTCGGCCCCGCCGACCGACCGCGAGGTCAACGTGACGCGCGCCTTCAAGGCGGGCTGGGGCGGCGTGGTGTGGAAGACGCTCGGCGAGGACCCGCATATCGTCAACGTCAACGGCCCGCGCTACGGCGCGATTCACGGGCCCGACCGGCAATTGCTCGGGTTCAACAATATCGAACTGATTACCGACCGGCCGCTGGACATCAATCTTCGCGAAATCAAGGCGATGAAGAAGGCCTGGCCGGACCGGGCGATCCTGGTCTCCCTGATGGTCCCCTGCGAGGAGAAATCCTGGAAGGCGATCCTGCCGCTGGTCGAGGATACCGGGGCCGACGGGATCGAGCTGAATTTCGGCTGCCCGCACGGCATGTCGGAGCGCGGCATGGGCGCGTCGGTCGGCCAGGTTCCGGAATATGTCGAGATGGTCGCGCGCTGGTGCAAGCAGCACACGCGCATGCCGGTTGTCGTAAAGCTGACGCCGAATATCTCCGATATCCGCCATCCGGCGCGCGCGGCGAAGTCGGGCGGCGCCGACGCGGTGTCGCTGATCAACACCATCAATTCCATCATGAGCGTCGATCTCGACACAATGGCGCCCAATCCGCCGACCGACGGCAAGGGCACCCACGGCGGTTATTGCGGCCCGGCGATAAAGCCCATCGCGCTCAACATGGTGGCCGAAATCGCCCGCGATCCGGAAACCGCCGGCCTGCCGATCTCGGCGATCGGCGGCATCACCACCTGGCGCGACGCGGTGGATTTCATGGCGCTGGGCGCTGCCAACGTGCAGGTCTGCACGGCGGCCATGACCTACGGTTTCAGGATCGTCGAGGACATGATCGAGGGGCTGTCGGCCTTCATGGACGAAAAGGGCTACAGCGGCACCGGCGATTTTGTCGGGGCCGCCGTGCCCAACGTCACCGACTGGCAGTATCTGAACCTAAACTACGTCGTGAAGGCGAGGATCGACCAGGATCTCTGCATCAAGTGCGGGCGCTGCCACATCGTCTGCGAAGACACCTCTCACCAGGCCATTACCGAGACCAAGAACGGCGTGCGCTACTTCGACGTGAAGGACGAGGAATGCGTCGGCTGGAACCTGTGCGCCAGGTTCTGCCCGGTGGACGGCGGCATCGATATGGTGCAGCAGACATCGGGAACCGAC
>SDBV01008081.1_pt1 | contig 14247 bp, 6 predicted proteins | sample 2277081 | NCBI WGS metagenome assembly SDBV01 (sample SAMN10402039, study PRJNA504765) | marine sediment metagenome | isolation source: marine sediment core GS10_PC15, 223 cmbsf | place: Arctic Ocean: Southern Knipovich Ridge | collected 2010
GGTTGGGGCGAATGGAGCGATTGGTATTGGTACATCTACCCGGATGGTGTTGCCGTCAAGCGCATGCGGTGTTGGCACGAGTTTAAGGGCAGCCACGAGTGGCACACCGGCTGGCCTACCATGCCGCCCAACGTTCGTCCGGAAGATGTCATCGAAACCAAGCCTTTCCTCACCTTGATTGACTTGGAGGAACAGGTCTTCAATCACGACTGGCCCTGCACGGCTCCCATTAGTTTTTCCGGCGGTAAAAATATCCACCGCGTCAACATGAAAGGCTGCTACGATCCGGTCGACATCTCAGATAACACCAACGGCAATTCAGTCTATGGCTTTAACGATCGGACATGGTATTCCCAGTTTCCAGTGTGGAACCACTGGCCCATCTCGCTTTCAGAGAGTGTCGGCCGACCGGCTAGCTTCGCCGACCGCGCCTCGCACAGTACGTTAATTCTAGCAAATCCCCAAACCTATGCCAAGCAAACAGGCGATGTACCCTTTGAAGAAAAACTGATGCTCGAAGGCATGACAAACCTGAGTAACAGTGAGTTGGTGACCTTGGCGAGATCGTGGCTGAAATCGCCTCGGTTAAGTAATGTCTCCGGCGCGACCAGCCGAGGATATGATCGATCCGAACGGGCATATAAACTAACAGCAACAGCCCAGAAGATTTCATTTCAGATCGATGCCTCAGATGCTAATCCGATCTACAACCCGGCATTCGTCATAAAAAACTGGCACAGCCCAACAGCCAATGCAACCCTAAAGATCGATCGGGTAAGTTGCAAAACCGGCCCGGATTTCCGACAGGGCGTCATCATCGACACAGATGGAACATATACCTTGGTCATCTGGCTCGATTATCAGGCAGCGGCAACCAGAACTTTTGAAATAAATGGTTCAACCTGAAAATAGTTACGCTTATATCAAATGGCTCCGCTGTGCGGAGCAGCTTAATTGCTCTTCGTGGAAGGGCCTAATGAAAGGACCAGCGTGGTGAACCACATTGGCCTGTTACATATTGAAGTATAAGTTAAAATAAATATCAACAGAAGGAAGAGTTTACCTGTAAGTGATAATAATTATTAGCCGACAATAATACCATGATCAATAAAAATTGAAATATAATGAATAGAAAAAAACAGTTTCCGGTCATGTTGGGTGTTATATTATCCTGTGCCATATCAGTGTCACTATCGGGTCAGATAGTTGACAGTGGTGATATACATTATGAACCGACCTGGGAGTCGCTTTCACAGCATTCTACTCCGGAGTGGTACGAAGATGCGGTGCTGGGTATATACTTTCACTGGGGTGTCTATTCGGTTGCGGAAATGGGTGAGTGGTATGCCCAGCATATGTACCTCGAAAAGGGAGATATATATCATAGTGGTGATAAAGAGTACCATACAAAGACCTGGGGCGATCCCTGTACGGAATTTGGGTATAAAGATTTTGTTCCGATGTTTAAAGCTGAGAAATGGGATCCGGATTATTGGGCTGAACTTTTTGAGTATGCAGGAGCTGATTTTGCCGGTCCCGTCGCTGAACACTGTGATGGATTTGCTATGTGGGATAGTGAATACGATGAATATAACTCTATGGACAAAGGACCTCACAGGGATGTAGTTGGAGAGATGGCCAAGGCAGTCAGGAATCATGGTATGAGGTTTATTACAACATTTCATAACCTTCGATGGAGCTGGCGTGACGCTGCCAGGATACTTTGCCCCGAAGGCGTGGGCTTTAATGATCCGAAATACTCAGGCCTGTATGGCCCGGTGCATAAACCAGGGGATCCAATGACAGAAAGTTTCAAAGAAGAATGGTTAAATAAGATGATCGAGGTTATTGATATGTACCAGCCAGATATAATATATCTTGAAGGGGATATTGGCAAACCTGTTGGTGAGAAATATTCAATGCCTTTTCTTGCTCATTACTTTAATTCAGCCGTTGGATCAATTTACAGGCACTCATCCGATTGGGGTAAAGAGGTAGTCGTTACCCATAAGAAAGATGACCTTCCTATGTCCTGTTCTGTATTGGATATGGAAGGTTATAGTCTTAAGGAACCCGCTAAAGAGAGATGGCAAACTGATCAGACTGTATTAAATAAATGGTACTGGGGTTATGATATGCATGCAAAATGTCTTCCCGTTAACCTGCTGATTGACGGAATAGTAGACAGGACAAGCAAGAATGGAGTCACATTGTTGAGCATCGGGCCAAAAGCCGATGGTACAATCCCGAATGATCAGATAGAGGTATTAAAAAAGATTGGTGATTGGATGAAAGTGAACAAAGAAGCATTGTATGCAGCCGATCCTGCTCCTTTTGCAAAAGGTGGAGTTGACACATGGATGGCAGGCACCCTGAGATTCACTGAAAAAGGATCGTATCTATATGCTATCGACCTGGAGAAGCCTGAAGCAGGTGAGATAATTCCAGGTGTAAGGGCTGTTGAAGGTTCAAAAATATATATGCTTGGTAGTAAAAAGAAATTGGCCTGGCACCAGGATGGGGCAGATTTAGTGATAGATGAAATACCCGACCCATTACCCTGTGATTACGCCTGGGCATTTAAAATACGTATAAATGAAAAACAGGTATTCTGACCCAGAATACCAGGAGATTATTAAGGACCTTAAAAAGGAATTGAAACTTATGAGAGAGGAGCTTAATGAAACCGATGAGAAATATCCCAGGATACAGAAAATCATAGAAGAACACTGGAACGATTAAATTATTAAATAATGAAAATATCTGATCTGAGCATTAAATATGCAGTCTTAGCTATTATTGGTTTTTCCCTATTGTCAGTTGAAAGCAATGCTGTCAATAAAGACAAAGGGTCTTCAAAAGATGATTTTAATCTTATCTATAAACAGGATTTTGAGGACTTTAGATCTATTAGTGATTTTGTATTTGCCAGTCCTGATCGATGGTCGGTGAAATCTACTGGAAAGATCTCCTATCTCGAGTGTTCCGGAAGTGATAAGGAAAATATTGGTTTACTAGTCTGGAGAAGACTGGAAGATTACAACATGGAATTTGATATCATGTTCTTATCCGGGAAAAAGAGTTCAGGGGAGTTTCAATTAATATATAATTTCAGGGAACCTGATAGTTATAGCGATATCTTATTAAAGGATAAGAAAATTGAAGGAAGGAAATGGACAAAGATCAGACTAGAGAGGAATACCCTTGAGGGTGAAGTAAGACTTTATCTGGGAGATAAGACAGAACCGGAGATAATATCTTCAGATGAGTTGAAGGAAAATGGCTGGCCTGGTTTTGCTTCATTATCAGGCTCTTTCAGAATTGATAATATAAAAGTCTGGGCTCCAGGTAAATTAGAAGCATGGAGGCCCAGGTGTTATCCTTCCAAACCCGCCGGTAAATTACAAAAACAGCCTGATGTAAATGATGCTTCGTTCACGGCAATATTTAATGGGGAAAATCTTGATGGATGGAAGCCTTTGAATGGAACCGCATTATACTATGTAGAGAATGGTGATCTGATTGGTGAATGTAACCCGAAAGCAAAATTGAATACTTATTTGAGTACTGAAAAGGACTATGATGATTTTATACTTGCATTTGAAGTTTTATATGAGAAGCCTGGAAATAGTGGTGTCCAGATCAGATCAAGGCAAAGAGAAAAGGATGGGCTGGTTACAGGCTACCAGATAGAAATTGACCAGTCTGAAAGAAGATGGTCAGGTGGTTTTTATGAAGAAAGGGGCAGAGGATGGTTCACTCCCCTTGTGGGAGAGTATCATACCCAAACAAGGGCTGCTTTCAACCTAAAGGAATGGAATCTGATGGTAATTAAGGCAGAAGGTAATCATTTTCAGACCTGGGTGAATGGTGTCCCTGTAGCTGATTATTATGATACAGACGATGAATTTGCCGCTTCTCAAGGCTTTATAGGTTTCCAGGTACACTGGCCTGTAAAACCCGATGCAATCGGAAAACTTAGATGGAGAAATATTAAGATTAAGGAACTTTAACTATAGCAGGAATAGTATCAAAAAAAAATGGCAATGAACAGAAGAAATTTTATTCGCAAAACAGCCGGAGCCACAATGGCTACTGCTGTAGTTCCTAAACTAATGGCCGGATACCGTTATTCTGAAAGTGAAAACAGGAGCATATTAAACAGAGTTATCAGCAAAGAAATCCCAATGCGATGGGAGGATTCAATGCTAAGTGGAAATGGTTCAACAGGCATAATGGTTAAAGGACTCCCCCTGGATGAATGTATTATTGTTAATCATGAGAAATTCTGGACTGTAGGAAATGATTACAGGCCTGAGACTCCTGATATGGCAGAAGCGTGGGTTGAAGCAAGAAAAATTGCCAAGGAAGGACGGTACATGGATGCAGATAAGTATATAGGTGAAAAATCAAGGGAGCGCTATAAAGAAATGTATGGGAAGAAGTTTTCCGGGAACCGCCCCAGATATGACAGGACACATCCGGGATTTCATTTTCTTGTTTCTAATGATAGCAATGGTAAGCCGCTGGGATACAGTAGGCAGACAAACTTTGAAACAGGTGAAGTGTCTGTTTACTGGACCGATAACAGGGGCGACTGGCAGAGAAATATCTTCGTTTCAAGAACCGATGATGTTATTGTGATGGAGATTATCCCTCCTCCAGGTTTTCCTGTTGACTCTAAGCTTAGTTTTGTAGAGGCACCTGGGAAGCTTGATGGTGATATCAAGACCATGGATATTGAACATGGGGAAAATGAAATCTACCTGCATGCTACCTATGGAAGAACTATGGGTAAAAAGAATCATGAAGGATATCATTCACTTGCACGTATTTTCAGGTCAGGTGGATCTTCCAGGCCTGTCGCAGGAGAAAGGACAGAAGTCAGGGATGCTGAGAAACTACTTGTGGTTATGAGGGTTGAATATCTGGATGATGATAGTAAGGCCGACAGGAATAAACTGAGAACTGAAATAAGTAAACTTCCTTCCTCTTATAATGAATTATTAAAACCCCACGCTGCAGCTCATGGAGAGATGTTCAGCAGGGTTACACTTGACCTGGGAGGTATTCCGGGAGATGTAGAGTCGAGTGAGGATCTCCTTGCAGATGCACTGAAAGGTGAATCATTGCCTGAATTCTTTGAAATGATGCATGCAGCCGGGAGGTATGCACTTATTACTGGCGGAACTGGTGACCTGGCACCTTCCTTGATGGGACCATGGGGCAATGAATGGAATCCTCCCTGGGATGGCAGGTATACTTTTGATGCCAACCTGAACCTTGCAGTAGCTGCTGTATCGCAGGGGAACCTGCCTGAGGTTATGGATACGTTCACTAAGTTTCTGGAACTAAATCTTGATGACTGGAGGAAAAATGCTAAGTTGATGTATGGTTGCCAGGGAGCTGTTGCCGATTTATGCCAGGGATTCAGGCATGGTGCAGTCCTGATGCCAACCTACCCGTGGACAGGAGGAGTGGGATGGCTTGCAAGGTATATGTATGACCATTTCCTTTTTACACAGGACAAGAAATACCTTGCAGAACATGCTATACCAATGCTTAAGGAAGCAGCAGAATTCTATATAGATTTTCTGACTAAATACCCTGAAAAGGATGGAAAATATGTTTTCTACCCGTCAATATCACCTGAAAATTCTCCTAAAATGGAGCCTGCCGATCAGAGTACTAATGTAGTACCTAATTCAACAGGTGAAATAGCAATATGCAGAGAAGTATTCACAACTCTTATTGATGGTTGTACGACTCTAAATATTGAGCAGGATAAAATTCAACTATGGCAGGATTTACTGGATAAATTACCTGATTATAAAATAAATGAGGATGGGGCCCTTGGTGAATGGGCATACCCGGGTCTTGGAGATAATTATAACCACCGTCATTGTTCCCATTTATACCCTGTTTATCCCGGATTGGAAATATCACCCATCAGGACACCAGAATTGTATGATGCTGCAAAAGTTGCCATGGAGAAACGCCTGGAGGCCGGTCTTGGAAATAATTCAGCCCACGGGATAATGCATATTAGCCTTGTCGCTGCCAGACTGAAAGATCCTGATCTTATGTGGTATATGCTTAGTACTTTCGCAAAATTCCCATTTGTAAATACCAGTTTTATAACATGCCATAATCCTGGTCCAAGAATTTATAACCTTGATGCAACCTTCAGTATGCCTGCTGTAATGACTGAGATGCTAGTTTATTCTGAGCCGGGTGTAATAGAAGTCCTGCCTGCATTGCCTCAGGATAAGTTTATCAGAGGCTGCCTTAAGGGTGTTATTGCCCGTGGTGGAATAACAGTTGAAGAGCTGAACTGGAATAAAACTCTGGGGCAGGTCAATGTTGTTCTTAATTCACTGACTGATCGGACTATTAAATTTCGCCTTGGAGTTGATATGCGCTATATCAGAGCCGGAGAAAGAGATCAGTCTGCAAGTGTAAGACAAATACAAAAGGGTGAAGCTGAGGTTGATCTGAAAAAAGGTAAATCATTCAAGATAAGCTGCCGATTTTGATATTATACTTAAAAATGTAGAATAATAACTAGAAAAAGCGATGTAATTTGCTTATATTCAAAGTGTTAAGATTTCAACAAGTTGATGTTGCATCTTCTCTCAGCAAAACTCAAGCAAGCTTGGTTTTGCATTCGTTCATCGCAACATTTCCAGGCAGTAACATCACAAAATATTCCGGTCTCAATACCGTAACAAAATCTATGAAAATAAACATTCACGTCGCGGAGTTAAACCAAATTGGCCTCAATTGAATAGCCTTTGTTCATATACCAGATTAACCCTGGTTCAAAAAACTCAAATTGGATATTTAAGTATTATTAATTAGAGGAAAATATTATGATTAAAAAGGTCTTATACTCTGTTCTTATTATTACTAACCTCATGTTGGGTATTAGCTGCAGCTATAATACAAGGATATTAAATATTTCTTCCCAGCATGATATTATACCCCTTCCAAAAGAAATTGAACCTTTAAAAAAATCGTTGCTGATAACTGAGGGCAGTAAGATATATTATCAAGAACAGGAGCTTGCATCTTTGGTTGAGATTTTTCAAAATGAGCTAAAGGTCCTATGTTTAAAAAGCTACGAGGCGGCAAGCAGTGGCAGGGCAAAGTCAAGCATTCTGTTTTCCATCGATTCATCGCTGGCGGCTGATGAATATAAAATTTCTATTGACAGGATCGTTAATGTAAGGGCTGGGAGCTACCAGGCAGCAGCTATGGCAAAAGCAACGCTCTTGCAAATAATGACTTCCACAGATGAGGGTATTGTTCTTCCAAGGTTACATATTTCTGATCAGCCGGGTGCAAAGTACCGGGGTCTCCTGGTTGACGTGGCACGTAAGTGGCATAGCATTGAAACTGTTAAGAAGGTGGTAGATCTGTGTTCTTACTATAAGATCAATTATTTACAATTGCATTTCACAGATGACAATTCATGTACATTGCCTTCAAAAGCTTTTCCTGAACTGCCCACGGAAGGCAGGCATTATACATTTGCACAACTAACTGAGATGGAGCAATACTCTCAACAGAGAGGGGTTACCATTATTCCGGAAATTGAAATGCCAGGACATTCCAGTTCAATAAATAACAGTTATCCGGAGATATTTTCAGTAAAAGGGCACTCTTCCGGACAATATATTATGAATATAGGCAAAGAAGAGGTTTATGAGAGTCTGGATCTGATCATTGGTGAGATGACAACTATTTTCAAATCTTCACCTTACTTTCATATCGGTGCTGATGAAACAAGATTAAGTCGGCTGGAAGAGGAGCTTGATGTTCATACCTGTATGAGGGATAATAAGCTAGGTACTGATATTAACGAGCTATACAGACATTTTATAGTGAGGATGAATGATATTGTGAAGAAGCATGGTAGGCAAATGTGCATATGGGAGGGATTTGCAAAAGAGGGTTATGTAAAGATACCGAAAGACATAATCATTTTTGAGTTTGAAACATCTTATCAGCTACCAGGTGATCTGCTCAATGACGGTTATACTGTCGTTAATACTTCATGGAAACCTTTATATGTTGTCAATGGCAGAAAATGGTCACCTGAACAGATCTATGGCTGGAATATGTGGCGTTGGGAGCATTTTTTTGCATCTCGTCCTTCCTTTAAGCCTATTCAATGCAATAAGACAGATCGGGTAATTGGAGCACAGATGTGTTCATGGGAGCAGGATGAGAGTATTGAATTTCCAAGTATCCGGAGACGACTGCCCGCTCTCTCAGAAAGAGTATGGTCGCCAGAGGCTAAATTACCTGTTGACGATTTTATGAGACGGTTAGAAAGGACTGATAGTATATTGTCTATCCTGCAAAATGATAAGCGCCAGGATGAGGTTGAATCAATATATTAGTAATATTATCAGTAGCCCTTATGATAGTAAAGTATAAGTTTCTACCACGCTAATAAAATAAAGGGGGAAGATTTTGAATATTATATCGAAGCAGAATTCGACTCAGGTGATCACATTGTTTATCCTGCAACTGCCAGAGAAATAAACAATACTGTAATTGTTCTGAATAATTGAGATTATACATTAAAAATGTAGAATAAAAACTAGAAAAAGCGATGTATATTGCTTATATACAAAGTGTTAAGCTTAAATATATCAACAAAAAAACATCGCTATATTTAGCGGGGACGGATTGGTCAAAGCATTGCTGAAGCTGGATAAGGCAATAAATAAGAACGCCATATCGGCCACCTTGAAGAACCTGGGACAAATTGGGGCACGCAAACTACAAAGATTGATAAGAGTATTCTGGAAGTAAGCCTGGAAATGTCTCCATGGTCAGCAGAAGTAACTGATATTATCGGACAAAAATAAAATGCAATAATATGATAACAAGGCGACGTTTTTTAAAGGTTACAGGTTTTACCGCAACAGCGAGCTTAATAATACCTGTGACCGCTAACTCCCAAATAACTGAAACAGCGATAAGTGAACGGACATTACGCACGATCACATATAATATCCGGGGATGCAATGGTTCTTCTGATGTTGATGATGATCCGGATCTTGTCAGGATTGCACGCCCCCAAATGCCTGCGCGTATTGCTATGGAGCTGGCTCTGTATGAGCCTGATATAATAACTCTTCAGGAGGCACCCGGTGAATCCTTTGTTGCTCAGATGGCAGAACAGCTTAATATGAATTATATTTTTTTCCCCGGAGGAAGAGGCATACCAGGAGCATTGTTAACACGCTGGACTATTTTGGAATACCAGGATTGCCCGTTGATTAATTATTCAAAACGACCGGCCGAGTTATTTACCCGCCATTGGGGAAGGGCGTTACTTGATACCTCATTAGGGAAGCTTGCTGTTTATTCCGCTCACCTCTGGCCCTATGAAAAAGGAAACGATGGGCGAGAGGTTACTGAAATAATAAGCGTTATGCAAACAGATATACGAAGTAATCAATCATTGATCTTCCAGGGCGATCTCAACCATACTCCTGATGGCGATGAATATATTCAATGGAAAAAGGCTGGCCTGATCGATGTATTTGCAACCCTCGGGACAGGGATCCCGTTCACATCTCCAAATTCACTCAGGCATCCTGCATTAAAGGAGCGAATAGATTATATATGGGCTTATGGGCCTATCGCGTCTATGATAGATCAATGCAGTGTCCTGTATGAACGTGCCTTCAGAAGCCACCACCAGGACCCACGATCCTTCTCTCTCAGCGATCATCTTCCTGTGATGGCAACTTTTATTGAAAAAGACCAATAACTATGATGAAAAATAAGAAGTTGAAGCGCGCGATATACTTGTTTGTGACTAAGAAAGCAGGAACTGCTATACGAACGATTGGATTGTTTGCTGTATTGATGGTTTGTCAGCTGGCCTGTTGCCAGCCAGAAAAAATTAAGCCAACTGTCAAGCCGTTTGATCCATCGTGGGAATCGCTGTCTCGCTACGAATGCCCGCAATGGTTTCGCGATGCTAAGCTGGGTATTTATGTGCATTGGGGCGTCTATTCGGTAGCTGCGTACGGCGAGTGGTATTGCAGGAGGATGTATGAAACCGGTGGATCAACCTACAAGTATCACGTCCAGAAGTATGGTCACCCCACAGAGTTCGAATACCGTGACCTGATTCCTATGTGGAAGGCGGAAAAGTTCGATGCGGATGTCTGGCTTGAATTGTTCAAGGAGGCCGGGGCCCGATACTTCACACCTTGTGCCGTGCACCACGACGGGTTCGATCTGTGGAACTCAAAACACCATCCCTATAACGCTGTAAACATGGGCCCGAAGAAAGACCTGATTGGCATGATGCGTGATGCGACGAAAAAGGCTGGCTTGCGCTGGGGGTTCACCACCCACCTGTCGCGTAATTATTCATGGGCGCAGACCTGCTACAACGCTGACACCGAAGGTTCCCTAAAGGGCATCCCCTACATCAGCGACACTCCGGAGGCCCGCGTCTTCTACCACGAGCCGCATGGAGATACCAACCACCGCCAACCGATAAATCCGCCTGAATACTGGAAGAAGCAATGGATTGATCGCATGTTTGACCTGATCGATAACTACCAACCCGATTATCTGTTCTTTGATGGTGCTATTCCCTTTGCCGGTGATGATGGTCAGGCAGGTCGTACTGTCATGGCCCACTTTTACAATAACGCTTTAAGCCGCTATAGTTCACCACAGGCAGTGATGACCATCAAAAAGATCGAAAATCATGGGATCTACCGGGATGGTGTGTCTACCATCGACGTTGAGCGAGGAAAAATGGACAAACTATACTCCGAGCCCTGGCAGACTGACGACTCAGTTGGCCCATGGGGTTACCGTGCAGGAGCAACATACAAAAAGCCAGGCGAGGTGATCGATAAGTTTATCGACATCGTAAGTAAGAATGGCAACCTGTTGCTAAACGTTCCGCCGCTGGCCGATGGGACGTTCGACGATGCTACGCTTAACATACTGCGAGAATTGGGCAAGTGGAATCGACAGAATGGCGAAGCTATATTTGGCACCCGCCCGTGGACGCGTTTCGGCGAAGGAGATATGCGATTCACACGATCTGAAGATGGTACGAAGATATATGTATTATTCCTCGAATGGCCGACCGATTGTCGTGCGACGATCTGCTCACTTGCACCATGGGAAGGACCGATCGAAGGTAAGATTTCAGAGCTTACGCTTCTAGTCAGAGAATGGTCGGTGAAACATAGTCTCGATTCATCAGGCCTGCATGCCGAATTGCACGGAAAAACCAATCAACATGCCGTTGCATTGAAGATAAGCCTTGATGGCTGGCTGACGATGCGTAGTCCTCTTGTTCCGATCGTTGTTTCCCCGTCAGCCTCTTCCACAGAGCGGATTGCTGCCGGGGAACTAGCCGCCGGACTTGCCAACACTTATCCTGCCTATCAGTTCGACGTGACCGAAGAAGAACCGTCAGCGGGGCCGCTGATACGACTGGGCTGTCGTGAAAGTTGGACAATGCAATCAGAAGACGTAGCTGCTCGCCTTGAAGGCCCGGAGAGTTATGTCGTATCGCGCGAATTTGTCGATGGACGAACTGTAGGCCAGATTATCGGGGAGGACCCGGCCGGTGCAGCATACGGCGCTTATGAACTTCTAAAACGGCTGGGGCATGGCCTCTACCTGAGCTTCGAGACTCAGCCTGAGCCTCATGATATTTTTGACTTCGAGGACTGGGATCTCGCTGACCGTCCTTTATGCCGGCGTCGATTTGTCTTGAACTGGCATAATTTTCTCAGTGGGTGCTCAACATGGAACGTTGAGGATTGGAACCAGTGGACAACGCGTTTACAAAAGATGGGCTACAACGGTGTAATGGTACACGCTTATGGCAACAACCCTATGGCCGGCTTTACATTTAGGGGTGTACAAAAGCCGGTAGGCTACCTTAGTTCGACGCAGATTGGACGCGATTGGTCGACTAACCATGTGGCAGACGTGCGGAATCTATACGGCGGCGAGCTTTTTGATACTCCCGTCTTCGGCTCGACAGCCTCTGTTGATGGAAGTGATCGGTACCGCACCGAAGCAGCCCAGACAATGATGGCCAAGTCGTTCGAACATGCTCACCGACGAGGTGTAGACGTCTACTTTGCCCTCGATGTTGGCACTGCCTCGGCGAATCCGCAAGAATTGATCGGCTTACTTTCCGAGTCAGCCCGATTCCGGATTAAGCCACGGGCATTCGGACTGGAGTTACCTGAGGACGAACCATTCTGGCTTGCCGATCCTGATACCGAGGAGGGGTATGAGTTTTACAAGGCCCAGATCGAACATCTTATGAAGGTTTACCCACAGATCGATGTCCTTGCCCTTTGGGTACGTATGCAATCGACGCCATGGATGGGTTTGGAGCTTTCCGAGTTACCGCCTAAGTGGAGAAAAGAATATGAGCAAGAGCTTGCGAGAACACCTGAAGCAGCCAAGATGTGGCGTAGTGTCGGTCTCTTTGGTGTTAGTAAGATTGCCCGGGCAGTACAGCGTGCACTGACAGAACTCGAACGTGATGATGTGAAGGTAGGCCTGGGAAGTTGGTGTTTCGACTATTGCCCGGCTGCCGATCGTTTTCTTCCACCTGATGTCGAACTCTTCCCACTGGATTATCGCGTTCTCGAAGGCCAATCGCTACTGGGCACAGCAGAGCGCCGTAAGGAAATTGCTCCTATTTGCAATAATCGCCCGGTCTGGCCAATCGTCTGGGCACAGCACGACGATGGTCATTACGTCGGTCCACCTTACATGCCGCAGGGTGAGTTCCATGGGGCGCTCCAGGATGCCGGATTAGAGGGATTCGGGGTGATCCACTGGCTTAACCGTCCACTGGATATCTACTTCGAGTCGCTGGCTCGCCAGACGTGGAAAGGCACGGTTGACGAACCACTCGCGACAACATGCTTACGAGTGGCTACTAAAATGTTCGGACCAGGTGAAGCTGAGAGGATGGGCGAGTACCTGCTCGACTGGATTGGTAATGCACCACGGATTGCCCGTGAGACACGCGACTACTTTATCGATCATGAATTGCCGGCGCCTGCTGAGATCGAGCCGGGTATCAGGAGTCGATTGGAGATGTTAGAGTCAGTCGACCTCAATGAAGCATCATCTGGTGTGCGGGCACGTGTGCAATATTTTCAGGGATTAGAGAACTTCCTTCTCAATGTTCATAGATGCGAGTCGCTCTATCATCAGGCCCTGAAAGAGAAGAATGACGGAAGGATCGATGAAGCCCGACGAACCATGGCTCTGGCTCAGCCTGAGCAGGTCATAGAAGCCTTCGCCCGTACCAACAAATTATTGAATCCAACCAGCGGCGATCTAGGACTGATCGTCTCTATGAACACGCGCTGGCTGACACACTACATCGCTTTGAAACAGGAACTTGGCATAGAGTCCATATATTATGATTTCTCTCCAACCTCGCATGACCCGCTTGCGCAGGTCCCAGGACGGTTCACTTTTCGTTTCGAACCGTCTCACGAGGTATGGCAATGTTATGGCGAACATGAGACCGGTGCAAGAGTTTGGTCGACCGAAGCAGCTGATCTACCGGAAATATACCGCTCGGGCCTTGTAACAAATAAGCTGCTGACACTGAACTTTCAACCGATGATGAGCGAAGTCGTAGACGGTGATTGGGACGATGCCACATTCCCTGCAGGCAATTACCGTATGAAGCTAATGTTCCTGGAGCCGGCACACGAAATAGCAGGACAGCGTAGCTTTGATGTAGTACTCCATGTCGGGGATAAACATGAGGAGATAGTACGTTCATTCGATCCGTTTCAAGAGGCTGGCAAAAGAAATCGACCCTGTACGATCCAGCATGATTTTCATACTGATGTTCCCGGCCCTGTCGGTATAACCCTGACCCCACGTATTGGAGAAGTGATTATATGTGGTGCTGTGCTCGAACCAATTGATAAGAAGAAAAACTGAAACCGATATACTTAAAATTCAAGAAGTATAGTAGTTATGAATAATATTGAAATAATTTAGAGGTGAAAAAATGAGGGATAAAAAAGTATCAAGACGCAAGTTTTTGAAAAATGGCGCGATACCAGCAGCAGGCGCGGTAGCGATACCGTCCATTGTTGCCGCAAATGCAGGTGATGCCCCAACGCCTCACGTTGCTTTCACGGCCGATCATCCGGGCCAGCAGTCGGTGACACCCACAGGCGGGTTAAAGAC
>SDBV01008082.1_pt1 | contig 14244 bp, 17 predicted proteins | sample 2277081 | NCBI WGS metagenome assembly SDBV01 (sample SAMN10402039, study PRJNA504765) | marine sediment metagenome | isolation source: marine sediment core GS10_PC15, 223 cmbsf | place: Arctic Ocean: Southern Knipovich Ridge | collected 2010
GTGTCAACACCGAAGGCGGTTTTCTCGTTCCGTCCGAAATGACCGACGCGATCATTGATCTGCGCGAAATTTATGGGGCTTTTAGGAAAAATACGCGAATCTATCCGATGGCCAGCGATCACACTATAATTCCACGGCGAACAAGTGGGATAGAGGCCCACTATCTCAACGAAATCGACGCAATCGCCGAGTCCGAGAAGGGTTGGAATCAGGTAGAGTTGACCGCCAAGAAGTTGGGCGCACTTACGCGGGTGTCAAGTGATTTAAGCGAGGATACGATCATCAACATCGCCGACGATCTTGCCGCCGAGATGGCTCATGCCTTTGCCGCCAAAGAGGATAATTCCGGTTTTAACGGCGACGGAACGCTCGCACACAGCGGCCAAATCGGCATCCGGACCAAGTTTGTTGACGGCGGCCATACTGCAGGAATATATGAGGGTGCTTCTCCGTTTGTAGTGTGGGCGGATGGTTCGCTTGCTGTTGAGATCATTGGCATTATGGCATTGCTGCCGACGTACGCTTGGAGGGGTGCGAAGTGGTACATCAATCCTGCGGGCAAGGTCGGTCTTTTTGACGCGATCACATTGGCCGCTGGCGGCAATACCACAAAGGAAACTGCCGAGGGTACGGTCCCGATATTTGCGGGGTACGAAGTTGTAATGTCCGCAGCGATGCCGGTTTTGCCTGTTAATGGTGAGATCGCCGTATTGTTCGGTGACTTGTCATTGTCCAGTACGCTGGGAAATAGGCGAGACATTGTCGTCAAGATAAGCGATCAGCGATACATAGAGTTTGATCAGATCGGGGTCCAGGCAACCGAGCGTTTCTGCATCGTCAACCACGACATAGGCGACACAGTAACCCCCGGTCCGGTTGTCGCATTGATGGGCAACACTTAGACAGAAGGCGGAATCGAATGGGAGTTTATGCCAATATAAATTTGATGCTTTGCTTGCTTACAAGTCTTTTGTTTGGCGGGCGTTATCGGCAATCGCCCCAGAAATTCCCAGTAAACCGGAGAAGCCGCTCTAAAGCGTGTAGCTTTCGATGGTTACAACAGAAGATAGAAAAGCGAAAACGGAAAACATTTGAGAACCTATTCAAGTGGAATACCATCGTTTAATCAGGGCTGTCCTGTCAGGGTACTCCTATCTCCTGACGGGACATTATGGCCGGGATCGTCCTGTCGGGTCTCTTCAGTTGGCCCGGCAGGACATATTATTAATACATTTTTTGAAACGAAAGGAAAAAGTTATGCAGGCAGCGCGTACATTCAAGTCATTGACACGATCAAAGCAATCTGGGCGACCGGAGGCTAAGAGATATAGCTCGATGGCCGTGAGTGATGAGGTCCGCAGGCATAAGAAGTTTTGGGGGTCGGCAAGCTGGAAGAGGACGCGGCATTCGTTCAAGATAAGGAATCCGATCTGCTGCGATCCGCTTGGAATGCACCCGGAGACAGTGAAGCCGACCGAGCATGTGCATCACAAGATAAGCCTGAAAAGGGACTGGAGGCTGCGGCTTGTGTGGACGAATCTGGCCGGGCTGTGTGGGCTATGTCATAACACGATCACAGGAAGAGAACGCGGTGGCGAGTGCCTGGCCCACCTGTTTCAAACAGGGGAGGGGGGGGCAAATCTCTACGGGTAGGGCGTTCCTCCACCGTGTGTGTAAGCGCGTTTTTTTTATGTCAAATTAGAGAATGAGGGGAAAATAAGAGTTAAAACATAGAGATAATACGAAATGGCAACAAAAAAAGCAATAATTAAAGACAAGAAAAAAGCTAAAAAAGTGGATCCCTTTAGGTCCGGATGCAGATTAGTAAAGAGCTTGCCGGAGGACTGCAAAATTGATGTTCCGGGGTATTTGCGAGGCCCATCGCGGGCGGAATGGGAAATTCAGTCCGAAAATGCCATGAAAAAAGGGGGTCTAACTACCCCTTATTGTTGGCTTTTGTTGGGGGTCTATTGCTATTTGTGGGGGGTTTTTGTCTTTTATGCGGCGGAAATTAAGCTCGCCCAGGGACCAGATAGAGATATGCGAAAAAAGCAAAGCGGCGGCGGATCCAGCCAGCGGAGATTGATCCGGTTACAGTCCGCCCAGCGAAATTGTTCAAAGTTGCTCGATCTTCTAAGGGTCGAACTGGATATAAAAACAACGTAAATTTTAGGGAGTAGTAAATCATGGCAGTAATTGCAAATTTAGCGGTAGTCTTGGCCGCCCGGACATCGGCGTTTGAAAAAGGTATGTCCAGGAGTCGGAAAAAACTTTCATTCGTCCAGCGGCAGGCAATGGCAACTCGCGGCGCGATTCTATCGATGGCGAAGGGTTTTGTTTTAGCTGCCGGCGTCGCCGGTTTAGGCTTAATGGTAAAAAAATCGTTTGAGACGATCGACGCAGTTGCGAAAATGTCGGATGAGCTACAAATATCGACTCAATCATTGAGCGGCCTAAGTCACGCCGCTAAAATTTATGGCACTTCGTTGTCAAGCGTGCAAAAGGGCCTGCAAATTATGGTCCGAAGATTGGGGGAGGCAAACGAGGGCTACGGGGAAGGTTTAAAGGGTCTGAAAGCAATGGGCGTTTCGGCCCAGGAAATGATCGACATGGGGACCGAGAAAGCATTCTTGAAAATCGCCGACGCCGTGAAGGTATCCCAAACAGCCGCAGAAAAAGCAAACATCGCATATCAATTATTTGGTCGCGGCGGTGTCGAAATGATCAACTTGTTAAGCGCAGGATCCAAAGGGTTATTGGAGCTTAAAACCGAAGCCGACAAACTCGGTATATCGTTTAGTAGAATCGATGCTTTTAAGATTGAGCAAGCAAACGATATGTTGGCCAGGATGAGAGCAAGGTTTACCGGAATCGCGCAAACAGTGGCGATCCAATTTGCACCTATTATTGAAGGACTGGGCATTAAATTTCTTGAAATGTCGGACCATGCCGCATTTTCCCAGAAGTCTATAATAAATTCATTTAGATCCTCGGCAGTCGGAGCCTCTAAACTTTTCGATGTGTTGAAACTTTTTCCGTTAGCGTTTAACAAGATGACTGTGGCCGCGGGAACATTACAGCTTGCGTACGCCCATGTTTTTCTACCCAAAAATTATCGAACTCAATTGAAGGCTTACGTTCTCGAAACAAATAAAGCGACAAATCGTGTGCTGGCTAACCTTTTCAAACGAGACTCCATCGACAAGTTTTTTGACGACGTTGAAAAGCGGGCGGCAACAGCGGCGAAGCGAATGCAGGCGGCACTTGCCAGACGACCGCTAACCTCACCTTTGGTCGCGTCAGAAAGTCAGATCACGGCGGGCCAAAGACTGACCGCGCAAACTCGGTCGCCGCTGGAAAAGTTCAAAAAGGATATCGGCGAATATAAAAGTCTGTTGAAGATCGGAACGATCACCTGGGATACCTACGGGCGCGCGGTTCAAGCTGCCCAAAAAGCACTTGAAACTGGATTTAACGAAACTCCTATTGTGAAGATGGGTAAGAGGCTAACCGAATCGCTTTTAACACCGATGGAAAAGTTCAAAAAGGATATCGGCGAGATCAATAAGTTATTTAAGGCCGGGGCAATAACCCGGCAAACTTTTGAACGGGCCATTGCCAAAGGACCCGCGGGGGGCTTCCCGTCACCGGCAACGTCTGACTTCGGCGTCCTGTCGAGTCCGGATGTTAGTATCAAAGGCCTATCGATCGGCGGAAAAGACAGCGGCATAAATACGCTGGTAAGTCAGGGGCAAACGCAAATAAATTTACTGACAGTTATAGCGGCCAAGGAGGAGGTAGCTTAATAGCTAACAAGGGGAAAAGATTAATCGCCTGGTCGCGCTGTGTGGTCAGGTCTTTATAGGAATAGAACTTTATGAAAGGAAAGTAAGATGCCAATTCAATGGAAATTTGATCTGATCGACGGAAACTCCGGCGACTTGACGATCGCAGGCTGGTCGATCGATATGATCGGCGTCGCCATCGGTTACACGGGACCGGCGCAAGGGAATATTTACGCGGCAGTCACGGACGCGTCAACCGGATGTCCGCAGATAGGCGCGGCACACCCAAGAAACTCGCAGGCCCTTTTGAGACGCATTCAGGTCATCGCTTTCTCACCCGAAGAGGTCCGGGCGTTATTCCAGTACCGCGATGTTTTCTCGATAGCGAACCTGTCGGTCGGAGCTACGCTAAACCAGAGTGAGACGAATCTGGATAAGACCGGCAAGGTGATGGATCTTGAATACACATACCCGCCTGACTACCTACAGGATCCATCGCTGGCCGGAAAAACAATCAAGCAAGGTGGACTGGCCCCGAAGGACCTGCCGACTATGACGCGGGTCTACACAATCAAGTCTACGATCAATCCGGAGCAATTGGCCTCCGACTTCGTTGGCAAGTGTAATAGCGTGGAGTGGAAGGGGTTCCCTGTTTATACCTGGCGATGCGAGGCGATCACAGGCGAAAGCACAGACGGTGGTGTGACCTGGCTCACGACTCTTATCTTTCAATATCAGCGTGGCGACGAGATAAAGCCCGGCAGCGGTGAGTTTTTCGGGTGGGGAATTTGGGTGTACTTCATCGACCCCCTAACCGGCAAGCCGCCAAGTGACCTTAAGGAGGGGACTGGTTACAGAACGTATGACCTTTACAAGCAGATCGACTTTAACCAGCTGGGGATATAAAATGAGAATACAACCATTTAGATCGGGTCCCGCAGCCATGATTAAGAAGCTGAACGAGATAATAACCGTGGTAAATTCAGTTTCAAATATGACAGGTGATGGCATGGTCAAGGTCGCCCGGACGCATTTCGGTATGACCCTCAAAATAAACCCCGATATGATCGCCCCCCGCATCCCCAAAGGCAAAGGCGGAGGCGGCGATATCGACGTCGCCAAACTCTATCAGATCGAATCGCCTGCAACCGGTCCGGGCATTTATAATTGCCTGCCGATTCTTATAGACTCCGAAGAATGGAACATCGAGGACAAGTGGGACATCCTCGGCGTCAAACAGGAGGGTGACCCGCCAGTCGATGTCACCGAGACCGAGTTGGTCCTCAACCTTGACGAGCAGGTAAACTCTACGATCTGGGCATTATTCGTGAGCTTTGCCGCCGGTGACTGGTGCGAATACCTGCCGAACGGGAAATACTATCGCAGCATCAAAGGCCACTGCGCAGGCGGATGCACCCCATGGGCCCCAGGGGATTGGACGATAGAGGCCAGATGCAGATACCTTGGCCACGCGTATATTCTGGAGAACTCCGCAAAAACTTCCGCCGATACTACTCCGCCAACCGCAGACGCAGACTGGGTACTCGATGACGATGAGCCGACCGTTGGCAACCACTGGACAACTTACTGGGAACTTGTCACCGAGCCTACCCTTTCCGTAGGCGCAAGGCTTCTGGCGTTTAAGGTAACCGACGATGAGGGCAACACCCGCTTGGTCGGCAGAGCGTTCGGTATTGACTTCATAAAACAATTCTTTAAAGGATGTTCCTAATGGCTAACCAGACGCTAACAGGATGTATCAACTTTGTGACCGGCCTTGCCGAGTTCAATCAAGATGACTGCGAGTATTCCGGCTGTCTCGTGATAGGCGGCGTCCACGACAAGCAGGTGGCTGTGACGATCGATACAATCCTCTGCGACGACATATATTATGGGTGTGTTATATTTCCAGGCGGCACCTTTGAAGTTGTTGTGCCGGATGACTGCTGTAAGATCATTGCAAGAAGCAAAAGCAATTGTACACACTGCGACATAGACACAACTCCACGCTTTCTAACGGTGACATTTGCGGGCTGTGCGGACAATGACAACTGCTGTGATAATTCCAGCAATGACGACTTTATAAGCTCCGATGGAATATCTGGTTTGACAGGCAGAACTTTTACGATAAAACAGTCCGGATCAAATGCTTGCCTTTTTTCCGCAAGCGTTTTCGACGACGGAGCAGAGGTGTTGGGGTCCGCAGAGGTTTTCGACGGGACCTTTCTGCCTGACTGCGCGGGGGCGGATTTAGGGTCTTTTAATATTCAATCAATAGAATGCGGCGTAACAAGGCAAAACCCAGACACAGGAAATGCAGTCTTAAATGGCGGCGTTGATTTTGGTGGCATCCCGCTTGGTATACATATAGCGGATTGTAGCGAGTCTGGTTTGACTTATAATAAATGTATAGAACCGGAGGGAACTATCGGCAACGATCCAACGCCGGAGCTTTGCACGTTGACAGACGGGTGCGAAGCAACCATTTCGGAGGGCCTGCCAGCATGGGGATCATCAACCGATTATTTGAGAGGTGAATATCGAACAAATGACCCGGCGGGTGCCATAGGTTCGGAAGGGTTGAATTTAGGCCGGGACTATTTGTGCAACACAGCAAACACCGGCGAAAATCCACAAGAGTCTTTGAAATGGGCCGTTGATATATTGACGTGGGCTTCGGGCATTAATTATTTTGTTGGTGAGGATGTTTGGTTTGGTACCAGCCAAACTTTTTTTCGATGTATATTGGGTCATACATCAGGGGCAATAACCCCGAATAATTCGACGTATTGGATTGAAGCTTTTGAGCCGTGGATATCAGGAAGGACGTATGTTGTTGGCGCGGGGGTTATTCATGGCGGAGTAAATTATATATGTATATTACAACATGACAGTCAGGAGCCGCCGAACGCGACTTATTGGGTTGTATCATAATGGATTGTAACGAGAGGCCAACTGATTTTGACAAACAGCAGCTTGCAAAGTGCAAAGTCTGCCATTGGGCATCAAAGAGTGTCCGGTTTTGTGGACGGCCCGAATGGGGCGGCATTGACATCGGCTATCCGTCAAAGACAGAGATGGCAAAGTCATTCGGCAAGGCGGTTGTCAAACAGGTAAGGGCGGGCAACCCGAAACGCTCACCGGAAAAGATATCCGAGATGATGCGAATATGTAAACAGTGTCCAAGTTATGTAGCGGACGCCGAGCGATGCAGAAAATGCGGATGCCGAATGCCGGCAAAGATCAAATGGGCGACACAAAAATGCCCGAAGGAAAAATGGTAACAAAACTAAAAATTCTATTATCTGCTTATATCGTCGCCCGTACCAAACAGACCGTCACTGCCAGCCGACTTGATCACTGGAAAATTATTGCCGATAATATATGTGTAACGAAGACTCTTGCCCCACGGATCAACGAACCTAAGCAGGTCGACATCTGGACCGGTTCTGTAGGGGATCGTCGCCACTATCGGCAATCCGCTTTCATCCGTATTCGTAACAAGCTTGCTGCTAAGCTTCGCTATGATCTCGTTGCTGTTAACGCTTCTCGTCAAAAAGTAATACAAAGCCTGACTCGACCAATACTCATCTTCAACTGTACCGGTCGTAACCGTTACCGTAGTGTCATTCTCAAAATTCGCCTGTTCATACGAAATATCCGCTGCAAAGGGAAAACTGCCCTCATCGTCGTAATACAACTCAAGAGCGGTAACGATTATCAAGATACCACCGGTAGCCAATCGCCGCTCAGCCTGAAGTTTAAGCCTCTTACCGCCGCCGACACCCAGAGTCACAAGCACCGATATGATCGCTATTACGACAATCAACTCGACTAAAGAAAAACCTTTGTGCTTATCCATAACTTTTCCTTTCAAAAAAATGCTATCATCGTAACATTACGAACCTTTTGCGGTGATGTCAAGCCATTTTTCGACGTGACACTCATTCAGATCAAGCAAAACGCCCCAGGATCGATTCTAACCGCCGATATAGCTCTGGCCTGAATTACTACCGCAGGTTTGCAACAAAAAGACGCTCACGCCCTGCACAATCCCCTTGCCGGGCAAATCGTCCGCACGGTTAAACCCCGGTATTGAGAGAAAAACAAAAAACTTGAAAAAAAGTTAATTATTTTTATTACTTGACTATCTCATAAAAGTCGAGATAATCCCAAGCCATGAAAAAACAAAAAATTATCGTTGTCTTTATCTCTGTTTTTATGCTTGTTATATCCGTCCGGCAGATTATCTCTTCTTTCACCAGGGATCCTATTGCCAGCGAGATCGTCTCTGTAAAAACCGAGCCTGTCAGGAAAATCGATGTTGTTTTGCAGGGCCCGATTTTCGGGATATATTTGGGCGAGCCGCTGGAAGATCTAAACAACAGACTCGGCTTGCGTTTTGACGAAAACAATATGTGGGTTGTTTTAACATACCCGGAATATCTCACGGTTTTGATGGTGTTTTCTTATGATTATAGAGTTTGTGCGTTGTCGGCCTCTTTTGCTGACATTACACAATCAAATTACGGTGCTATAAAACAAAGTCTGATTCAAAAATATGGACCGCCGGAGAAAAATTGGGACGGTGATCTTGTTGCCCGTTGTTCATTTTTTCCGATAATTGACTATATAAGCGTTGGAATAAATCTAAGACGAAACGCGGATAGTATTGATGCGGATAGAATTACGCTTATGTATATACATACTCCCTTATATTTTGAAATGGAACAAGAAATTTCCCAGCGGAAAAGCGATATCATAGCCGACGACTTATGATAACCGCTGCGGGATTCCTGACAAAAAGACGCTCACGCCCTGCACAATCCCCTTGCCGGGCAAATCGTCCGCACGGTTAAACCCCGATATCGAGAGAAAAGCAAAAAACTTTAAATATTTTTTATTTTTCTGTTGACATTTTCCCGGATAATGCGATAATTCCGATTATGGAATCACAAAAATCAAATCGTGTTGTACTTACCAGAAAATTTAAGGCCAGGGCAAGTCTATCCGCGAGGACGGCTGCGATTTTTGTGATCGTCATTAATCCCTGGCCACTTTTTGAAAAGGAGCGCATTATGAAATCACGAAACCAAACCCCAGAAAACAGCAAACTCGCCGATATCGCAGCCCATTGTAAAATCGCGTTAGACTGCTATAACCCCATCTTTCAGAGGGCGGCATTGACGGCAATCGCAAAGATGAAAAGGGAAAAGCCCTCGGAGGCGGATATTAAGGCAGTGTGTTCCGATCTGCCAGCGAGGGGGCCTGAGGTGTTAGACACTTTAATAAATAGCCTCCTGGACTCACTTGCAGGCCTTACGCAAGAAGATAGGGTGCGGGTCACAGAAGCCTTGATAGCCTTACTGCCAGAAGTGGAGAAAAAGTTTGCAGAGCAAGCCGAAAACAACAGACTGCTTGATAAGATACTCAATGATATTCTTGCGGATATGTCCAACAGCCAGTTAGAGACGATACTCAAAGACGTAAAGGCATCCAACGACTATGTTACAACTCTTGTTTTAGCGGCGGCGTACGCGAAGTTCCGGGCGTAATAAACCAGAATCAACGGCGGGAACGTATGCCCGCTTTTTTACTAACTTTAACGAAAGGTACAATTATGTCTGACGAAACAGAGAGCACGGAAAAAATTAGTGTAATTGAAAGACTGTCGCAGGAAAAAGAAAAGTATAATGAGAGATACAAAACCGACGGTTGCAAACAAGGCAAAAAAGATGCCCAAAAAATGTGTTATGAGGATTTGGTTGAGGTTGCAACCAGCAATGAAGATGTGTATAAAATGACAGCATATGAAACTTGGCTTGAGGACTCAATCAAAGACTTAAGGGCAGATGATTCAATTTTTGACGAAGACTCGTATCTTGATGGTTGGGTCGAAGGTGTTTGTGATTTTTGGAACGAGGTAGAAGACAACCTTTCCTAATTTGTGGACGCCGGATATAATGCGTAATAAACCAAAACCAACGTCGGGAACTGGTCGCCATTTAGTCGCCATTTGGTTGTTTCTTTTGGCGTATTTGTCGTATTTGGTTCGCGTAAAACAGCGGGTATTTTTGGCTGTAAAGTGTGTGTTTTGCGGTATTTATGTATTTTTAAGTGAAAAACAAGGATTTTAAAAAATCGGTCCGAGAGGTTTACAAAACCAGTACTCTACCGTTGAGCTACGTTGGCACGGCTTTCTAAGTCTCTTAATATCAAAGACTTATGTTTTTTGAAAAAGAGCGTAAAAAAGTTGGTCGCCATTTGGTCGCCATATTGAAAGCGGTTTTGTGTGTCTCATACTTAGAATATACCGCCCCTTCGGGGAACTGTCAAAGGAAAAAATATTAGCTGAAATAGAATAATAATCGGGAGTCGGGTTGCTCCGGCGTTCGTCCAGGTGGTGCGGTCCTTGTCCTTCGATCGTATCGCCTGGCCGTCCCAACAGAAAGGACAGATCGAAATGGAAAAGAAAACAAAATTTATCACAATTCAATATCTATACCGAGACAAAGATGAAAATGAGGACTGGCACGGGTGGGAAACTGAAAACCCGGATTGGAGTTGGTACCCTGTCTTGGCTGATCTCAAGCTGTCAATTTCAATCGAGGGGATATTGGAGGCCGTTCAGGACCACTTTCCGGCGGAAAAAGTAATAGCACAGATTGAGGCGGTCGAAGACTTGTCCGTCCCCGCATTAGAGGCCAAGCGCAGAGCGTATAAGATTATGTATCTGGCAGCCGACACAGATAGATTTAAGCACATGGAAGCAAACACATCCTGCTTTTGGCTGCCATACAAGGTAGCAGAGTATATATGGGATATCATTCAATCTAATGCGGCAGTTGACATAAGACAAGCGACTGAGCCTATACCCATCGCAACCGACATCGAGCAGCAGGACAACATCCCAGATACACGGGAGTGGTCTAAGCCTATGTCAAAAACCCGTTTAATGGGTATTTTGAAAATTGACAGCATCGAGAAATTTAACTCTTATGCGGAGAGGTTGGGCCTTAAAACAATCAACCGCAAATCACACCAACTATGCATGGACACCATGACCCCAAAGGAAAAAGACGCCCTGGATCGTGGTTAATTTTCCCAGATTGAGGGGTATTCGAGGGCGATTGGTCGGTATTCGCGGGCGATTGGTCGGTATTCGAGGACATTCAGGGGGTAGGGGGTTTGTGGTTTTATCGCTTTCGGTTAATTTGAAAGCATGACAGATAAACTGCTCACCCCGATCGAAGTGGACATTATTTTTCGGTATCCTACCGGACGAACAATGCGGTTAATTCGCAAGGGCCTGATCCCCTTTGTAACCCTGCCAGACGGGTCGTTCCGGATTGTAGAACAAGCGATTCAAAGTATTGTGCAAGGGGGGTCCGTAAATGTCTGAAAACGCCCCGGTAACATATATCAGCTTGCCGTCATCGATCATAAGAGATTCGCTCTTGACGGCGTCGGCGAAGCTGACCTATGGGGCAATTGCGTATCACCAGCAAGATCGAGGCTTTTGTTGGCCCGCTATTGATACCTTAGCGACGATGGCCGGGCTTAGCCGAAAGCAGATAACGAGGGGCAAACAGTGTCTCATAGAGGCCAATCGGCTTGAAGTGGAGCTGCGTTACCGAAGGTCCAGCATATACCGACTCGCCGTGGTCCATGATGACGAATATGTCCGTATTCCTTCAACAATACTCCATGCGCCAATTACACCAGGGGAAAAAATTGTGTGGGGTTTTCTGAATTTTGCGGAGGGAATTAACGGCGAATCATGGCATCGGCAAACGGTTATCGGCACGAAAACAGGAACACCCCGCCGGTCATTGAGTAGGTGCCTCCAGCAGCTTGAGGCTGCCAGCTATTTGCAGGTTGATCACGTTCACGGTGGGTTAAAACAGCATTGTGTATATAGGGTGACAACAAAGGGTTTTTCAGTGCCCTTTTGGCACACGAGATCTGAATCTCGTGCGCCAAAACGTCCTACAGAAGATAAAACTTTTATAGATGTTAAAAGAAAGATATATATTCATAAACCTCTAAAAATCTTATCCAACCAACCGGACCGGGAAGCCATGCAGCTATTGTACAGGTTTGGCGTTAGCCAAAAAGCGGCCACCCGGATCGTCTACGAGCAGCATACCCCCCTCGAAAATATCAAGCAAGCTGTCCAAAACGCCGCCGCAAAAGAGATCGAAGAGCGCGCCAGGGGGAATCCGTTCAAGATGCCGGGCTATGTCGTCCGCACGCTCGAAGGTGCCCGAAATGAAGTTAAGACGGTTAAGCCGTCAAAGCTATGCAGGGACAAACAAGTGATAGACGATAGACGAAATCAACCGCCGAAGCCGCGAAGCCGTCATTGGCTTGCAAACCAAAAGAGACTATTAGGAGTGGCTTAATGAGTATAACTGAATATCAAAGTGACGAAAGCTACCAACGAGCAAAATTGATATTGCAAGGTGACTTATTCCCCGTAGGGTTTTTTGAGTGGATCGAATCTGAAATCGTCGGTCGCTGGAATAAAAGTAAATGGACGCCAGCAATATTAAAACATTTTCACGAGCAGATTTACCTTAAATACCCGATAGATATAATCACAGCGGCAGCCGTCAAGATCAAATCAGCAAAAGCCGATGACTGTCAAGTTCCCTATGCTGAGATCCTCGTTCGCGCAAGACGACTTTTCGCAAGTCGGCAAGTTGATCGCAAGTTACTCAAAAAGCACATAAGCGAGGAGGCTCCGAAAAATGGGGAATAAGAACTCATCCGCGGGCGTCAAAAAAAGCACACCGGAATACCATCCCCTGCTATCTGGTTACGAGGCGAAAGCATTGGATGCAGCGCAAAGCGCATTTGATACCTATTGCAAATATGAGATCGAAGCCAGCTTTATGGCCGAGGTGGTTATGTTTGACTTTCAAACTTTCGAGGAGGCGTTGGCGGAAATGACCGTGCAGATAAAAAAGAATCCCACCATGGACGAGGCGGCAGTCGAGTCGATCGTCAACAGAAACAGCTTCTTGTTTGGGATAAATAAAGCCATGCTATTGTTTGAGAAAGGTCTGGCTGTTGAAAAGGACGGGGAACTGCAAGTCGTCGAAAAGTGAAAAAATATATAGGGAATTTAAATATGGGAAAACAATTTAAAAGCGAAAACAAAAAGGGCGTCGAGCGGCGAGTGCAGAATTTCGAGGACACCGAGCTGCGGGTCAGTGGCGGTACCGCTCCGGTCATCACCGGGTATGCCGCCAAGTTCGGAAAGTGGAGTGAGGACCTGGGCGGCTTCCGCGAGAAGATCAGAGTCGGCGCGTTCGATGCTGTCCTGGAGGATGACGTTCGAGCGTTAAAGAATCACGACGCGAATTTATTGCTTGGCCGGACCATGAGCGGGACGCTGCGGCTTACCGCAAACACGGTCGGGCTGCGGTTCGAGGTCGATCCACCGGACACCAATGTTGGGCGTGACACGGTAGAGGAGATCCGCAGGAAGGATATCACTGGATGCAGTTTCGGGTTTATCGTTGAGACCGACAAGTGGGCCTATCTTGAGGATGACACCGTGGAGCGGACGATCATCAAGTTCAAAAGACTATTTGACGTTGGCCCGGTTACTTATCCAGCTTATCCCGATACATCGGTTGCCGCCCGCAGCCTCGCGACCTTCAAGGCGTCGGCGGTTCCCACACGCAGCAAGGGGCCTGCGGTCGTTAGCCAGGAAGACAGAGAACGCTTTGCGAGATTGGCCCGGCTAATGGCGAGACAGAAAAACCAACTTTTGAGTTCAAAATTACAAAAAAAGAGGCGAGATATTCTAAGCAAAATTAGATAACCAAAAAGGTACTGGCAGGTTGATCGCCTGTATGAGGTGCCATAGTCAAAAGCCTATTACGGAGGCGCGACGGGACTAACATCCCGCTGTGCCTCCGTTTTTTTTTGGTTAGAAAAAGTAAATAAAACGACCCGCCAAGAATTTCGAGGGTCACGAAAATATCGAAATGCCCCGGACCTCCGGGAGTTTGGCAGCCGCTTCTCCTGGCGGTGGGAATTATGAGTACAAGCTGGCCGAGGCCAGTGGATGCAATCCTAAGATTGCAAGCGACGTGAAAAAATTTAATCGATTAAAAAAAGTTGAAGGGAAAAAAAATGAAAGCGAAAGCGAAAAAAGTAGCGAAATTAAAATCGTTTAAAGGGCCGAAGGCCGAGGAGAACGCCTACCGCGCTGGCATGTTTTTGCTGGCAACTATCGGCGGGAAGGGGGTGGATGGGAAGGGTACCGCACGGCAGTGGTGTAGAGATCACGGCGTAGAGATTCGCGGCGTCCAAACCGAAAGTGTCAACACCGAAGGCGGTTTTCTCGTTCCGTCCGAAATGACCGACGCGATCATTGATCTGCGCGAAATTTATGGGGCTTTTAGGAAAAATACGCGAATCTATCCGATGGCCAGCGATCACA
>SDBV01008083.1_pt1 | contig 14242 bp, 17 predicted proteins | sample 2277081 | NCBI WGS metagenome assembly SDBV01 (sample SAMN10402039, study PRJNA504765) | marine sediment metagenome | isolation source: marine sediment core GS10_PC15, 223 cmbsf | place: Arctic Ocean: Southern Knipovich Ridge | collected 2010
GCTTTCACTACTATAAGCAAAAAATGCCAAGCTCCAATCATCTTCAAAGTATCTTAAACGCCCTATAGGAAAAGGCTTCTGCCCCTCTTCATAGGCATCCAAATAACAAAACTGTCCCTTGAAACGAAGCTTAAGCTTATAGTGAGGGTACCACTTTTGCTTTGCCTCATGAGCAGCTGCTTGAGCAGTAATTTGATTGTAATGTTCCGGAGATATCTTTGTACCGCCGCTGTGAGGATCTATACACCATACTTTCATGTCTTTTAGAATAACAGAATTTACAATTTTTTAAAAGCTCGATATTGCTCAAAAAGTTTAAATGCTCAACTTATGACCGGGTGCAGTATAGTTCGATACTTTCAGCTTCATCTATCATTTGCAATGCAGTGAGGACTGGATCATGCAGTTCCTCAACTTTTTGTCTTACAGTAGCTTGAGCTAAATTCATGAGGATTTGTAGCTCTTTCGGTGAAAGCTTTTTGATGGTAGCCAGTAGTACGTCTTTATCATCTGTTGTTGCGATGATATAGTTGGTATCAATAATGGCATTTGCGGATCTAAGGATTCTTCTGAGCTCCTGAGATGCGCTCCCTATCAATTTATGACGCTGATTTTTGGGAAACGGCCCAATCATATCTATAACCTTTTCAAGAGGCAGTCCTTGTAGTTTCTGTAGCAATGCTCTTATTGAAAGCACGCTCAGTGAAGGAGCACCATTCTGTGGCTCAAATACAAGGCCTCGGTTCTCTTCATCAAATTCATCCTGTGGAGGTATCACCTCAATAGTTGGCAATACATACTCATTTTGACACCCAAGTCTGTTATCTGAAAGATCAAGTTCAATAAGCTCATCAAGCCCATCGAATATATCTGGAGGGAAGGTCTCAATCTTGTTTTCTTGCAAATGAACAACCTTAAGCATCTTATTGTCTTTAAAGAGATTAGGCGGAAGCTCTGCTAGGTTATTCTGCTCAATATGAACTTCTACCAGCCATTGCAGCCTATTAAACGTAGTCGGTCGTAAATGGGTTACTTCATTCCCTCTTGCATTAAATGCCCTGAGATTAGGGTATTTATTAAGATCGGGCAGTTCCGTAAACTTATTATCGGAAATGTTCAACTCCAAAAGAGGGACATTTTCACCAAATAACGCTTTAGGCAATGAACTTAATTGATTACCATCAAGGCGCAACCAGTATATTTCTTCTCTAAAGCCGCTCAGTGCGCGCTCTGGTATATGTGAGATATAGTTGTTACTTAAATCGATGTCGTTTGCCTCTAATTCTTTAAGAGCATCAATTCCGTCAAGGCTGGTTAATTGACGGTTAGATAAGTTAAGTATCCGGTCTTCAACAAGGTCCTGTGGTGTCTTTCCTTCGCTTCTCAGGTCTTCAAGCAACTGTGTAATAGAATACTCTTTAGCAAGTGCTACGACTGATGGATGATCAGTATAGATGCGTTGTTTTTTAAAGCGTTCAATTACCTCTTTTGGCAGCTCTTTTATAGGATTCCCTTTAAACAGTACCGTCTTTAACGAATCATTTCTATCAAACAGGGTGCTTGGAATCTCTTGTAGGCTATTTCCGTCTAAATACAACTCTTCTAGTTCAGGAGCGTAGCTCACCAAATCTTCGGGGATCACGGTCAAGTTATTGTCCGATAACCAGAGTTTTTTAAGGAGAGTAATTAAAAAGGTCCGGAAATTTCCGGACCTTAATACAACATTTGGAATAGGCTTATTTAGCAGCGTCATTGATATTATCATAATACTTCTTGATGCCATAGAGGGTATCACGCATTTCACCAAGGTCGATGCCACTTGGTGGCTTAGGACGCTCTTCCTCTTCCTCTTCTTCATCATCTTTCTTTTTCTTCCAGAGCTTTTTATCTGCTATACGTTCTACATCAAGACCATAATGTTTTTCCTTGGCATTATCTACCGTTTGGCGCGGGCTTGTGTATTCATGAAGACTACGCGGATCTATTTGTTTATAGATAAGCTCATTCAAGTCTTTAATAACCTTACCAAACTTAGCACCTGAATCTTTCCATTCAGCTTTAAGCACATCATTAAGCTTCTTACCAGGACCAGGGGCAATCTTCTTCAATTTATCTCTGAGAGATTTGAGCTTATAGTCATCATGGAACTGCTTAAGCTGCTTAATTGATGAAGGATTGCGATCAGCAGGCAGGGTAAGCTCTAATACCACATCATCCATGATCTTTGAAAGCTCATACTCGTCTTCTACGGTCTCACCAGCGCGAGTTTTATATTCCTGCTTGATCTTATATTTCTTATCCTTAGCATCAGAGAGGATCTTAGCGATATCTTCCATTTCATTGGCAACCTTCATGTCCTCTTTAGTTGCCTGCTTCTTAGCCGGTTTGACTTCAGCCTTCTTCTTATCCTTCTTATCGTCTTTCTTCTTGTCATCCTTCTTGGCTGATGGTTTGTCTGACGGCTTACCACCTTTATCAGGAGCAGCTGCTTTACCTTTAGGTTGTGGCCTACGCTGAGGTCTACCACGACGTCCAGGCTGTCTTCTTGGACCTCCTGGTCTTCCGTACCGTTTTTGGCCCATCTTGCGGTAGAACGAGTCATAGGGACCTTTTTGGCGACCCTTCATTCGTGGCTTAATTTGTGGGACAATCACACGGCGTTTAGAGCGTTCAAACGCCTCTTTTTCACGCTGTTGTTGCAACTTAGCCTGTTCAAGCTCTTGTGGCTTGTGCTTTTCAAGTAATTGTTTAAGCTGACCAACCACACGATCTGTCGTAAATGCTTTATTCATCGCAGTAAATAACTGATCAAACGCCCGCATAGATATTTGTTCTTTAGTGGTCTCTCGGGTGATCTTGTCGGTCAGCGTAGCATCAAGCTTAGCCCGTTTCTCAGGATCCTTAAGCTGTTCATAAGAGCGCTTAATAAGTCTGAAGGTACGCTCAGCAAGCTTAACCATACGTTTGCACGGCTTCGCCTCACAGCCTTCCGCATCAAGCTGAGCTTTTATGGCTTCTGGGCTTCTTTCAGAGGCTAGATCGGTAAAGCGTGCTTCTATCTCTTCAGGAGTAGCACTGTAAGGAAGATCAAGTACTTCATACGGATCATCTTCATTAAGTATCAATGAACGCTCACGTGCACTAATAGAGGGCTCAAGGCTCACAAAGTTCTTATGAAGCTGGTCTAAGGTACCATGCAGTCGCTCAAACTCTTTACTTGATAAGAGGGTGATAATATCGGGTGATCGTACCAGATTTAAGTAGAGGTCAAACTGATCAACTTGATTCTGTATCGTACCAAGTCTCTTAGTAATAGCTGTTCGGGTAATAGCCTTCTGCTTTAATGACTCTAGGTGATTAATGAGTTCATCAATCATAACTTTTGTATCAGCCTGACTGGTCACCGCCACCGGTATCGGCTTCACCGGCTGCATCGGCTTCATACGCTGCGGCCGTGGCTTAGGTCGTGGACGAGGTCGAGGCTCACGTTGCGGCTGTGGCTGCATCATTCCCTCATTCTCCATGAATTTCTTCCAATCACTTTGTTTGTTTGGATCAAGGTTCTGTGACTTCATACGCTCTTCAGTAGCGCGGCCAAGGTCTTCTAATTCTTTTAATTGGTCTGGGCTAAGGTCATTGAGGGCCTCAACAATCTGATTGAGTTCATCTTCACTGATATTGAACATATCAGCAGGGCTGGCCGGCTGCGTAGTCACAGGCATTGTAGTTAAGGGCATAAGAGTGATAATCAGGACAAGTGCCTGAAAACAGCGGGTTAGAACTAATCGTATATTCTTCATAAATGTTCCTTTCTTGACAGTAGTATAGTGTAGTATATACCATCGCCACTAAATCGTCTTGTCCTACCCTCAACCATTCTTATTGCAATTTCTTCATAATTAATATTCATAGTTTAAGTGTATACTATTTGTAGGGCAAAGTCAATAGCTTAGGCCGTTGCACTATGGCTCATTGAGCATATTAAGCACCTGGAAGGCTCCTGCCATCTTAAGGCGGGCATTTACATAACAACAAAGCACTATTGGGCCCTTTTGACATAGGTGATTCTTTCACGTATAATTATACTAATAGAAAATATAACACTAAGTAGCGATATGCAGGGGCGCCTGCGTGAAGGAGTATCATGAAAGCGCTATTTCTCCCAATAGTCCTCTCTATTGGATTTTATGGCTGTGCCATGAATTCAATACCATTATTTGAAGAGCAGGTTGATAAGAACTTCTGGCTCATGATATTCACCGAAACTAGGTGTCATGATGCGGTAGAGCTGCTGCTTGATCATGGTGCTGATATACAAACAAGGACCTCACGAGGCAATATGCCCTTACATAGAGCAGCTTTTAATGCTGATTATCGCCTGATGAAGCTTCTTCTTGAATGGGGTGCTCCCGTTAATGCCCGAAATGGCGATGGGGCAACACCGCTCCATTCACTTATAGCTTCAGGCAACGTTAAAAGAGGCCTGGTGAAGCTACTATTAGACTATGGGGCACAACTAGATGCACCTGATCTTACCTGGCATACACCACTTCATTATGCCGGCTTCATACTATCTCCTCTTTCCGCAAAGAATCTTCTTGAGGAATATCTATTACATATGATTGATACGCGATATAAAGAATCGCTCGACCGGATTATATGTCTCTTATGGAGCTTAAAACAGAAAGGTGTACCACGGCAGGTAGCACATCTAACTATTCTTAATTCACCAAGCCTGAGAAGGGACGTTGGCGTGATTCTTGCCAAGCATATGCTCAAGCAAGGACCAAAGGCGTTAGAGCGTTTACGAGGCACCTCTTTTCATCCTACGTTTGATGCATGCTATATAGCTCGACTACTTGTTTCTTTAGCTCATAAAGACATTGATACGCTCACCCACAAAAGAAGTCGCTATGGCCGTAAGGCCTACCACTCTATGACGAAGAATCGTCGTGGCTATTTCTTGCCAGAAACGGCGTGCAAGCTTATGATACCTGTTATTAAAGACCTTCTATTAGGTGAACCTTCTCAGTTACCATTTGAGTTACCTACAATAATATCTCATGCTGAAGAGGATTATAAAGAAGGAGTAGCACTTCGTAAGTATTTCATGGAACTGTTGCCACTGCTTACTGATGAGGATATAGACAAGGCTCTTGATCCTGCCAAAGATAAACTCATTGTGCTTCAATAAACTAATCGCCTCGCAAGTGATTGATTGTGCAATGCGTTTAAATAGGCTCCAGCTTAAGTGAGGCAAAAGATCATGCTCCTTTTGTGGAGTGCTCTGGTTGGACGCCTTAAACCTACCATTATTTTAGAACTAACAATTCAATTATCTACCAATTAACCTCACCTAAAGAAGTTCTTGTCGTCTAATAAAGGCAATAATCCTGTGTTGCTACGCTTTGAGGGCATTTTACATCAAGTTTAAAATGCGCTATTGTTAAAGTAATGTTATATTTCAAACTAGGAATAAGCCATGAAGAAATATTTAGTAATAGGTATGTTGAGTGTAGTGAGTACTGGAGCCTTTGCGATGAGCTCTTCTGTGAGAAAGCAACTGGAGGAGGATCTTAAACTAATAGGTCGTGCACGACTTTCACGCGATAATTCAAGTTATAAAACAGAACGAGGTAAGGAGATAAAGCTTTTATGGAAGCTTATGAAATCCCCTAGAAAAACAAGATTGTCTGAAATACGCTCAGCATGCGACAAATATCCAAATATTATTAATAGAATGGTAGCACTTAATGTGCTATGGATTCCCACTGGATGGGGGCGCATCGATAAAATCGAGTGTGAGAGCTTAGCCCATATCTATGCCAGAGCTGAGCGCTCAGATATACTCGCATTTCTTCTAACTAGAGGCTTTGACTTTGAGGATCTAAGGGACTATAGAGACGAATCGGTCTATGATATTATAGAAAAAAAATGGAGTCCATCATTAAAACGTAGATTTAAGGATGGAGCAAAAAAACAGAAGATTAAAGATCGTCCAAGAAAATGCATAAAGCTCACAACGTATCCAGTTGTGCTAGGGTTTTCAGCTGCAGCAACTCTTTTACTAATGATCCTGTGTATTACCACCTAACTCCTGGTTCTACTTTTTCAAATCACAAATATAAGAAATCCTTGCTCACACTATGTTTGTAGTGTTGAGTAGGGATTATTAAATTAAGGTCGAATATCTTAACCCTTACCAATTAACCTCACTTATGCTATACTAATACTACCTCGCCACAACTAAAGGATCCCCTATGTGTCCCTTACTGTGTCGAGGGTTTTTGTTATTAGAAGCATGTATGAGTCTTTTACTGCTCAGCATACTCAGCTTACTCATCTTCTCCTGGCATGCACAACTGATTACCCGCCAACAAAAAATCTACCATACCCTCCAGGCACTCTGTCTTGCTCGCTCAGCTATGGAACGAACCCTACAAGACAAACCGGTCAAACGTAGTAAGAACTTTCGGGTTAGCATCCTTCGTAAGAAGCTCTTACCTTCCTATACTAAGATAACCATCAAGGTATTTAATAATAAGCAGCACCTGCTCACGCTCACCTCTGGAGTGCATCATGAATCGTAACGGCCTGAGCCTCATTGAGCTCATGATCTACTTAGCCATAAGCATGCTCGTGGTAACGCTGTTTTGCTCACTAATGATAGCGCTCTATACCTCAGCGCAGCAACGAGCCCATTCAAATGACACCGCTCTTACCTTATGCATTGCGCTCAACACTATAGCACAAGATAGCAAACGCTTCACCGGCATAAAGGAAGCAAGTGCTCACCGCTGCATTATAACGACTGAAGATAAAGATCTCGGGTGGGTATTTAAAAAAGGTAAACTCATGCGATATGCTGGGTATTACAACACTACTACCAGAAAGTGGGCCCACGTATCCTCAAGTCAGTTAGCAGCAGGACTTACTCAGGTACAGTTTAGCTATGAGTGCCTGAGTAAATGCCAGGGTGGTCACTTAATTGGTATACAATGCCACCTCACTAAAAATAACATCTCTCTTACCCAGTACACAGGAGTAGTATGAACTATTATATGCTGTGTATAACACTCCTTATAAGTACCACCTGGATGCTCAGGGTACTTGACCATCAGCACTACCACAGCCTTACCGCGCAAGCACTGGTTACCCAAGTTACCCAAGAGTACCTCTTTAAGGGTATAGAGGTCTATGTAAGAGCTTACTATACGCAGCATGAACCACCATGGCAGCACAAAGTAGTCTATCAGGCTGATAAGGAAAGGGTGATGGTATACCTGCAGTGCCAAGAAGAAGGGTGTATCACGGTATCAGTACAGTATAGCAACAAGATATATGACAGGACAATTTTTGTTTAACAGAAGCACCTATTCGTGGTACAGTTAACATGTTACCTGGAGGATACCATGTTAACACTTATTGTTATTCTACTCATCTCCTGCTCGTGTAGTGCCATGAGTCCCAAGACTAAACGACTCTCATGGGAGCTTGCCCAAGCTACCCAATTAGGTGAAACTGAAACGGTTCATACTCTTTTAGAAAAAGAGCCACCGTTAGCCATCCTTATCAATGGTAAAGCCGCCCTTCACCGAGCAGCGCATCAAGGCTTCTTAGCTATAGTAGATCTTCTGCTTATACATGGTGCAAAGAAAGAAATTAAAGATAAGCGGGGGCGCACCGCCTTACATTGCGCTATAAGAAAGAAGAACCTTCTGGTGATGAAGCTGCTTATAGCTCGTGGTGCTGATATCATGGCACAAGACACTAGACTACAAACTCCATTGCATAAAGCAGCACGTAATGGGTTTACCCAAGGGGTACAACTGCTGTTAGCAGTTGGCGCAGATGTCCATGCGGTTGATTATAGAGGCAATAGTCCCCTTCATTATGCGGTACTCTCAGGTAGTGAAGAAACCCTTAGCCTCATTGCTCACCCTAGCGCCTCTCTTTGTCCTCGCAATCATCGTCTAGAAACACCGCTCCATAGAGCCGCTAGAAAGCGCAAAAAATCAGCCTGTCGCTTACTACTTAAGTTGATAGCTGCTCAGTATATAAAGCAAGAGTTACCGCTCATGCGTAAGCGCTTAGCAGCTGCGCTGCTGGTGCTTAAAAGACTGTCAGTGTCACGAGACCTAATAGGTCTGATTCTCTGCCAGCCAACCCTGAAAACAGGGCTGCTGTTTTGTTCAGTAAAAGAGGATAGCTTCGTAGAAGCTATCCCTTATACAGTCATAATTAATGGCACTAAGATACCTATTGCTCCTTCAGAAGTTAAAGCTCTTGCGGGGCTCTACTTAGAAGAGGTACTTTCACCTGCGTGTTCACTCACTGACAAGAAGGGTAAGATGCCCGGTGAGGTTTCCGGTTCACCTACGCTGATCAATCTACTTGATCCGCGGCTTATACGTCAGCATGCGCTCACTATCTTAGCATATTCCTTTGGGGCCTATTCCACTGGGGAATAGGTATGGCTTAAGAGTTTCATGTACTTCTCAAACCGATAGAGCTTAGAGCGTTTCTGCTCAGTAACTTTCTCAAGAATACCAAGCAGTACAAAGTTCTCAATGATCTTAGCAGAGGTATTGTAGGACTTCTCAAGGTGTACACTCAGTTCAGTGATATTAATCACCGGTGATTGAAACAGAATATTCAAGGCATGGAGGGGTGCAACGCCCATCTTAGAGAGGGCCGCATCCTGCCTGATCTCATTGATAATATCTTCTTCAAGTTGTTCAATATCCTTGATACGTCTATAGGCGTCTAAGCTACTTTCACGTATGGCTCTAAAGTAATAAGCTAGCCATCCTTCATAGTCACCATGGGTACGAACCCTGTTGAGGTTTTGGTAGTACTCTTCATGGTACCGCTTAAAGTAGTAGGACAAATACAGTACCGGTATTGAGAGCAGTCCCTCTTTAATAAGCATAAGCACAATAAGCATTCTACCTACCCGGCCATTCCCATCTAAGAACGGGTGAATCGTCTCAAACTGTACATGAGCCAGTCCTGCTTTCATAAGGCTTGCCCAATCTTTATCTGAGTTAATGTACAACTCAAGGTCATCCATCAGCTCAGGCACTTCTTGAGCTGGTGCAGGGGTAAGCTGTCCTACCCGTACTCCCTGCTTTCTATAGTTCCCCGGATTACTATGATCTTCACCACACAGAGACATAAGCGCTTTATGGGCACCTAAGATAACTCTGTTTGAGATTGGCAAACCTTCCTTAGTAATCATATCAATAGACATGTTGAGTGCCTTAGTGTAATTAATGACTAACTCAGTGGTCTTAGTCAACTTCATGTCTGGCAGCGTCTGTGAGTACACATCTGCTAGGGTGGTATGAATTCCTTCAATAGAAGAAGACAGCAATGCTTCTTTAATAACATAGGCCTTAATGAATCTATTAGGATCAGGCAGCTCCGCTGCCCGAGCATTAAGCTGCCCAAGCCTAAAGCTAGCCTCACCATGAAGCTCTATCAGCTTCGGGGTCATCTGTAAATCTGGATCCTTGGGGGGCAAGGCATAGGGTATATAGTATTCAACCTCACCAATCTTTTGGTAGTCACCTGCTTTTCTTGTCATTGTACCTCCTCATAAAACACATTCTTGACAATGAACGAGCCTATAGCAATCTGGTTCACAAGTCAAGCTTTTAGTGAAATAACTTAATCCTTTTAAAAAGCTTAATTCAACATAATGGCATTTTGTTAAATAGAGAGAGGGGGTATTGGGAATTTGAATAGCTTGAGTCGAGAATTGAAAAAGGAAGGTAAATCAGTCGCGACTATTTCAATATTAGATATTATTTTGAAACAATAGGCAGCTGTGCCCTCTGTTACTTCGAAAATGGCCCCTCTGAATAACTCGATCTGATCAATAGGTGTAAAGCTGGAGAGTTGTTTTATATTGCCCTAATAGAAGGCCTAATGGCATAGTTTATAACAAGGGCAAATAAAATTAATAACGGAAAGAGAGATAATGGCTCTATTTCAAGATGGACACCTATCTTGAAGTATAGAGCTATTTGATAGATAGTATTTCACTCTGATGGGTGCTAGGCCAAGGAGAATGAAATAAGGCTCTTTATTAGTTCACAATACAGCTACTACTTGAAGTAGCTAGGTTCAGTTCCCCCATTATTTCAAGAGAGTGTCTGAGAATGAAGCAATGAGTGTCTCGTTGGTAATCTCCTCGCAAGGAATTGCCCATTTCATGAAATACCTCAGCTAAGGCCTCTCCACTATTTCAACCTTTCTGACTATATTGAAGTATGAAAGATACCCTATCACCAATTGCACTAGCTTGTGGCATTCTCATGCTAAGGAATGATACGAATGCTAGTGGTGATACCCCTTACACATTGCAGCTCAGTATGGTCACGATGAAGCAGTAGCCCTTATACTTCGTCACCGACTTGTTAACGTTAACATTAAAACTAGCCATGGCGAAACGCCGCTCCATTATGCCTGCTCAAATAACCATCTTGACATAGTTCGCTTATTAGCAAAAGCAGAAGGCATAGACCTTGGTGCTCAAACTAGTACTGGCAAGACTCCATTGTGGTTAGCGTGTGAAAAGGGTAACTTTAGGGTAGTAAAGTTTCTTATGGAAGAGTATGGCAGAGACCTAGCTGACTTGAAAGGTGTTCAAGAAATTGCTGATATGTTGGTGCCCATAGAGCTCAACATTGATGAGCTTCCCCATGAAGAGGTAAAGGCCTATCTTTTGGGAAGCTTTAGGGTAGTATAAAGGGCATAACTCTATGAAGAAGGGAGCTCATATGAAATCTAAAAGAATAATGGCTGATTTTGAAGACTATCTCATTGATTCTCTTAAAGAACCAGAGGAAGCAGCTGGCTATCTTATAGTGGCCTTGGAAGAATATAGCAAGGATCACGATATTGATTCTCTGCTCAGTTCACTGCGTTACATCACTGCAGCAAAGAATCTACTATTAACACCGCTTCAGAAAATCCCAGATACCTCCAAACTTGATAACGTACTTAAAGAATCATTAAAGCTTGAATGGAATAAAGTGCTTGAGGCATTAGAAATAGATTATTCAGCCATCTAATTAGGCTTTCCTCTAGCAACCAAGTTCTTTTACTAAAAAGCTCTCCATTAACCTTAGCAAATCTAGTATTGTCTGCACATCTTCAGCCATAACAAGCAGCTCAGCAAAAGAATGAAGGCTCATTCACTTCACCTGTAAATTGTCATAGGGAAAATTTGACAAGCGTCAAATAATTTTCTATCATAAACAAGCCTCGAAATTATTATACATCAACAAATAAAAATACGAGGCCTTTTTCATGCTCTACCATACACATACTATTCTTTGCTTAAAGCAATTAGCAGTATCCATAGAAGCTCAATTCCTTTGGGCATTCAAACAAAAAAAGGCGGCAGCTTTAAATATTCTCAGGGTTGCGCTACTAAGAGAATCATTTAGTGCTCTATGCCTTCCAACTATTGCAAAATTGAATAGGATGGTGTAGTATGAGAACGATAAGCAGTAAAAGAGTATATATCTATCAAAAAAGAAGTGGCAAAAAGCCCTTGCTTGAATGGTTGCTAGCCTTTGATAGGATCACTCAAATGAGAATTGATTCAAGAATTAAACAATGTCTCACCGGTAACTTAGGAGATCATAAACGATTAAAAAACGGAATAAGCGAACTACGCATGCGCTTTGGAGCAGGATATCGAATATACTTTCGAGAGACAGACCATGATATACTCCTCCTTTGTGGCGGGGATAAAGCAACCCAACAAAAAGATATTGAACTGGCACTAAAGTACAGTAATGACAGTGTAAAGGAAGACTACTATGAAATTTAAAAGGCCGATGCTAAACTTTGAGGACTATTTAGTGGAAAAGCTTCAAGATCCAGAAAATGCTCAATGCTTCCTTATGGTTTCTCTTGAAGAATATAGCGAAACACAAAATCTAGACTCTCTCTTAAGCTCTCTAAGATACATTGCCGCCGCAAAGGGAGGAATTCTAGAATTTGCTCAACATTCAACGCTAGATACATTACCGCTTGAACAAGCAGCAAAAAGAAATACTAAGCTTGAGTGGGAAAGGGTACTAGACGCTCTTGGTATTACGTTTTCTCCCCTCGCTATTAGAACTCAACCAGTCTTTTAGCGCGTAGCAACAATACGTAACAAAACAATTAATAGCGCTTACCAGCGGAGGTTTCATGAAATTTAAACGACAAATGCTAGATTTTGAAGAGTGTTTAATTGAAAGGCTTCAAGATCCAGAACATGCAAAAATCTATCTTATGGTATCGCTTGAAGAATACGACAAAGATCAAAATATAGAACCTTTGGTAGATTCTTTGAAGTTAATTGCTGCAGCTAAACAAGGCGTGCTCAAGCTACCAAATCAAACGATAATCCATACATCCAAGCTTGATCAACTGATAACAAACACAGGCAACCTTAACTGGACTCAGGTATTAGATGCGCTTGATATAGAGTTTTTGCCTGGTTCTACATCAGCGCAACCAGCATTTTAACATAAGATAACACGTTTCCATTTTCAAGCAGGAAAATACCATGAAATTCAAAAGACCCATGATAGATTTTAAAGAACGTTTAATAACAAGCCTTCAAGATTTAGAATATGCTAGCATCTATCTTATGGTAGCCCTTGAAGAATATAGCAAGTCTCATAACCTTGACTCACTCTTAAACTCCATGCGCTGCATCGCTGCAGCTAAGGGTGGCACCCTACACCCGCGTGAGAGCACTACCATAGATCCTACGGCGCTGGAAGCCCTTATCACAAAAACATTCAACCAAGAGTGGGACGAAGTAGTGCAAACACTAGGTATGTCATTTGAGGAAAACTCTTCATTCTCAAACGAGGTCATTTGAGGTATACTAAGAAGGTAACATCTCCCAGATCTTTTTGCACAAAGGAACCCCTATGAAAACCGTACGAGTCTTTTTACTGAAGGATGTTGAAAAAATAGGCATGGCCGGCGAAATCATCAAAGCTGCCGAAGGCTACGCCAGAAACTTCCTTATACCTAAAAAAATAGGCATCGAAGTAACCAAGAAGAATGAATCTTCATTTACTCACCGCATAAAAACCGTTGAGAAAAGAAAAGAGGCGATTGAAAGCAAGACCTCTTTGTTAGCAGAGAAGATTAAAGGAACCAATCTTACCCTTAAGCGCAAGCTACATGATAATGACCAGTTGTATGGCTCAATAAGTGCTAAAGAAATAGCAGAAGAGCTGGGCAAGAAGGGCATAAGTGTCTCTAACAGTCAGGTCATCATTGGCAAGTCTATCAAGACCAAGGGCCAGCATTCGGTAATTATTAAGCTCTCAAATAACCTACAACCTAAGCTCAAACTTAAGATTGTTGCTGAGTAATGCAAAAAAGAACCCCCCAAAAAAAGGGCGCTCTTGCAGAACGGGTACTGGGGAGGAACCTCCCCTTCAGTACCGATGCTGAACGAGCGGTACTGGGGTCCCTGTTACTTAACGATAGCTACTTAGATGCCGTTCTTGAGATCTTAGTACCGCAGGACTTTTATACCACTGCCAATCAAACGATCTTTGAGGCAATGGTTGCCATCGGTAACAGAAAAGAGCGACTTGATATCATCACGCTACAAGATGAGCTTGAAAAAGATGATAAGCTTACTCAAATAGGGGGCACCACTTATTTACTTTCACTGCAGGAAGATATACCGGCCGTAGGCCTGGTAGAGCAGCATGCAAAGATCGTTAAAGAGAAAGCAGTACTGAGAGAGCTAATACAGTCAGCTACCGATATCATCACCAACTGCTATGCCCAAAACAACAAAGAGATAGAAAGCGTTCTTGATGAAGCTGAGCAAACCATATTTCGGATATCACAAAAGCGTGCTACCCAAAACTTTGTGCAGCTCAGTATCTGTTTAAAGAACACCTTTGAGCATCTCTCTAAAATTCAGGCCCATGACAAAGATATTACCGGTATCCCCACCGGCTACAAAAAGTTAGATGAATACACCAGTGGGTTTCAGGACAGTGACTTTATTGTCATTGCAGCCCGCCCTTCAATGGGTAAAACCGCTCTTGCCTTAAATATTGCTCACCATGCAGCAGCACAAGGCAAGTCTGTTGGCTTTCTCTCACTAGAGATGTCAGCAGAGCAATTAACCCTCCGTCTGCTCTCAACAGGTGCTGGTATCTCCCTTGGTAAGATCCGTAATGCTAACATCAGCTCT
>SDBV01008084.1_pt1 | contig 14241 bp, 16 predicted proteins | sample 2277081 | NCBI WGS metagenome assembly SDBV01 (sample SAMN10402039, study PRJNA504765) | marine sediment metagenome | isolation source: marine sediment core GS10_PC15, 223 cmbsf | place: Arctic Ocean: Southern Knipovich Ridge | collected 2010
AAATGTGATTGTGGCAATGAAACATTGGTATCTGGTGGTAATTTAAGACATAAAATAACAGAAAGTTGTGGGTGTATTTTAAAAGAAATGTTTAGTGGATCAAATCATCCTAATTGGAAGGGTGGTATTAGTTATATAGGTAGAATGCTTCGTAATACACCTGTTTATGATAAATGGAGAGTGACTGTATTTAAATTATATAATTTTAAATGTGTAAGATGTAATAATAAAAGAAATATAAAAGCACATCATATTGCCGCTTTTAATTCTAATGTAGATTTAAGACTAAGTATAACTAATGGTATTTGTCTATGTGAAAAATGTCATAGTAATTTTCATTCACTATATGGTAGTGGTGATAATACTTTATATCAAATGTCAGAATATCTTAGGTAATTAAAATGGCTACTACTAAGGAGGATCGCAGTTATAAATCATTACAAAACCATGAAGTTACAGATTCGATTAACAAGCTCATATTCAACGAGTTTGGTGCCGATACAATAAATTCATATATAGGTGATATTTGGTCAGACACTATACCTACAAATGATCCTTCTCAAGCAGTAACTAATGGTGTAGCTGAATTACGTACATTATTTGTCCTTACTGAAGACAATTCAGTACCAGATGCACAATCATGGAAAACTGAAGATCCTGTTGGGACTAGAATACCTGATTGGATTTCACCAAAGTATGGTGATAATTTTGAAGTAAAATTATACGATAATGATGATAATCAAATATTTACTACGGATCCTGTTGATTGGTTTTTTGACTATCAAACGGGAATACTAACTTTTAGTGGTACTGCTACCTCTAAAACTCGACCATTTAAAATAACTGGATATAGGTATATTGGATTAAAAGATGTAGTTACTAAAAATTATGCTAATACACATGCTCTCGTGCTCACAAAAACCATCGAAAACTTCACGGTGGCGATGGACTCGATATCAGGCAACGATCCGACTGATGGGTTGGTGATCTATGACCAATCCAGCTCGGATGGTTGGGGTGCGTTCAAGACCATCCCGGCAGCAGTTGCGGCCTGTCCACGGCTATTGAATCATCTGATCTCTATCCAAATTCCTGATGGACCGTGGTTGCTTGATGCTGGCGGGCTTGGGGACTTTACACGCTTTACTACCGCCTTGATCCCAATCGGTGAGAGCGTGATTGATTTCGGAATTCGAATTGAGAGCTTAAATGGTTGGGCCCAGGCTGCGGGGGCTCCAGCATCGATGGCAGTTTCTTCGAGTGATGGTGACGGGATAGTAACACTACAAGGAGATCCTGGATTAGGTGATGACACTTACGTAGGGTTTTATTTCCTGGTGATGTCTGGGACTGGGGTTGATCAATACAAACCTATTAGAGCTCATTCCGGCACCGCTTTCGCGGTAGTGACTCACTTTGATCCAATTTTGGATTCAACGTCGGTTGGACGTATCGTTAACCCGGCGGCTGCCTTGGATATCCCCCCGGGAGATTGGGGAATCCTCGATATGGTCGCGATTACCGGGAATTTGAGCGGTGCGGGCTCATGGCCGAGCGGTCCCCCACTGCACTTGAGCCGAATTGATTTGACAGGATCACACTACGGTTGGATAAATCTTTTCGATATGGCGCTCAGGGTTGACCGTGGTGCCCGAATTCTGAACGGCGCTATTTATGTAAATAGTGGGATCTTGTTGTTAGCAGACGCGGTGGTGGACGCCAGGGGAAATTGGGGAGGCTATCCTGCTGTGCAGTCTTGGGGTGGCAAGATCCACCTTGGGGTTACCGGTAACGAGGCATTGTTGATGATCGGGTTATCTGCGGGGAATCAAGCGGCTATCGATGTATGGAGCCGAGGAGTCGCCCCGAACAGTTTGGTTCCGATCACAACGATAAACATCACTCCTGCGGTTTTCTTCCTCGATTGGGCATTGGCCTATGTGCGATTCAACGGCTCCGGGATAATCAATATTTCTACATTCCCTAATACTTGGCCAGCAGGCTCTCCTGATCCCCTCTACGCCATTTGGTTGCGTAATCTTGCTTCTTGTGTAGCAGACAAAGACGGTTTGGACACAAGTCAATTTCGTGGGTCTGTTTTCGATATTCGAATGGGAGATGATACCGTGGGGGCAGACTGGTCCGACATGTACGAGGATCCAGACGAAACCATATTGGGGCCACGATCCACTGTGCTTGTTAGGGGAGGCCATTCCTGATGACCAAGCATATCGGAGACCATGCTTTCAAGAAGGCGCTCACCCTCAAAACCGAGGGTACTCTCGATGATCATGCGGTTACCAAAGGGTATGTCGACAGCATAGTCCAAGGTCTTGGTTGGACGGTACTGGATAAAGATCTGACCGATCCTCCAGGTTCTCCTCCTACAGGGGGGCGATACATCGTTGCTTCTGTCGCTACCGGAGATTGGACGGGACATGAGGAGAAGATCGCAGAGTGGAGCGGGTCTGCTTGGAGCTTCGAGACGCCTAGTGAGGGATGGGAGATTTGGGTTGTAGACGAGAACGTTTGGTACGTCTACGATGGAGCCCATCCTGCTGGTAGTTGGGTCAAGCTCGGTTCAACGATTACTCATAGCAATTTACTCGGGCTAGATGTTCCGGATGATCACCTAAGCTATTTGACGCTGGATGGCCTTCGGCCAATGACAGGTTTACTTACTACACCTGGAATCAAGATCCCCGTCGATGGTGATATCAAGATCTATAATACAGTAGATCAGACAACGCATTATGAACGCGCGGTCTTTGAATGGATTCCCGGCATTTTCAAAATCTCGACGCAGAAAGGCGGTTCAGGGTTAAACAGAGCCATTGACATTGTAAACGCTTGGGGTACAGGGTTTCGCCTTAATGACGCAATAATGGCTCTCAAAGGGTCATCTGGTGGTGAATATCTCATCAATGCCGATAGCTTTGCATCGCTCGCATTGCGTGGTCGTATAGGTAATACTAATACACAGTCCGTTCGACTTGGGAACAGTGCTACCTTTAGCTCCACGAATGGTCAACAGACCTTTGTAGCAGTGACGGCCAATCTTGGTCAAAGTGGAACCGCCGGGTATACCGCTCTTGAAATTGACGCTATTGAGGGTTCAGTTGGTAGTGGCGCGAAGAATTTGATCGATGCGAAGGTTGATGGTGTTAGTAAGCTCATCTGTGACAACACGGGTCTACTCAGCTTCGGCCCTAAGACTGCTGCCTTCCCAGCGTGGAAACGCGACGGCACTGCTTTGGGTGCGTGGCTGGCCGATAATTCAGCGTATACTGCTGTGAAATGTTCCGAGGTCCGAGTCTTCAACGTCGGGGGCCAGTCCGGTTACCTGAATCACGATGGCAGCAACTTGTTTGTCGGAGACACCGCGGGGACCGTAATCTTCTCTCCAGGTGGAAACATTCGCGGTTGGTTCGACACGTCAGGCTTGACAATCACAAGGGACTGCACGGTCTACGCCGCACAACTGTTCCGATGGGCGAATAGTACACGAATGTCTGCGCCTGCGGATGGGCAAATCCTCTTTACCGACGCAACCGCCGTGGACTTCGGGTTGCTCCAGTTCGGCGGGACCACGAATGCCTTCCCCGCCTGGAAGCGCGACACCGTAAACCTCCGCGCCCGCCTTGCCAATGACTCAGCTGACACCGGAGTAATTGCTGCCCGCTTCGAGACCGCTAAAACAATGGACACGTTGGAAGGCGGAAGAGCGATCAAGCTCACCAACAAAACTGGTGTTGCTTCTGTCAAAGGCATAGTGGTCAAGCCTTCGAGCTCGACCGACTATGCGGTTGATGTTTGTGATGCTGATGGTGTCGACCCGATTGGTGTAGTTTATGAAGACGGGATCGCTGATGGCTCCGAGGTTTGGGTTGTCATCTCAGGCATCGCTGAAGTTCTTCTCGAAGACTCAACAGCTACTACTCGCGGTTATTGGGCCAGGACATCAATCACGCAGGCTGGACGGGCAGACATCACAGCCGCTTTACCCCCAGAGGGTACGATCCAAGCGCTCGAAAACCACTTCAGCGAGATTGGTCATTCGATCCAGTCTGTCACCGCTGGTACCGACAAACTTGCTCGTATCGTCATGCACATCAACTAAGGAGATTATTATCATGGCAGTTCTTACTCTCACCATTCCCGACGATGAAGTTGATCGTGTGGTCAACACCTTCGCAGCCTACCATGCGTATCAGGGCAAGGTGTCTAACCCGGATTATGATCCGGTCGATCCTGAATCAGAGGAGACCATTGACAACCCGAAGAGCAAGATTCAGTTCTTGAAGTGGCATATTATCAAGTTCGTGAAGGAGGCTGTCAGAGCCCAGGAGAACTCGGTAGCTATTCTTGCTGCAAAGTCCGCTATTGTGGACGTAGAAGGATTGGAGTAAGCGATGACCAAAGCATCAACAAAAAGAGAAGCGCGTAAGATACCCACAAAGAGAGAGGTACGTGAAGTATCCCAAGGGGCAGCGCAAGATCAGGGGGTTCAACAACAAGAAGTGAAGGAGCAACAGCAGTTCTTTGACGGCTTGTTTGAGATGTTGAAGAGTGGGAAACTTCCCGACGACAAACGTATCTTGGTCGAAATGCTTGCCGTGTCTCAAGAGAAGCTCAAGGTAGGTCACCAGCAGCTGAGTCAGATCGGGGGTCAGCTCCAGAAGTTACAGGCAAGACAACAACAGCTCGTAGAGGCGTTCACACATGAAAAGGGCACAACTACGGGTTTGACAGAAGCTCTTTGGAAAATGCGTGATCAAATCCAAATTCCAAAAGTTCCCAATGAATAGTTGGAGATTGCGTAGGGGTGGGAATAATCTTTGTCCTAAATGTGAAAAATAATAGTATTTTGTAGATCTTATTATATTTCTATATGATTTAATTTTTCGATTATTTATTTCATGATAATAAATTTTATAATTAATCTATTATATATTATTAACGTACCCTGACCATTTTTATCGGAGAAACCTAATGCCACAGGTTAATGTCTCTGTTTCTGATATAACGCTCAATATGATGAAAAGGAGGGTTCTCTTTACTGCAGAAAATGGGGAGCAGGAAACTCCATTAGATGCATATGAACGAGTAGCAAATTTTGTGTATCAGGGACATAAGATATATAGTACAGAAAGTGAGGCGGGAAAATTTAGAGATAGTGCAATAGAATACATGTCTGAAGGTATATTTATGCCTAACACGCCAACATTAGTTAATGCTGGTTTTCCAGATGCACAATGTTCTGCATGTTTTGTATTACCAATAGATGATAATCTTAAATCTATATATCAGGCACATAATGATCAGGGTCTAATACAGGCATCAGGTGGTGGAACAGGATTTTTTCTAGGTAATATTAGGTCAGCAGGCACAAAAGCTGCTGATAGATTTATTACACGAGGTCCGATTAATTGGCTACGTATGTTAAATGAGAATGCATGTCATGTAGCTCAAGGTATGCGTGAGGGAGCTAATATGGCGATTCTGGATGTTGGTCATCCAGATATTGTTGATTTTATTACATGTAAAAATAAAGGATATAACTTATCTGCAGAAATATTATCAGAACAATTTGGAATAAGCTTAGAAGAGGCTAAGACATTAAAAGCAATAATAGGGATAGAAAAATTTAATATTTCTGTTTCTATTACAAATCAATTTATGAAAGTATTAGAGAATGATAATGATTGGTATTTTATTGATCCACATACGAAACAAAAAACTGGTTCAATGCCGTCACAAGAAATTTGGGAGTTAATTGTAGAGAATGCGTGGGCGAATGGAGAACCTGGAATATTTTTTGAGGATACAGCTAATAGGGATAATTATTTATCTCATATAGGTAGAATTAAGTCTACAAACCCATGTGGAGAGTTGCCTTTATTACCATATGCTGCTTGCACTTTAGGTCATATTAATCTTAGTAAATTTGTTACTGGAACGAATGGCTCATCTCAGGTTGATTGGTCTGGATTAGAAGAAGTAATTAGATTTGGTGTAAATTTCTTAGATAATATAGTTGAAATGAATACATTTCCAATTGAAAAAATAGCAATAATGAATAAAAATATTCGTAATATTGGATTGGGTGTAATGGGTTGGGCGGATATGCTAGCTATTATGGGTGTACCATATGATTCTGATGGGGCAATTAGTATAGCTAATGACATTGGTATGCATTTAGAAAAAATATCTACTGATGAATCAGCTAAATTAGGTAAGGATAGAGGTAATTTTCCGTATTTTGAAGGTAGTACTTTCCAAAAGAATGGTGTTAAATATAGACGTAATAATGATCTTACAACAGTTGCTCCTACGGGTCAGACATCAATGTATGCTGGCTGTTCATCTGGAATTGAACCAATTATTTTTCCTGTAATTAGACGTGAACAAGCAGGGATGACACAGATTGATTATCATCCAGCATTATTTAAAATTTTAGGAGAGCGTGGACTAGATAATGAGGAAGTTAGAGATAAGCTTGGCAATCTTGGTTCAGTTAGGAAAGCATCTTTTCTCCCAGAAGATATTAGATCTATATTCCCTAGCAGTCATGATATCGGATATGAGTGGCATATTAAACATCAGATGGTATGGCAGAAGTATATTACTTCTGGAGTATCTAAGACTATTAATTTTACTAAAGATGCTATTAGGGACGATATTTCTAATTCTTTCAAAATGGCTCATCAGGGAGGATGTAAAGGAATCACTGTATATCGAGATGGGACTAGAGCAAACCAACCACTTAGTTCGCTAAAAAATGATAATAAATTAGTAAAAACCACTAATAAGCGTGATCAGATTACTGTAGGTACTAATAGAAAAATTCCCGTTGGGTGCGGGAATTTGATGCTGTACACAGGAAGCAGTAAACACGGAGAGATGCAAGAAATAACTTCTCGTTTAGGTAAAGGTGGTGGTTGTGGGAGCGCTTTGAATGAGGCTATAGGACGAATGGCATCAATAGCAATCCAGCATGGAGCAAAACCGGAATATATCGCAAAACAATTATCTGGTATAAGATGTCATCTTTCAGTTCCTTATATTTCTGAACATACTGGTAATAGACCAAAAATGATAACTTCATGTCCAGATGCGATAGCTACAGCAATATCTGAGTATTTACTTAATGGATCAAATGAAAAATTAAAAAATATAGATACACTAAATGGAAATACCACTTTATGTCCAGAATGTAGCAATCAATTATCGTATGTAGAAGGGTGTAGTAAATGTATAATGTGCGGTTTCGCTAGATGTTAATAATTACACATATTATTGTTTTTATGCTATACTATATTTATGAGAAAAACATATATTTGTATTCTTTGTGATAAGAAATGTTTTAGTTGGCAAAAAATAGGTGATAGAACAATATCTAGGAATGCGTATTGCTTAGATTGTGTGCCTCTTGATTTATCATTTAAAGAGATAGGTAAAATAATTGGTGATACTACAAAAAATTGTAATGATATTAAATCAAAAAATACATTTAAATGTTTTGGGTGTGGTGATATAACTAGAAAATCTATTGGTCATAGAGACAATAGAATGCAAAGACGTAAGTACTGTATCAAATGTCTACCAAAAAATGAACATCCTAAAACGTTAGAATCACTCAATGGTAAGGAAATGATATGTAATGATTGTAGTAAAAAATACATATTTAAATCAAAATCAAAAATTACAACAAAGATATGTTATGCTTGTTATTGGAAAGCGCGGCGCAGACAATTAAAAAGAAAAACCATTGAATGTAAGGGTGGAAAATGTCAAATATGTGGATATAATTATTATGATGGTGCTTTAACTCTTCATCACCTTGATCCCAGTAAAAAAGAATATAATATTTCAAAAGCCTTTAGTTGGGAAAAAATAAAAAGAGAGTTACCAAAATGTATTTTAGTATGTTTTAATTGTCATCAAGAAATACATGGCGGTGTAAGAAAAATACCTAAAAAAGTAAAAGCTACTATTACTTGACAAGATTTAATCTTTAATATAAAAATGTTGAGATGCAGCTTCTGTTGTTCACTAAAAATAATAATAAAGTACCTATCTTTCCTAATAGACCAAATTTAGAATTTAAACATATACAATTCGAGACTAGTAATCTTGACGATCTATTAATAATTGCACGTTATCGAATAATAAACTTTCCAACATCTCTGATCATAGATAAGAGAGGAAAGATTTTGTTAAAGATAAAGGGTTCAATTCCAAGTACTTATATTGATAAATTTTTGGATTAAGAAATTAGCATGTCTACTACTATTTCAGTTGATGAGAAACAGCTTCAAAAGCTAATTGGTGATAGGAATCAATGTCAAGATAAAATAACTAGTATGCAACATGCCTGTAATAAAGAGCTAGAACGTAGAAGAGATGCTGAAGGAACAATTAAAAAATTAAAAGGTATTATTGATCGAGCTATTGAAGAAAGTGATGAAACTAATACGAAATCTGCTAGTGATGCAGTACAGGACATGTTAGGCGTGTTGTGTGAGGCAGATGAAATTATTTAATATAGGATTCACATGCGGGTTTTTTATGACAGTTGGTATATCCTTAATTATTATTGATTGTATAATTAATAATAATAATATTGGTTGGTTTGGAGTTGTACTTATAATACTTGGTTTTGGTATTGAACATATAACTAAAAAATATTGGCTTAATGGAGAAGAACATGAATGGAGAAGAACATGAATGAAGAAGAAATTATTTTATTTACTGAAATAATGATAGATCGCTTAAATGTAAAAAATGAAGAATATGGTGGTAAAACATGGAAGATAGCTACTCCACATCATTTAATAAATCATCTTCGTAAACAAGTGGATAAATTAGAAAAATGCGTAATGGAGAAGAACAAGAAAATTTCTGAAAAGTCTGCGGATGTAGCTAATTTTGCCATGATGATTGCTGATGTTTGTGGAGGATTATAATGGGACGGAAATCATTAATTGAACAGGCAGTAGAGATATTACATGATAAGGATCAGAACTTACCAGTAATTGACATGGATGTTTGGGAAGCACTCGCTGTTGTAGCAACACATACACTTCAACAAGACAAAGTAATTATTGCTTTGGAAAAACGTATTATTGAATTGGAGAAATATGAAGCGTAGATCTTTTATTACACGAATTTCTTTAGCACTAGCTGCTATTCCATTTATTAATTTAATTAATTTAGATCCTTATTTATATAAATGTTGGGAGACGAAAAAATTAGTACCCATGCATCTAGACTATATTAAAGCATGTAGATTAGCTGGTATGCCTAGGGATGATATGGGTAAGATGTCTGTAGTAGAAGTACTCAATAATAAGTGGATACCAATACAATTTAAAAATATTAAAAAAGGTGATAAATTTAGAATGATTAGGCCAGGTGGATACATTTTAAATGGAGATCATAGTAGGCCAGGTAATCCAAATAATATTAGTGTTAATATTGCATTAAATGATGCATGTCCGTGTAGTGATAGTTATGGAGTTAAAATTCAAAATTATGCTGTAACTTCGGAGCTGTGTTAGTATGAATGATTGGGTAATTATATCTTTATAAAAAAGAACGTAAAAAATTAAAGAAGTTAATTCAAGAACTAAAAGACCTTCAAAAACAAAGTTGAGGATAATATGACGAATAGAGTAGTTGATATTCTTGTTGGTTTAGCTTTTGGGAGTGAAGCCAAGGGTAAGATGATGACAGTATTACAAGATATAGCATATAAAGCTTTTGTACGTACATCTTCGACGAATGCGGCACATACCGTTTACTTTAATAATAAACCATATATTTATCATGTAATCCCTTGTGGCGCTATGCATTTCCCTAAGGCTAAGCTCGTAATTGGTGCTGCAGCGCAATTAGATATTGATCATCTCAAGCATGAAATTAAGATGCTTAAAGATGCGGGATTTTTTATTGAAGATCGACTTATTATTGACCCTAATGCTGTTGTTGTAGAAACAATTGATAAGATTGCCGAGAATGGTGGGCGTATGCCTGATTGTGGTGATCTTTATTTTCATCCAGTTGATTGTGGTATTCATGAGAATACAATTAAAGTTGGTGAACCTGTTCTTTTTTATGATGGAGGTGCTGATCCTAAAATTAATAGAAAATGTGAAGAAGGAAAAGAAGCTGGTACATGTGCTGGCTGTCCCATGCTTCCTAAGGATAGCGCATGGAAGGCTCTTGGTAGTACTACTCATGGTTGTGGTGCTAATCTCGTAAGAAAGATTATTCGTGGCACGAAGATGGCTGTCCTTCCCGGGCAAGAATTAGATATTGCTTCTTATATTAGAAGTAAAGTATGTGAAGACGCAACTAATGATCAAATAAACAAAGCAGCAATTGAATTACTCGATGAGGATAATATTACTGATTGGAGTGAGTTTATTAAACCAGAGCCAGTTAAATTTGCTGATGAATTTGATTTTCTTAAACCATATTTAGGAGATACAGTAAAATTTCTTAATAATTTAATTGATGAAAATAAGTCAATTTTACTTGAAGGTACTCAAGGTGCTCTTCTTTCTCTTCATCATGGGTATCGTAATAAATGCACGTCTAGAGATACTAATGCTGCAAACTGGTGCGCTGATGCTGGCATTAGTCCTCTTTCGGTCCGTGATATTTATGGTGTCACTCGTACTTTTCCTATTCGTGTTGCTGGTAATTCGGGTCCTACTTCGGGACAGGAAATTACATGGGAAGAGATTACAGAACACGCAAAGTCGCCAGAACCGATTGTAGAGATTACTACTGCCACTAAGCGTAAGCGTCGTGTGTTTACTTTTGGTGAAAAAGATTTTCGCAAGGCAATTAATATTAATAGACCAACAAAATTGATGTTGTCTTTTGTTGATTATTTGAAATATGACGATCGACATAAGACATCTTGGGATAGTTTGACCCAGGAAACTAAGGATTGGATTACTACTCTTGAATCTAAGATGAATGTATTTTTTAATTTCCTTTCTACGGGTCCTAATCCAGAGCATACGATTATCCGTAAGACTAATGGTGAACTTGCGGTAAAAGCCCAAATCGGACAATAATGTAAAGTGTCGCTGGGAATAATATTACCTTGTAATCAGTGGTCATCGCGACTAGGGCTATGGCTGGCAAGGTAATACCCACCCACCTATTTATCATCCGTCCTAATAAATTTGTCGGACCTCTATGCTATACTGGGAAATCATGGAAAGAGTTGTCTACAGACGTACTTTGAACATCGGTGACTACGAAACTTTGAACTTTGAAACTATCGGAGAACACGAGAACTTAAACACAGCAAGACTCATTGCAGTACAGAGGTTTTTAGAACTAGCTCAACAAGAACTGATACGAATCTATAATGTCAAGGCATCTACTAATGGTAGTGCCTGGGATCGTGTCAATCAAGAACTTAGTGGCATTCAAAACGAACTTAATGGACTTTAGAGGTTATTATGGGATTTCTTTCTATTAAAGGTACTAGTTGTTATTTAACTGTTGACTCAGCAGCTAAGCCTATTCGTCCACTCTTAAGAGAGGCTACTAGCTTGTGGGTGTGGAAGATTCCAAGTTGTAATGGTGTTGGTCCTGATGGAAAACCAACGACCATTAGAAAATTTAAGATGGTCGCAGCTGATTTCTCACAGTGGCCTAAAATGAATCCAGACCCGTTGTGGGATAAGCTTGATGTAATGGACCAGTATAAGCAAGCTACTGGTGAACGGGTCGATTTTCCTATTGGACCAGTACATGTTCTTCCTATTTGGTCCTATGCAGATAATGATGTAAAAGTTGTGAAGCAGGGTAATCAATTTTTTAAGGAGATGGATAAATTTGATGAAACGGGTGGTGATGTAACAACTTGTGATTGGATGTGTTGGTTTACAGGGGCAAATCGTCGTAAGCAGTATGAGACCATGCGGCAAGATCCAAGTCAATTTATACCTCCTATTGAGATTAGTCTCTTAGAGACCAAGATTAAAGCTGTAGTAGATCAGGCTATGGCTGAACTCTTTCCATTTAGAACAGAAGAAGATTTTATTAAGTATCTTCATGCTCAGGTACCTGCTGGAGAGCTTCAGCAGGCTCAACCACAACAACAACTACCTCAGGGTATGCCTGGCTATACGCCTGGTGGACAAGCGCAGGTTCCTATTGGAAATATGCCTGCATTACCTCCTGCTCAGCAAGAGCAACCTCAGCAGCAGCCTCAACAGCAACAACAACCATATACACCACAACAGTTTCAGCAGCCAACTACTACCAATGGCGTGCCGCAGACTGCACCCGTACAAACTACTAGTCAACCACAGATGCAGGTTTGGACTCCTCCTCAACAGCCTGCACCTCAACAAGCTACACCTACACAGGACGCTGAAGTACCTAATGCACCAGTTACTTCTCCACCTGTGTTCGTTCCGCCTACTCAGGCTCCTGCTCCACAAGCTCAGCAACAAGTTCCGCAGCCTGCACCTCAACAGCAGATGCCGCCTCAACAGGCTCCTCCTGCTGATTTTTTACTCACCTTTGGTAAACATAAGGGTAAGACGCTTGGTCAGGTTAAAGAAGAGGATGAGTCATACCTGAAGTATCTTAAGAGTAATAAAAAAGAGCTTGCAGATGTGATTGAGCAGGTTTTAGGACAACCTAGTGCCCCTATCACTCAGGCTACAGCATCTACGCAACCTGAATTACCAATGAATGGTGCTCAGGAAGAGATGAAGTCCGTTCTTGTGAAAGAGATTAATGAAAAAATTTTGACTATCCCTGACTTCCAGGGTCCTGGGGTAATGACTAATCTTATGCCGTTCCTTACTCAGACTATTGGTAGTACCAATTTTTCTGATGCGCCTTTAGATCAGTTGCAGCTTCTTAAGTCTAAAGTAGATGAGAAGCTTGGTTCTGGGGCATAAAAATATGGCTAAGAGAAAACCTAAACCAAAGAAAGAGACTGTTCAGGATATAGCAATACGTCAAAGTGGTAATGTTGAAGAAATTAGAGCTAAATTAAACGAAGACTATAAGTCACTTATTGCACCACCAGTTGAAGACAAACCAGCTATTATTTTACCAACAGGTATTTTATCTTTTGATTTAGCAATTGGTAATAGTGGATTTGTTGGTGGTCGTATAGCAGATATTTTTGGGTGGGAGGCTACTGGTAAAACACTTACATGTCTAGCAATTGGTGCTTATATTCAACGTTGTACAAAGATTGATATCTTTGGTAAAGTAGTAAATCGTGTAGTTGCCATGTTAGATGCTGAAGGAACATTTAGTTATAATGTTGCTGTAAGTGTTGGTATGGACACAGAGAATTTAATTCTAGTTCAGAGTACACCAGATAAAATTCTTACTGGGGAAGATTTTTTTGATATCATGGTCATGCTTGTAGGTTTAGGTGTTGACTATGTTATTGTTGATTCTTGTCCAGCGTTAGCACCATCACAGATCGTACTTAATGCTACAGGTCAAGGACAAAAAGCGACTAGAGCGCAATTAATGACTGCTGGTTTAGAAAAACTTACACCAATAGTTAATGCTAATGGGCAGACAGTAGTTCATTTCATTAATCAAATGCGTGGAAAACCAATGGCTCAAAAGTGGGAAAGTTCAGAATATGAGACTGGTGGTAATGCTCTGAAATTTTTTTCTTCATATAGATTTATGGTAGTTAAGGCTGAAGATATTAATAAGAAAGTACTTGGTTCTGATAATATTTTTAGAGAAAAGAAAGTTGGTGTAACTTCTTGCGTTAGGATTAAAAAGAGTAAAGTTGCTTCTATTCCAGCGCCTATTCCTAGTACCACATATCATTTTGAATTTGATGTGTATTTTGAGTCTTTTAAAGACGAATCAGGTGTAGAATTTCATCGTGGTGTAGATGTAGTAAAAGATTATGCTTTAACGGGTATTCGTACTGGTGTAATTGAACAAAAAGGATCATGGTACAATTTTGGTGATATTAAAGGTCAAGGATTTGATGATCTTATGAATAAATTAAGAATTCAGCCTGAGGTATTAGGTAAGATTAGGGATGAGGTATTTGTAAAAATGGGGCATGCACCAACTAGTCCTATGGAGTCTACACTAAATGGCAGTGAAGAAGACCAAGAGTAGAGTACAGGTTAAATGTCCAAAGTGCGATAATGTTTTCCTTCCCTCGACTAAAGAAAATCAGTCGAGGGCGGGGAAGGCCGCTCGTCGTAA
>SDBV01008085.1_pt1 | contig 14241 bp, 6 predicted proteins | sample 2277081 | NCBI WGS metagenome assembly SDBV01 (sample SAMN10402039, study PRJNA504765) | marine sediment metagenome | isolation source: marine sediment core GS10_PC15, 223 cmbsf | place: Arctic Ocean: Southern Knipovich Ridge | collected 2010
ATGGAAAATAGAAATGTTAAATTTCTCATGTTATTGTTCGATTCTATTTTCCATTTTTGCTCTCTCCTTAAGGAAAACTCCTCTTACGAGGAGGAGGCCGGATTTAAGAAATCCTTTGTGTCTCTGTGTTGAAGCTTTGTGTCTTGCTTCTGAAAAGTTTGCGTATTCATTGTTCTCTGAGGGATGAGTAAGAACACCACCTACTTTGTGCCTGAGGATGGGAACTTGGACCTTTAACCGATTTGGGTTACACCCATACTATGATCGCTCGGAATCGTCCAACTGGGACGAAAATCACCAAAAGCTCTCAGCAGAGGACTTCCCAAAATTGCTTTCTACATCTGTTACTGCTTCGCAGCATGGAAGGCTTTTTGGATGTCGCTATCTTTGTAGGTTTGGGAGGGACGGAAGGCACGCAAGAAGGCGATAAATGTCTTCTCAAGAGATCTCGGTTGAGGAAGCTCCTTTAAGTACTCCACGAGCGCCCCATACTGGTCCAGGAAAATCTCTTGGGAGGAGCCTTGCCCGTTCAAGAACGAAGGGTAGCTCACCTCTCCATTTTGGAGCTTGGTCGAGACGATGAGTTTCACGACTTGTTTGGCCATCTCAGGTGAGAGATTTTCCCAAGTATGTCCTTCATCAACACGATCGAGATCGTAGTTGTAGACAGATAGGAGATACAACTGATCTTCTTCCGGTCTGAACCGCCTCTTATCAGCTATGAATTTGCCGATATCCACGTCGTTGTCCTTCAAAGAGGGGATCAACTCGGCAACTGTCTTTGTATGAAGATTACATACGATCAAGGTTCTGGAGATCCGATTCTGATCGACCGGGAAACTCCCACCTCTATGGAGAATGGTCCACGGTTTAACTCCCCTCTCTTCAGCAGCCTCTACCGGAGAAAAGTTCTCTGTGAAGTACTTATTCACTGGTTGGTGAGGAGCATAGTCACGCATGGAATAGATTTGGGCAACATTGACTCTTCCGTTATATTCTTCGAGGTTTCCAGAGATTAGAGCTCGCTCAAAGCCACAAGTCGAGTAGTTCAGGTAGAGGGGTTTATGGCGAAGAGGTTCGATCTCTCCACCCTCTTCGAGGTGGGTCTCCTGCTCAGTCTCTTGGTCTACCTCCTGTTCCACTTCCTGTTCGACTTCCTGCTCATTATCGAGATCGTCGTTTCTGATCGGCACTTTTTCGGGGATAAGAGATGCATCGATTCGAGGAGGGTAATGCTGTTCCCCTACTTCTGAAGTACATTTTGCCAACAAAGGTCCTTCGCAATTGGCAAACTGCTCTTGAAACACGTTCAGGTAGAATGGATCCCAAAGACCTGCTCCCTGGAGGAGCTCAGATGACGTCAGCCTCCCGAATTGGGCATACTCTTTCTCAAAAACCTGGAGAAGGGCGGTTTCAGCCGACACTTCTCCTCTTGGCATCCCAGCGCTCTCGGGATTTGCCTGAGTCGATTTGATGTAGAGATTACGCGTTTGCTGGTGGAGATAGGCTCTTGCCTGCCAGTGGGCAGTTGACCCAGACTTTCGCGAGAGACGGGTCATAGCTCTAGAAGCCCGGTCGACCCCATGGCGACAGATCGCCTCGATCTTCTGCTTTTCCGCCTTCATGTTGACCTTTTTCATTTCGCGGGCTTCATTGTCTGCCCAAAAATCGATACATGCCTCAACACTAGGTTCTATTTCTTCTGAGCTCCATTTCTCAGCAAGTGCAGGGCTCAAAATGTAGGAGACACGTGCTTTTTGCTTCGTCACCCCACGCTCTCGCATCACCCCCTGTTCTGCCCGGTTCCAACTCGTCTGCGTACTGAGTGTCATAAAGATCCGGACATTCTCTTTGGAGGGACGCTCTGCCCCTCGGGTATGGACATCGTCGAAAATCGTGAAAACCTGGTCTAAAGGAACTGTCGGATCTACAGGAACCACTCTCCCGTTGATGAGCATTTTCCACACATCATTTCGGTTGAGGAAGCGGTAGACAAGTTCGGGCCGCTTTGCCGCCAAACTCCTCGCAATCTCCTCAGCAGGAATTCCAGGGAACCCAGTCCCCACATCCGCAAGGCAATCTCCCCCCTTGATATTTGTGGCTAAAACATCGAGAAGAGTTGCCCCTTCTTTTTCTTGCCAAGAGAGGAAAGAGGGGATCTCCTCTTTTTTGTCCGAGGCTTCACTCTCAAAGAGGGCGGTTAAGACCTCTCCATGGACTCCCGATTGGGCCACATCACTTGTATCGATGGCATCGGGCATAGCAAAACGCATCCCGTCGGTTCCAGACGAACCTGAGTAGCTAAAGACCATTGCAGGGACGTCTTGGGAGTTGGATACGATCTTCTCAGTACTCTGTTGGTACTCAGGGAAGACCCACTGGGCAAGAAAATCGGAAAGAGCTTCGGGGGTCTCGTTGATCCTCTGCGCCATCGCCGGGTAGTCCTTAGGAGTAACTTTACTTAAGGTAAGACCGAAAAATTGGAGAAACTTGTTTGCCGATTTGGTAGCATCGAGAGGGAGTGATCCGTCTGGATCGACCCGTCTTTGCTCCCTAACCTCTTTCATCGCTTTTTTCTGCACTTCAAAAACGATTTGCCCAACTCTAGCAGGGGCAACTCCACCACGCGATAGATCGGAATATTCGAGCGTGGTGTACCAGATCTGCTCACTCTCGGTCCCAAACTCCGATCCGTCGTGGGGCTTGTCACTTCCAAGATAGGGGATCACATGGAGATTGTCCTCTCCCTTACCAAAGTTGACCCCTCCCCGCTTTTTGGCAGCATTTGGGAGGATATCGACGAGAAACTCGTGGAGAAAACAGATGTGGGCTCTTGTGGTGTCCTCTTCCTCTTTTGGACGGATGTGCTCATCATAGAAAGTGAGAATTTCTTCTGGGTTGCAGTCAATCTCAGTTAGGTAGGAGCAAAACGGATCCTTTTGATTCTCATCTAATGCAAGCTCCTCTCTATATCGACCAAAGAGCATTTCTGCAGTGGCCCATCTAGCACGATCGACCTCTTCATTGGCAAGTTCATCGGTCCGATTCTTTCGAAGGGCCTGGCGAAACTTGTCAAGGCCTGGAGTGTTCTCGTCTGCCTCTAAGATCACCCTCTGGATCTCAAGGGCAGCGTCGATCTTCGGTTGACTCAATCCCCCCCTCTCCCCGTAGGCGAAGTTTTTCTCCTGGGTGGGGTCGCAATCTTTGTCGAGCTCATCGGCGTTGATCCGTACTCGGGAAGAGAGCAGGTCTTCGATATCTTCCATCAGGTCGATCTCTCGATTCAACCTCTCGATACGTGGTGATTTCGGATCTGAGACCATCTGCTTGGCGAGCTCTTCTTGCTTGAGCTTCTTGGCTAAGTGAAAGCTCAAGAGATCCCCTTTTGTTAAATCAAGGCGGCCCCGCTCGACAATCATCCGAAGAAGATTCCGATGGAGAGTCAGAAGAGAGAGCTCATCAGTAGGGGATTTGCGATCGAATTTGAAAGGGAGAGAGCGTTGCCCGAAGGCGTGGTGAGTTGTTTTGGAAAAGAGAGCCCCATGCTCCTCCCGAAGAGGTTCCAAAGTCGAAATTGCAGAGAGGAAGACTCCATTGGCTCTCCAATGGGTGATGAGGTTACGCAGTACGGTTGTCTTCCCTCCCCCGCAGATCTCTTGCTTAAACTGCGTCGGGTGCAAAATGGCATTACGGACAATCTCTACCTGGTTTTTACGTAAAATCAGATCGAGCTGGAACTCGAGAAGGAGGAAGGAGGGAGCCATCGGATCGACATCAGGATTGTAACTCCACGAGGAGTGGCTGAGCTTGTAGAGCTCTCGACTCACTCTCTCTCTCTCATGAGGAGAGGTTTCTTTTTGCAACTTTTCTGCGACCTCCTCGGCTCTATGAGCTTGCCGACTCTGTATCGCTGCCTTGAGGAAAGCTCGGATGTGCCTCTCGAGATCCTTCTTGACGGCAAGAAATGCTTCTTGATTGGGAAAAAGCTCTTCGATCGAAGTCCAGTTCTCTTCCCCATAGCAATAGAGGGCTGCATCAAAAAGCCCCTCCTGCCAGTCGAGCTGTTTCCCCTTCAACTCCTGGAGAAGGACTCCCCAATACTCCTCTTCTTGCTCCAATCTGGGCAAAAGGTTGTAGATCTCCTGCCGAGCTTGTTGCCCTGCGCGAGCAAAGAGGTGACGTGACTCGGTAAAAAACTGTTGGATTTGGGGAAGCCTATCTTGCTTGCACCTGTGGATTCCTGCATCCTGTTTTTCCCCTTGATAGTAGGCAAAGTCAGAAGCGAGCTCTTGTTTGATCTGCTCAGCATAAGCCAATTCAATAGGAATAGGCTCCTCTGCCTTGTGTTTCCACAATACTACTTGATTTTGAGCTACCTCTTCATTTTCAAACAGATTGACATAGATCGCGAACAGAGGGACAGGATCGGTGTTCTCTTCATCGATCTTCTTAAAGCGCTCTGGCTTTTCTTCAGGAGGAGAGCCCATTATGCTCTCCACTGTTGCTTTTAGCTTCCTATCAAGCTCGTGAATCTCCGTTTGCAGAGAGAATTTCATCCTCTTCTCTTCGAGCTCTCCCTCTTGAAAGAGCTGGAGATACTCCTCAGGCGACATCGACCCTTTTTGGAGATTTTCAAAAAAATCAGACTGGTACCAGGCATATAGCTCAGGAATCGAGAGGTGGAGCTTATCCTGGTAGAGTTTTCTAAGCTTCGCAAAACTTGGATCCTGTAGGAGGGGTTTGGAAATACGTTCTAAGATAGCCGGTTTATCGAGAAGGGAAACATTCTCATCCATCAACTCATCCATCTCCTCTTCCAGCTCCTGGAATTTTTTCCCAAGAGTTTCCAATTCCTCTTTATGCAAGAGAAGCTGGTACCCGACATAGTAGAAGGAGGTTTCGCCATACCGTTGGAACTCTTTTCTCTCTTGGTGGCTGAGTTGGAGCTGGGTGGGGATTTTCCCCTCTTTTACCCGGAGGCGGTATCTTGTGTAGGTTTGGGCAGCGAAGACCATCAAGACGCCCCCCTCTCCTCGTGTTTTGACGGGCTCGAGAAACGCTTGCTGCCGGAGCTTGATCAAGATCAGGTGCATGCGTAAAGCTTCTGTCTCAGGAGACGAATCTGTTTGGAGGGCCTTTTCTAACCAGCCGACGATGGTATTTGAACTCTCATCGAAGGGACGGGTCAACTCTGCTTTCCTCAAATACCTAAGAGCCTCTTCGTACTTCCCTTGGAGGGTGAGGAGATAGCCGAGATAGAAATACCCAGCTGGTAAGGCATCTGTCACAAGCCCTTTATTTGGGTCGGCGGTAAAGACAAAGAGCGGTTTTTTCTCCCCTTCATCAAGGCCATATTCTGGTTTAAAGCTAAGACTACGCTTCCCTCGGTTAAACACCTCCGAACTGATAGCCCCTTTGACCCCGGAAGAGTTTGCCTTATACTCGTTCATGGCAACAACCACCTTTGGCCACCCGTTAGAGGCCTCTAGAAGGTGGTAATCGAGAAAAGTTCCTGGAAAAAGGCCTGGCAGAGAAGAATTTTCGTAGGAGATGTTCCAAACGTTTTCCAGCCCTTTGAAATACCCTCTGAGGGTTGTAGAAGAGAGAGTATACCCCGGAAAGTTTTCTGCCTCCCACGCACCCATCTCCCGATTCCACACATATGTGAGGGGGAAGCGGTTGTAGGAAATCTTTTTCACTTTACCCGATGAGCCAGTAGCGGTGATCTCTCCTTGGTCCTCGATCCGCTTAAAGGGGAGAAAGGAAGAGTCTTCCCAAGGGTTGAGAACCTCTTTTTTCGTCTCTACCTCTTGCAACTGATGGAGATGGAGCGGAGGCTCGATAGCAGAAAATGGAAGAAACCCTTTTCCACGTAAAATCCCTTTGTAGAGAAGTTTCCCCTCTTTTTCGATCCGGATCTTCTTCCGGTCTTGCCTGATCCAACAATCGTCTCTCTCTAGCAAGCGAGGGAAAGGGACTTTAGACTCTTTATGAAGTTGCAGCTTTTCCACATCCTTCTCTTTAGCCGCCTCATCGAGGTTCTCCTCCGTCTCCTTCTGCTTTTCTGTAATGAGTGTAGGCTCCCACTGGTACCAACTATCGCGCAATTTTCCCGGAAATTTCCTATAAAACCGGACGGCCCCTTCTGCTGTGGAGACCACTCGAAAAGCGTACTTTTTTCCCTCTTTTGTCAAAGTAAAGTCGTATTGTCTCCCCTCGTATTCACCCACCACGACAGTTTTGACAAAAGTGGGGACTATAGAGAGGTCATCAGAAAATCCAAGTTCTCGGACAAGGCGTTGCATCTCGGAAAAATGGGGGTGATCGAGGATCTCTCCTTTCATCATCCCCCTTTGCTTTCCGTTCTCCCACACCTCTGCGATGCGGAGATCAACTTGGTAAGGACCTGAAGAGAAGAGAAGGCCACTCTCTCCTTCAACCTTCCATTCCAGTGCGCACTCTTTCCCTAAAAGTTCCGTGACCAACCTGTTGCAGGTCTCATTCCGGTGCTCCTCATCTTCTAAATACTCGATGATTACGGGCTCTATCCGGTGGAGGAAGTAGGAGATCAAAGCGTTTTTCTCCACATCCTGGTTTTTCTTCGGACAGGGGAGAGTGGCTAGAATAAAACGGCTAAAGAGGATCTTCTCCATCCCCTCTTCGTCTACCTCAGGAGTCTCTAAAGATCCATAAAGGGCCTCATACGCTCGGATCGCTTGCGAATAGAGAAAGTACTCATGAAACTCCCTCTGCGCTCCTGCTTGCGGCTCTACTCCCCCGTCGGCTTTGGCCATCTCCCCTTCTACACCAGAATGCGCAAGCGCCACTTCTAACAAATCAGTAGCAACATTGACTCTTTGAAACACTCTACGACTCTCTTCTAGAAGAGATAAGATAAAGAGGTAACTTCTGAAATTCCCCCCTTCCCGCATCTCAGCAGCTGTTTTGGCTAGCTCCTGGACAAACACCTGGACATAAGCAGGGTGCTCTTTCAAGTAGTTTTCCAAGAAGTGGAGTCGAAAGAGATTCCGTTCAAAAAGACGTCTCATAGAAGGTCCTTTTACTGGGTCGTTGAGAAGGGCTGCATACTTAGTCAGTTTCCCCACCGTCTCCTGCACACGAGTTGGCTGATCGGTCTGCATCAGCTGCAACTCTTGGCAGATATCGGAAGGGAGATTAAGAGCCATCCACTTCTCTCGGATCACCTCAAGCTGTGTTTTCCCATAAAGCCCAAAATTCTTGTAAGCCTGTTTTTTATTTTCCTGCTTCGTAGAAATTCCCTTCTCATCCACATGGTCGACACTCTCTTGGCTCACGACCTGCTCAAAGAGCCGCTTTTGCACCTCCTGCTCCTCAACTGCGATATCGTTTGAGAGATAAAGATCAGAGATTTTTTGTTGGTACCTGGTCAGAGTAATTCCGTCAAAAATTCTATCGGTTATAACAAGATTCCATGGCTGGATAATAAAGGTAGCCACAAGACCTGCATTCTTCTTCACTTCGATGTGGACAGGTTTACGACTCTCCATGATTCTCATCAGAACACGTCTCCGGATCGCAGGCTCTACGTGACGTTCGACCCCTCCCTCAAAACCTGCTTCACGCACTTCGTCAGGATCTACCTGATTGACCAAATCGAAGAACGTTCCTACTACATTCCCAAACCCATAAGGGGCAAGAGTCTGTAGAGGGGCCATTGCTACAACCGAAAGAATATAGATCTGACGAAGATCGGTGATCTGATTTGGAAGAAATCCCTCTTGCCCAAGGTCCTGAATGAATGCCTTATCATTGATAGACTCTCCTAGTAGATCCGTTTTTTCGAGATATGCAGGAAATTGTCCCAGAAAGTTTTCATCTCCAGGTATGACAGTTGTAGTTCCAACTGTGAGACGAATGTTCGTTAAGTCTTCTCCCTCTTCCAAATCATCACGAATCAACTCTTCAAAACTCCCTAAGTTGAGGTAAGGGCTTTTGAGGATCTCCTGAAAAGGATTGAGATCAAATTGAAAACCATTGAACTCCTCAACATGAACTCTAGCATATTGTTGGGCAATTTTGAGTCCCTGAAGGAGGAAGTGGATGTAGCGAGGTTCAGGAACGATACACCCCTTCCCATAGAGGGCTTGCAAAGCAAGTCCGCAGAACTCTCGTATCTGCCGGCTCAGCTGAAGGGATTGCTCATGATCAAGCCCAACTCCACCTTTGGAAAATTGGTCGAACACAACAGAGAGATCCTGGAGAAGAACTTCTAAGTGGGAGAACTTCCCTTGCCCTGCCACCTCGCGCATCTGCTCGATATGACTCTCAACAGCCCCCAGAAATTGCCCCGGGTCAGCAAAGGCCATCTCCCCAAGAGGTGAAGAGTGAGAAACTGTGACCTCTCCCTTTTTGATTTCTGAAAAAGGTGTCAAAAGGGGTGTGTTTAAAAGCTCTGGAAAAGAGGTCCCTTGTGAGGATTGCTTCTCGGGGCTTTTAGGCAAAACGATCCGTTGCCCCTTTTCCATCTCGTTGATTTTCTGGATAATCGCTTCGAGTTTCCCCTTCAGCGCTTCGACATCTTGCTTTGCATTTTCATCATCTAACCCATTTATCCCAATCGGATTCTCTCCCCCTTTAGCAAGATCGGCAAGGAGGCTCTTTCCATTGTGCATCATCCATTTTCGGAACTCGGGATCGGCTAATTTCCCTTCTCCATGCCTGTAGAGGAGGAAGTAGGCTGAGACCTTCATGAAGGTCTTCATCTTCTTGTATATCTCAGGGTTGGTTGCCTTCAAAAAGATCTCCATCATCTTCTCGGCCCCAGCTGAGGTCCGACCATGTGTTGAGAGAGCTTTGTCACTTTCCAAGTCTACCGCATCGTTTTCTTTGAAAACATCTGTGACAAACTCTTTCCGGTCGGTCTCGAGCCGATCTTCCATCTCATTTCGAACACCTTTCCTCCCTTTTTTGATAAAGGTCTTTGCCACTTTCAGAAGGGAGACCCCATCATCGGGATCTGTTCGATCGGCTAACCTTTCAAGCCCTCTCCATCCCTCTTTAACAAATGCTTTACCTAGGATGAGAGGTGAGACCCCACCCTCTGACACAATCGATTCAGGGGCAATTAGCGCCTTCAAGGTGCTCCACAAAAGGTCATCCAATGATTCAGTGACTTCAAAGGTTTGGCTTGGATGAAACTTGAATTTAGGGAGTTCTCCCTTTGCTATTGCCCCCTCGATGTCTAGCTCCCCTTTAGCAAAAAGCTCTTCGAGATCTGGCTCCTCCTCCTGATCGACGAGTTCTTTTGTAAGATCGAGCACCCGCACCCGATACGCGTCATCATCAACCTTCTCAAGTTCATAGATCATGCGTTGCATCGCACCAGTCACCTGCTGGACAAAACCTCCAGGAATCCACACTTTTTTTCCTTCCTCAAAACAAGCAGTCAGGATCCTCTGCATCTCCTCAGAGATCTTCTCTAATCTCTCCTCACGCTCTCTCACCGTTGTCAACTTCCGAGCCTTCTCAATCTCCAACTGAAAGTGGGTAAGATTTTTCAGTGCTTCATGCCACTCCCCTACCTGTTCCTTCTCGTCTCCTTCCATCCGAGGATGGAGCTCGGAAAAGAACCCCTCCCAAACTTGGAGAACATGCCCGAAAGAGAGATCAGATTGGGGGAGCATCCCCAACTTGTTCCGTTTTGCTCCCGTCAACGACGCAAAAAGATCGGTATCGATATCCCGGAAAAGGTGCATGGCAAAGGCAAGCTCCACCTCTTCTAGTTTCGATTCTGGATCTCTGCCCATGATCCAATTCACAAATGCATTCCAGGCCGCAACGATCCGCTCTAAGGTCCCCATTTGTCTCTCTACAACAAGAAGGTGATCGAGAGAGTCCCAATAATCTCTTTTCATCGCTGGAAGAATCTCTACATGGTACGCTGATCGCTCGATCTCAATCGCTTCTTTTACTTCCGCATCAATCTCTCTAGCCCCACCTCGGATCGCCTGGAGAAAGATCCTTTCAGCAAGAGAGTCTGACACCTCTTGGTCGATCCCAACCTTATAGAGTCTATGCGTGTCTTCTCGTAAAATCTGATAGATATGCGTCATGGAATAAAAACCTCAAATAAACCAGGTCTATTTTAACGAGATTTTATTAACCCTGTATTAAGATTCAAAATTCATTTTTTTTGCAACAATCTTTGGAGAATCCTTAAAGGATTTGCTTGTAATTTACCTCTAAAGGATCATGTTCACTTTTTGGTGCAATCTGTTCCTACATACAGTCCGAAAAAAATCGTCCAAATCATCAAAAGCATAACTGCGAGAGAAATCTTTAGGCAGGCGCCAGGAGTGAAACAACATCCGATAATCGACATTATGCTGAATGCCAAGAATTTGACTCAACCTGCTCTTAACACTCTCTTTTTCTGACAGCGAAATCCGTAATCACATGGATGCAGAGGGATCCCAAAGTCAGGACAATCAATCCCGAACAATAAATCAATTGAGGAGCAGTTAATGCTCCCCATGAAAAAGTGCCAGTCGTAGCCAGAATTTGAGATTGAAATGAGATAGTCAAAATTGCGCAGGCAATCGCCGTAAACAGCGTAAATTTAGCTACGGATCTAATCAAAGATGTATTTGGATAGATAGGATTCACCATAGGTCCCTACAATATCACACACCGATGTTCTTCGATAGATTTTTTAACTGCACAAATAGCCATGCCTATAGCAAGGCCAGTGGGAGCCCCAATGAGAGAACCTTCTGGCCCAGCTATTGCTCCTATGACTGTTCCAGCTACCGTGGAAACAGTTAGAATAGTTGATTGAACGGGATCACAATCATTCATAATAGCGGCTTGGGCTTGTTGTCCCTGAAGGCATTGAAAGCTGTCCCAGACTCGTGTGAAATATGAGTGCTGATATCTAGTCCAGGTGAGAGAGGAGAGCTTCTAGCGTCCTCTCCATCGTTTCTTCCGTGTGAACCCCCGAGACGAACTGGGCCTCAAATGGTGAAGGAGAGAAGTAGATCCCTTGCTGAAACAGACTCTGGAAGGCTCTAGCAAACGCTTTGAAATCACACCCCTTCACATCATCCAATGTCTCCACCTCTCGCTTTCCAAAAAAGAGAGTGAAGAGCGACCCGATCTGATTGAGGCAAAGGGGCGCACCACTTCTCTCAATCCACTCCTGGAGTGGTCTTGTCAGTAGATTTGTTCTCTTCTCTAGATTTTCGTAGAAATGAGGCTCCTGGCAAAGCTTGAGAGCCTCAAACCCTGCTGCCATCGCGACAGGATTGCCCGATAGAGTTCCCGCTTGGTAGACAGGGCCGAGTGGGGCTAGCATCTCCATCACATCCCCTCTCCCTCCAAAAGCAGCAGCAGGGAAGCCTCCTCCGATGATCTTCCCAAAGCAGGTCAAATCGGGGGTCACTCCATAGAGCTCTTGTGCCCCACCAAGGGCTACCCGAAACCCAGAGATTACCTCATCGAAGATGAGAAGCGCTCCCACTTTTTCCGTCTGCTCCCGTAAGAAGGTAAGAAAACCCTCCTTGGGGAAGACAACGCCCATATTGGCAGGGACCGGCTCTAAAATCACCGCAGCGATCTTCTCTCCCATTTCCTTAAAGAGCTTCTCAGCAACAGCAAAATCATTAAACGGGAGGCAAATCGTATGGCGGACACACTCCTCTGGAACTCCAGCAGACGAGGAGGTTGCCCCCATCTCTAAAAGTCCGGAACCAGCCTGGACAAGGAAGGGGTCGGCATGACCGTGATAGTGACCAGAAAACTTCACAATGAAGTCCCGACCTGTAAAGCCTCTTGCCAGACGGATCGCGCTCATCGTAGCTTCTGTCCCCGAAGAGACGAACCGGACCTTCTCCACAGAAGGGATACAAGAAACGATTTCCGAGGCGAGCTCAGCTTCGATCTCGGTCGTGATCCCAAACGTGCTCCCTTGAGCTACCCTCTCTTGGGCAGCTGCCACGATTTTCGGATGGGCGTGGCCATGGATCAGAGCCCCCCAAGACTGGCAAAAATCAACATATTCGTACCCATCGACATCGACAATCGTCTCTCCCTGGCCAGACGCCACCACAAGCGGAGTTTGGGAAAGACCTGGAAAGGCCCTCACAGGAGAGTTGACCCCTTTCGGAATTACCTGGCACGAGCGGACATATACCTCCCGACTTTTTTTTCTCTCTAATGGAACACTAGTCACCACCGTCGTCATCTCTCACCTCCCATTTCAAATAAGGAAAAATCTACCATCTCCCCCCTTTTCGCAAAAGCTCAACAAGTCCACCACGTTATTCCCTCATAAAACGTGTCTATCCAACACGTTTTTCCAACGAAAAAGGTGCGCAGTAACCACGTTTTCCTAGGGAAAATTTGCTTTTTTCCCTGCTAATTGGTATTTTTATGATATGGAGAGAGATATCTACACCCATTTGCAAGCATGGAAGACCTCCCGCCGACGAAAACCATTGATCCTCAATGGAGCAAGACAGGTTGGAAAGACCTACTCTTTGAAACATTTTGGAAAAACTTGCTATGACCAACTTGTCTATTTGAATTTCGAAAGAAACGAAAACCTTGCAGACTACTTCAAAGAAACGCTCGATCCAAGCCAGTTAGTCAATATATTGAGGATTCATACTGGGATAGACATCAGTCCCGAGAATACTCTTATTATTTTTGACGAAATCCAAGAATGCCCGAAAGCACTGAATAGCCTGAAGTACTTTTGTGAGGAAGCCCCTCAATATCACGTTGCCGCTGCAGGATCCTTACTTGGCGTAAAAACAGCGCAAGAGAAGGGATTTCCTGTCGGAAAAGTGAATTTTATCCACCTCTACCCCTTAACTTTTTTCGAGTTTCTTTCAGCGCTTAATCAAGAAAAACTGCGAACCCTTCTTGAAGAAACAACAACTTTTGTCCCTTTTCCCACTCCTATACATGAGAAACTCATAAAGCTTTTGAAGTTGTATCTTTTTATCGGGGGTATGCCCGAAGTCGTAGATGAATATACGAAACAGGAAAATCTGACAACGATTAGAGAAGTCCAATTAGAAATCCTAGATGCCTATGAAAGAGATTTCTCAAAACACGCACCCTCACACGAAATCATGAAAATCACGACCGTGTGGAAACAGATTCATAGACAACTTGCGAAGGAAAATAAGAAGTTCTTTTTTGCAGCGATCCGAAAAAGTGCAAGAGGGCGTGATTACGAGGATGCAATCCAGTGGCTCGTCGATGCTGGATTGATACACAAAAGTCTGGCAATAGAAGTTCCCAAATTTCCTCTTAGCGCCCATGCAAACACCAGCGCATTTAAAACCTTCTTACTCGATGTTGGGTTACTTGGGGCTCAGAGTAATCTTGCAGCACGCACTCTTATTGAAGGAGACTCTTTATTTATCGAGTTTAAAGGAGCCTTAGTAGAAAACTATGTCGCTCAAGAGCTGATCGCCTCTCATCGGAGGGATCTTTACTATTGGACAAGCTCAGGCACAGCGGAGATCGATTTTTTAGTTGAAGGAGACCATCACATCTATCCGCTAGAAGTAAAAGCGGGAGAGAACTCAAAGAAAAAAAGTCTTTTGGTTTATGGGAAAAAATTTCCAACCACAACCTTAAATCGAACTACCCCGATGAACCTAAAACATGATAGAAACATCTATAATTACCCCCTCTATTTCATCTCCAGACTCCTAAAACTTACTCCATAACCCACTAGCAGACTGCTTTTCCTGACGAGGATAGATCTGAAGAGAATTCACAAAAAAACTCAGGCTGATCGGGCATAGCATCTATGCTTTCAATATCGTAGCAATTTAAAAGTTGTTCATCGAACCAACGATCAAATGGGTGTTGAGAGGAAGACCAAGTCTTCAATTGCAAATAGGATATTATTCATCTTATCTCCAAGGTTATTTTCTCCTTTGATGTTATATGCAAATTTCATGCCACCTCTGTCGACATGTGCCCCTCCAAAAGATCTGCCGTTCCCTTGGCGAAACCGAAATCAAAGAAAGCTCCCTCATCTCTCCCATCCAAATCCAATACCCCGAAAACAACCATGCTTACCCGGTAACACTCCCCATCACCAAGCTCTCTCTCAAAACTAGAACACTGTTTTTCTTTGAAGCTTTCCCCTTGAAAGTGTAGTCTTGGTGCAAAATCTATAGAAACCATGAGGAAAGACCTATGATGATTTGTACGCACACAACAATTGAGCTGGAAACA
>SDBV01008086.1_pt1 | contig 14238 bp, 8 predicted proteins | sample 2277081 | NCBI WGS metagenome assembly SDBV01 (sample SAMN10402039, study PRJNA504765) | marine sediment metagenome | isolation source: marine sediment core GS10_PC15, 223 cmbsf | place: Arctic Ocean: Southern Knipovich Ridge | collected 2010
GAAAGAGCAGTTTTCACAGCCGTTCGCATGACGAGTTCTGTGATTTATGTGGCTGATGCGGGACAAAGGGCGGTTCACAGGTATGGCCCGGATGGCAGCTATATTGACAGTTTTGAAGGCAAAACTCAGATCGAGGGGAATTACGGATTCATTGTTCCGAGTCCCTATTTTGATCTTGCCATTGCTCCCGATGGTGAATTGTGGGTGGCTAATCCCGGAAAACACTCTATCGAAAATTATACCGGAGAGGGTAAACTGAGGGCGTACTGGGAAAATATGAATCCTACGATTGATGGATTCTCAGGCTGCTGTAATCCGGCCCATATTGACATTATGACTGACGGCTCATTCGTTACAAGTGAAAAGGGAGTGGTACGGATCAAGATCCACAAGCCCTCAGGTGAACTTGCCACAGTAGTTGCAGCCCCGGACAAATTTCTGGTTGACGGGGAAGCTCCAGATGTTGCAGTTCATGAGGATGGAACTGTATATGCACTTGATTATGACCGTAAAACAATACGCATTTTTGAACCTAAATAGAATGGGATGACCAGGGAAGAATTTATTAAAAGCGGTGTCAGGGTATTCTTTCTGGCCCTGATGTTGGGTGGGGCAGGGTTGCTGGCCTGGAAGCGACGGGTCAGTTTTTTTGGGTCATGCGATGACAGTACACGCTGTGCTTCCTGCCGCATTAAGACCAGTTGCCGGGATCCGCGAAAACAAATACCTGTGAACGATGGAAAGCAAAGCACATAACAGGAGAGATTTTATCAGGCGGAGCGTACGCGTTTCGCTGGGACTGACGGTTGGGGGAGTCGGCGCGCTCGCGCTGAAGAACGGAACTACCGATGAGTGGGTCTGGCAGATTGATCCCTTTGAATGCAACCAGTGCGGGAGATGTGCAACCGAATGTGTACGGAATATATCCGCGGTAAAATGTGTTCACGCCTATGACCTCTGTGGCTACTGTGATCTCTGCGGAGGATATCTCAAGCCCGGGGCTCCCAGGATTGATACCGGAGCGGAGCATCAGTTGTGTCCCACTGCCGCCATTAAGAGAAAATACATTGAAGAACCCTTCTTTGAATACGTGATTGAGGAAGATCTCTGCATAGGGTGTGCAAAATGTGTAAAGGGATGTACCTCCTTCGGAAACGGGTCCCTGCACCTTCAGATTCGTCACGACCTCTGCCGCAACTGCAACCAGTGTGCAATCGCACGTGTTTGTCCCTCGAAAGCCATAATCAGGGTACCGAACACTGAGCCTTACCTGATCAAGGGGAGTTTTACCAAATCTGATAAAACCTGATAGGATATTTTATGGGTGGTAAAACAAAAATAATACTCATCGGTATCCTGGTTCTCCTGGTACAGTATGTCAGCGCCCAGGAACAGCGATTTCCAAAACCGGAATTCGAATCCGGATACGAGCAACCTAGTCCCACAACACCAGAACCCCGGGTAGCTGCCCTTGAATTTTTTGATGTTTTAATTCTGATCATTGTTCTGTCCCTGGCCACCTGGTTCGCCCTTAAGTCCCGTTCACGAAAAGGGATCCTATGGCTTTCTGTATTTACACTTATCTATTTCGGCTTTTACCGGAAGGGCTGTATATGCTCCATCGGCGCCATTCAGAATGTTGCCCTTTCGATCGGTGACCCATCATACAGCATCTCGCTGACAGCACTATTGTTTTTTCTGTTGCCGCTTTTCTTTACCCTGTTTTTCGGGCGGACATTCTGCGCCGGTGCCTGTTCCCTGGGAGCCATACAGGATCTTCTAATAATTAAACCCATCTCCCTTCCGGTCTGGGTGCGCAAAACGTTTGGGATGTTTGCGGTTGTGTACCTCGGACTCGCGGTGCTATATGCAGCTGCCGGAACAGAATTTATAATTTGCAGGTACGATCCCTTCGTTGGAATATTCAGGCTGGATGCGCCTTTCCATATGGTTGTCATCGGCATAGGTTTCCTCCTGCTGGGAATGTTTGTTGCAAGACCCTATTGCCGTTTTTTCTGTCCTTACGGGGTACTGCTGAACTGGATGTCAATCTTCTCCAGGAAGCATTTGAGTATTACTCCGGCTGAGTGCGTACAATGCAAACTTTGTGAGAATTCCTGCCCCTTCGACGCCATCAATTTGCCCACTCCTGAAAAGGATCCGGACCCTGCGAAAAAGCATTTCAGAAAATTCATACTTTATTTTGCCCTTGTTCCATTGTGGGTGATAGCCGGTGGATACGTGGTTTCCAAATCGCATAAAATACTGGCCAGGGCAGACCAGGATGTTTTCCTGTCTGAATTGATGATTTCAAGGCCCGACCTGCTGGATGACCCTGACAATCTTGACATCCAGACCTTCCTGAGTTCAGATAAATCACTTGACACACTGGTGGAGGATGCAAAGATCGTTCGTGAAAAATTCCGCAAGGGTGGCTGGTACCTGGGTGGATTCATTGGCCTGGTTTTCGGGATTACCCTGTTGAACCATTCAGTTATCCGAAAAAGAAAGGATTATGAACCACATCGTGGCGATTGTTTCAGCTGCGGACGATGCATGGATTTCTGTCCGGTTCCTCGTGCAACGGTAAATCCAGGCGCAAACGTAAATCCAAGCGCTACGGTAAATCCGAGCGGGCCCTTAAAAATGCAATGATCTGAATGATATAATTAAAAGAATGAATCAGGAACAAACCATAAAATTTGCAGCCAGCACGGCCATCATAGCAGCTGTTTTTACTACCCTGGTGGCTTTGCTCATGCTGATGAATTATTACCAGCTGAAAGCTCAGGACCCCCTTGAACTGAAAACCCTTGAGATTCTTGTAGAACAGCTTAAGGATGAGCCGAATAATGATGCACTAAGGAATGAGATCAGGAATCTTGACCTGCTAGCACGAAAAGCTTTTTTTACCAATCAGTGGCAGGTTAAAACCGGCAGGTATCTCCTTCTTTTCGGCGGCATTGTATGTGGTTTTGCATTGCGGTTTTATTTTTCTGCCCGCTCAAAAATCAGCGAACCGGAAAACGATGGCATCAATGAGATGATAGCCAGAACAATTTCCCAGCGATGGATAATCGTGGCCGGATCCCTTCTACTCATATTATCCTTTGCCGCCACTTTTGCCATCACTGACCACCTGGAATATTACCAGGCCGATTTGACGGCTGATTCCTCGGGTCAGGCAGATGAATCAATCGAGATGATCAGGATTACTGATGGTACGGAGGTGGATCAGCCTTCCGGGGAAGAATCAGGGACTGCAGGGGATGTGTCCGGTGCTGGCGGGGAACAGTCCGGCGCTGATAGTGAATCCGGAACCGGGGCGGCATCTCAGACCGGTACTGCTTCGGGTGGACCGGCTTCCGGCGGGGCAAAGCCGAGTTTAACAAATAAGGGAACAGGGAGTGGATTTGCCCGTGAAATACTGGCCAACCACAACGGATTCCGTGGTCCTCTGGGAAATGGAGTTTCTTTTCACAAGGGGATACCGGTGGACTGGGACGGGTCGACGGGCAGGAATGTGATCTGGAAAGCAGAGCTTTCAAAACCCGGGTACAATTCCCCCATAATCTGGGGAGATAAATTATATGTTGCTGGTGCGGATAATGTGGGACAGGTTGTGTATTGCCTGGATCGTAATTCCGGCAAAATTCTATGGGAGACGGAAGTAAATAATATTCCCGGGTCACCGGTGAAACCACCAAGGGTAAACGAAGACACAGGTCTGTCTGCACCTACAATGACAACAGATGGAATCAGGGTTTATGCCCTCTTCGGCACCGGAGACGTTGTCGCCCTTGGCCTGGATGGGCATATTGAATGGGCAAGAAACCTGGGGGTACCTGATAATCATTACGGCCATTCGTCATCCTTGCTGACCTGGAACAACCGTCTTCTGCTCCAGTATGATTCCAACAAGGGCGGAAGGGTATTATCACTCGATGCAAAGACCGGCAAAACACAATGGGATAAAACACGCAAATCGGGAATATCATGGGCATCACCAATTCTTGCGGAGGTCGATGGCAAATACCAGCTTATCCTCTCTGCAGATCCAATAGTTGCAGGTTATGATCCGGAGACAGGAAATGAACTCTGGAGCCAGGAATGTATGATGGGAGAAGTCGGTCCCTCACCAGCCTTTGGAGGTGGACTCGTTATTGCGGCCAATGAATATGCCAGGATGGTGGCAATAAAACCTGGATCACCACCCACTGTTGTCTGGGAAGATGATGAATACATGCCCGAAGTTGCGAGTCCCGTGGTAAGCGAAGGACTCCTTTACATTGCCACCAGTTACGGGATGCTGGTCTGTTATGATGCTGCAAGCGGTGAAAAATACTGGGAGGAACAGATGAACCAGGGATTTTATGCTTCACCAATGGTGGCTGACGGAAAGCTGTATGCAATGGACATGGATGGCATAATGCATATTTACCAGCTAAGCAAAGAATTAAAGAAACTGGGAGAACCTGCCCTTGGTGAGAGCTCCGTTTCAACCCCTGCCTTTTCAGAAGGAAGGATATACATCAGGGGTTATGATTACCTGTATTGTATTGGGAAGAAGTAAGGCAAAATGAATATCGAGACCAGCGAAATAGAAACCATATTATCCGGAACCGGAAAGAATGATAATGCGGTAATCCCTATACTGCAGGCCATCCAGTCCAAATACAGATACCTCCCGGAAGATGCCCTGAGAAAGGTGTCGGATCTTTCGGATATAACTGTGGGACAATTAATCGGTGTGGCCAGTTTTTATTCACAGTTCCGTCTTGAACCCGTCGGGGAACATATGATCAAGGTATGTGTCGGCACCGCCTGCCATGTGAAAGGTGCATCCCTGGTTTATGATTCCCTGAGGAGGGAACTGAAACTGGAAGAGGGCAACGATACCGATGAATCCCGCAAGTATACCATTGAAAAAGTGAATTGCCTGGGGTGCTGCACACTCGCACCTGTTGTCCAGATCGACAACATCACATACGGTCATGTAGCAAGTGAGAAAGCCGGCAATATCCTGCTTGACTTTGACAGCCAGAAGGATGGCAAACGAAAATCAAGGATCAGACATTCCGAAGGAATGGAAATGGATGGGGAGATCCGGATAGGTCTGGGATCATGTTGTGTTGCAAGCGGGAGTGATGAAATACGTGAGGCCATAGAGGAAACGGTTGACAAAAGGGGTTTGCAGGTTGCCCTGAAACATGTGGGATGTGTGGGAATGTGCCACCAGGTACCCCTTGTTGAAGTCATCCCTGTTGACAGGGAACCTACAATGTATGCAAAGGTTAGTCCCGATAAGATCAAGGGGATCATTGACAAGCATTTTAATCCCCCAGGCCTCCTGAAAAAATTAAACAACAAGCTGACAGATACAATCGAATTCATTCAAAACGATAGCCAGTGGGAGGGTGTTGAACGTTTTAACCTGGATGTAAGGGAAAAACAGGTTTCCTCATTCCTTGGCAGGCAGATACCCATTGCGACCGAATTCAGGGGTGTTATTAATCCCCTTGACATGTCAGAATACATTGACAGGGGTGGATTTTCTGTGCTAAGCAGGGTACTGAAGGATATGTCTTCCACCGAGGTAATTGAGCTTGTCAAAACAAGTGGAATGAGGGGAAGGGGAGGTGCATGTTTCCCGACCGGAACAAAGTGGGAAATCATAGCCAGACAGGAAAACAAGACAAGGCATATAATCTGCAACGGAGATGAAGGTGACCCGGGTGCTTTCATGGACAGGATGCTTCTGGAATCATATCCCTACAGGATCATCGAAGGATTGCTGATTGCCGCCTACGCCGTTCAGGCCACCTCGGGATATTTCTACATCCGCGCGGAATACCCCCTGGCTGTAAAAAGAATCCGGCAGGCCCTGGAAGAATGCCGGAGCAAAGGGTACCTGGGAGATGCCATACTGGGATCGGGATTTAATTTTGAGATCGAGGTTTTCGAGGGCGCCGGTGCATTTGTATGCGGTGAGGAAACAGCGCTTATCTCATCTATCGAGGGAGGAAGAGGATCTCCTCGGATCAGGCCTCCTTACCCTGCAGAGAAAGGTTTATGGGGGAACCCAACCCTGGTTAACAATGCCGAAACATTCGCCCAGATAGCCTATATATTGAAATATGGTGCAAAAAAATACAACGGTATTGGATCAAAGACTATGAGCGGCACCAAGGTGTTTGCCCTTGCCGGGAAGGTGGCAAGAGGGGGATTGATTGAAGTTCCGATGGGAATAAGCCTGCGGGAGATCGTTGAAGATATTGGAGGGGGAGTAGCCGGTGACCGAAAATTCAAGGCTGTTCAGATCGGGGGACCTTCGGGTGGATGTATACCCGAATCCATGGCAGATATGGCGGTAGACCTGGAATCACTGACCGAGGCCGGGGCCATGATAGGCTCAGGAGGAATGGTGGTTCTGGATGATACTGATTGCATGGTTGATATGGCACGGTATTTTCTTTCATTCACTCAAAATGAGTCTTGCGGGAAATGTACTTTCTGCAGAATTGGAACAAGGCAGATGCTGGATATTCTTGAGGGACTTTGTTCGGGTGAGGGAAAAAAAGGAGATCTTGAGAAGCTGGAGGAATTGGCTGGACTGACTAAAAATGGGTCTGTGTGCGGACTGGGGAAGTCTGCTCCAAATCCGGTGCTGACCACACTCAGGTATTTCAGGGAGGAATACGAGGACCATCTTAAGGGGAAGTGTACAACGGGGAAATGTACCGGACTTATAAAATATTCCATTACGGATGAGTGCATAGGATGCACACTGTGTGCCCAGAGTTGTCCCACAGCAGCAATAGACTTCCTTCCCCACGAAAAACACGAAATACAGCAGGATAAATGCATCAAATGTGACGGCTGCAGGCAGGTCTGCCCGGTGGATGCAGTAATGGTACAATAATATGATCTCAATAACTATAGACGGTAAAAAACTCAAGGTACCCGAGGGTAGCTACATTTTGCAGGCTGCAAAAGATGCCGGGGCAGAGGTGCCGACTCTTTGTCATTATGAGGGACTGGATCACTATACTTCCTGTATGGTGTGCATGGTCAAAGATGCATCAACCGGTAAATTGCTGCCCTCATGTTCTGTTCTCTCTGAGGAGGGAATGGAAATTATCACCCTGGATGAAGATATTTTTGCATCAAGGAAGGCTGCTCTCGACCTGCTCCTGAGCGATCACCGCGGCGACTGTCAGGCTCCATGCCAGACAGCCTGTCCAGCCCACATGGATATTCCACTGATGAACCGGCTGCTTGCCGAAGGAAAAGTGGATGAGGCCCTCAGGATTGTAGATCAGGATATTCCCATCCCCTCGGTTCTTGGAAGGATTTGCAAGGCCCCATGCGAGGGAGCCTGCCGGCGAAAAACAATCGACGAACCCGTATCCGTTTGCCTGCTTAAGAGATATGCCGGAGATTTGGGTACGATTTCGTCCGGGGGTGACGGAACATCAACGGAGTCGGTTGGAACCGCGCCGTTAGCTGAGGAAACCAAAGCAGGAAAATCCGGGGGAAAGGTGGCTGTCATAGGTGCGGGTCCCGCGGGACTATCAGCGGCCTGCTACCTGAGACGTATGGGCTATAAGGTTGTCCTTTTTGACCGTAACGTAAAGGCCGGGGGATTGCTTTATTCTGCCCGGCCCGGAGAGGAACACTACGTGGAAGCACTGGAAAGAGAGGTCGGGCAGATACTGGATACAGGTATTGAATTCAAAGGAGGCAGCGAGATAGATAAAAACAAATTCCATGAAATTCTTGACAGTCATGATGTGGTAGTTCTTGCCACCGGAGAGATGGTGGAAGGGTCTGGCCACTGGAATATTGAACCCGGTAAATCCGGGATAAGTATCAATAAGGATACCTACCAGACCTCCAACGAAAAGATTTTTGCCATCGGCAATGCCATCAGGCCTGCGAGATCTGCAGTACGGGCTGTCGGACATGGCAAGGAGGTTGCAAGCTCTGTTGACCAGTTCTTAAACGGCCGTGAAGTATCCGGACATCCAAGGATGTTCAATTCAAAGTTCGGCAGACTGCTTGAAGAAGAATTTGCGGAATACCTTAAGGAGTCTGTGCCGGACAAACGCCGGGATCCCCAAAAAGGTGAACCTGCAGGATTCAGCCTGGATGAAGTGAAGCTTGAAGCATCCCGATGCATGCATTGTGATTGCAGGGACCAGGATACCTGCAAGCTCAGGATATTCTCAGATAAGTATAAGGCCGACCAGCGGAGATTCAAGCGGGAGATCCATATACCGGTCAGCAAGGTTTATGTACATGAGAGCATAATATATGAGCCATCCAAATGCATTAAATGCGGGATATGTGTCAGGCTAACGGAAAAAAAACGTGAAAAATATGGGTTTACATTTATCGGGAGGGGATTTGATGTGCAAATTGGCATCCCTTTTGATGAAAAGCTGGGGAAGGATTTAAGGGGACTGGCAATAGAGGTAGCCGAAGCCTGTCCCACAGGAGCATTGTCAAAAAATAAAGGTTAATGAGATATTTAATTATCCAACTACTGCTTGTAATTCTTTTTCAGTCTCTCCAGGGGCAGAAAAATGAAGATTGGTACATATTTCGGGGTGACCCGGCCCTGACCGGGGTCAGTAAATTACAATTGCCCGGAAATCCGAAACTACTCTGGTCTTACGATACAGGGGATGAAATCCGGTCGGCCCCCGTGACTTCTCGGGGTTATGTCGTGGCAGGTTCTATGAACGGAATTCTTTTTTGTATTGATAAAACCGGAATCCTGAAGTGGAAATTTGAAACTGAAAATGGAATTGAGGCTCCGGCAGTAATTTATAAAGGGTCTGTTTTTGTCGGGAACTTCGACGGATCAATGTACTGTCTTGATCTTGAAACCGGGAAACAAAAATGGATTTTTCAGGCTGAGAACCAGATCTCAGGATCTCCCAATATCTGGGAATCCGGCGGAAAGGCTTTTCTTGTGTTTGGAAGCTACGATTATTTCCTCTATTGTCTGGACGCGGAAACAGGAAAGCTGGCCTGGAAATATGAAACGGACAATTTTATTAATGGGTCTGCAGCTGTATATAATGGAACAGCGATTTTCGGAGGATGTGACGGTTTCCTGCATGTGGTTGATCTGAAAACAGGAGAGTCCAGGCAGAAGATTGATGTGGCAACTTACATAGCAAGTTCCGCCGGGGTTTCGGAAAACAAGGCCTATGTGGGTGATCACGATGGAAGGTTTTCATGTGTGGATCTTGCAAAGGGTGAGGTTTTATGGGTCTGGAAAAACGAAAATGTCCATCTTCCCTTCATGGCTTCCCCTGCGGTAACATCCGTGGTGGCGATCATTGGCAATGAGGACAGGAATATATATTGTATTGACAAAAAATCCGGGGAGCTGAAATGGAAGTTCAATACCGGATCAAGGGTCCATGCTTCGGTTGTAATTGCCGGGAACAATGTCCTGACTGCAAATATGAGGGGAGATCTTCATATTCTTGATATCAGCGACGGATCTTCTCGCTGGACCTATGAACTCGGAAGTATGATCGTTGGGAATCCGGCAATTGCCAAGGGCAGATTCTTTGTAGCTGCTTCAGATGGTTATCTTTACTGCTTTGGCGAATGAATATACTCTACATTATACCCGGCTCCGGTAACAATTTCTATTGCGGTAACTGCCTGCGTGACAGCAAATATGTCTCAGCCATCAGGGATCTGGGACACAGTGTCATAAAAGTTCCTATGTATCTCCCACTGTTCTCTGATGAAAAGGATCGCAAGGATACTCCCTTGTTTTATAGCGCCATAAGCATTTACATGAAGCAGATGTATCCCTTTCTGAGAAAGGCTCCGCCATGGTTTGACAGGCTTTTGGGATCAAAGCCCCTTCTGGGAATTGCCGCAAAAATGGCCGGTTCTACCAGGGCTAAGGGACTCGGTGAATTAACCGTTTCCATGCTTATGGGAGAACATGGGATCCAGAGCAGGGAGCTTGACGAAATGGTCGACTGGATTGCAGAACATTCCAAGCCGGATGTGATCCATCTTTCAAATGCATTGCTGCTGGGACTTGCAGGAAGGATACGTGAAAATATACAGGTTCCGATTGTATGTTCGCTTCAGGATGAGGATATTTGGGTCGATGTACTGAAGCCTGAATTCCGGGACAGGGCATGGGATCTGATGAGGGAAGATTCAAAAAATGTGGATTCATTTATTGCTGTAAGTGACTTCTATGGAGCCCTGATGCAGAAGAAGATGAACATTTCGGAGGAGAAGATTGAGAGCATCCATCTTGGGGTCAGCCTGGATGATTATGATACTCCTGATCCGGTTTCAAAGCCAAGGGCAATTGGATATATTTCAAGGCTGAATCACGAGAATGGTTTTGACATCCTTGTAGATGCATTTATACTGCTTCGGAAGAGAAAAGGCTATGAAGATATAATGCTTGTTGTTACGGGAGGATCGACCGGTGATGATGCCAAATATATCAAACAGAACAAACGCAGACTCGCAAAAGCAGGCATTCTGCAGGATGTTGATTTCCATGATGAATTCATCGATCAGGGCCGGATTGATTTTTTCAATAAAATATCTGTTCTATCTGTTCCGGTCAGACTTGGAGAAGCATTCGGACTTTACCTGATCGAATCAATGGCTGCAGGGGTTCCGGTGGTCCAGCCTGCATTGGGAGCTTTTCCGGAGATTGTGGGACTTTCGGATGGGGGACTGATTTACCAGAACAATACCCCGGCTGAACTTGCCGATACTCTTGCAAAAATCCTTGACGATAAAGAAATGTTGCAGCAAAAGAGCCGGAACGCACGCAAGGGTGCCGAAGATCATTTCAATATTAAGGTGCAGGCGGGTGAATTGACAGACCACTATTTAAGAATAACTGCAACGAAATGAACAATAGTCCTGAGAAGAATAGAGCTGCCGAAACGAATGTCGGGGAGGTATTAATCGATGCGAGAAACCTGTCCAAATCTTACCGCAGGGAGGAGGCAGACAGAAAACAGGTGGTTCTGCAAGATATTTCATTTACTATTGAAAAGGGATCAGGCATCGCCATCACCGGTCCCTCAGGCTCCGGCAAAACTACCCTCCTGAACCAGCTTGGATCACTTGACCGTCCGGATGAGGGTGAAATATATTTTCAGGGAAGGGACATCCTTCAATTGTCAGGAAAAGAGCTGGATCAGTTCAGGAACACATCGCTTGGATTTGTATTCCAGCAGCATCACCTTCTTCCCCAGTTCAGCCTGATGGAAAATGTCATGATTCCTACGTTGCCCGGAAAGTCAGACCAGGATGCTATCCATAGAGCTGAAGAACTTGTCAGGAAAGTCGGACTCTGGGATCACCGGGATAAGTATCCCCATGAACTCTCCGGGGGAGAATGCCAGCGCACTGCAGTTGTCAGGTCCCTCATAAATAACCCCGAAATAATCCTGGCAGATGAACCCACAGGTTCCCTTGACCATGAGAACTCCATCCAGTTGTTTGACCTGCTCCTCAGGTTCAATAAAGAATACGGGGTAACCCTCGTTGTAGTCACTCATTCAAACGAGCTGGCCCTGAAACTTGATAAAACATACAGCCTGCTCAACGGAAATCTTGAATTGATCCGGGAAACATGACAGCCTTTTATTTTGCAGTAAGAACATTTCTTTTCTTCCTGCGCCAGAATATCACGGTGGCCATGGGAGTAGCGATCAGTACTGCGGTGCTTGTCGGGGGACTAATCATCGGAGATTCAGTTACCCATAGCCTGGAAGAAGGAACTGCACTCAGGCTGGGGACTACACAGATAGCAATCTCAGGTAATGACAGGATATTTACTACCCATTTTGCAGCTGTACTGGAGGATGATCTGGGCGTTGATTGTACCCCTGTACTGCTGCTGGAAGGATCCGCTACTGCTGATGGTGGACGATTGAGAACAAACCGGATCCGGGTGAATGGGGTAGATAGTCGATTTGAAAGACTCACAGATGAACCATCCACTTTCGGAGATCTGGAAGGGAATGAGGTTATAATCAGCGAAAACCTGGCCGCCCGGCTGGAATTGAAGGAGGGAGATTTATTCGTATTGAGGGTCCGGAAAGCAAGTGTTTTTCCAATGAATACTCCCTTTGTATCATCTGATAACACCACGGTCTCAATCCGGGTCAGTGTAAAATCCATCGCCACTGCAACAGAACTCGGACGTTTCAATATAAGGATCTCCCAGACTGCACCCTACAATGTTTTTATCAACCTTGATCATCTGAACAGGGCAATGGATCTGGAAGAAAGAGCAAACCTAATCCTCGTGAGCGGAGAGGAGGCGCCTGGGGAGGATCTGTTAAAAGATGCCATGAGGAGGTCATGGGGTCCTGATGACGGGGGACTTAAAATTCAGAAACTACAAGGGAAAGACATTGTAGAAATCAAATCTGAACGGGTTTTTATAGATCCTGCAATTGTTGATCTTTTTGAGGAGGCAGATCTTGAAAAAAAATTCATACTCACCTATTTTGTCAATGGTTTCCGTTACCGGGAAAAGGAAACACCGTATTCATTTGTTTCCACACTTGATGGAATAGAAAGTCAGGGAATTCGTGTCAATGAATGGCTGGCGAGTGACCTGGGAATAAAAATAGGAGATACGCTTCATGTGGACTATTTTGTCCCGGGTCCCCTAAGAAACCTGGAAGAACACAGCATTAAACTGCGTGTAGAAAGTGTCATGGCCATACAGGGAGATTTTGCCGATGAAAACCTGGTGCCTGATCTTCCGGGACTCTCAGATGCGGGACATTGCCGGGAGTGGGAAGCAGGAATACCCATTGATCTTGATAAGATCAGGACAAAGGATGAAGACTACTGGAACCGTTACAGGGGAACACCAAAGGCCTTTGTTTCACCCGAAACTGCTGAACTGCTCTGGAAAAACAGGTTTGGCGATTATACCTCAATTCGATTTCCCGGTGATGAATCCACTAAAGAAAATATTGAAAGCCTGGTATGGGAGAAACTGGATCCTGCTGACCTGGGTGTCAGCATGGAGAATGTCCGGGAGCTTGGCTTCAATGCTGCCCGGGGCGGGGTTGATTTCAGCCAGTTATTTCTCTCTCTAAGTTTCTTTGTACTCATCTCGGCAATGATACTGACACTTCTGCTTTTCCGCCTGAACCTTCATGTAAGAATTGCCCAGGCCGGAACATTAAAGGCGATGGGTTATTCAACAAAACTTATCCGTCGGATATTTCTTGCCGAGGGTGCATTTACCGCTCTGGCAGGGGGTATTCCGGGAATATTCCTGGCCATACTTTTTACCGGGGGCGTATTCCGCATGCTGGAATCCCTCTGGTCTGATATAGTAAGAACAAGCATTCTGGAAATATCAATTCAGCCGATGACCCTGATTACAGGCTATCTTATTTCAGTACTTGTTTCCTGGCTGGGGATCTACCTGATCCTGAACCGGCATCTTCAAAAATCACCTGTTCAGATCCGGCAGAGTCCCTGGAGAACCACCTCCGGCAAGAAATCAATTTTCTCGGTTATTGGTGCAACTGTGAGCCTTGTTGGGGGACTGGCCATAATTGTTTTCAATGTACAGGATATAAGTCCCTCAAAAAGTACAGCCTTTATGACAGCGGGTGTATTAATCCTGATATCCCTGGTTTTATTTATGGACCTGTATTTCCAGGGACTGGCTTCAAAAGGCAGCAGTGATCTTACATTTCAAAAGCTGATTCTTAAAAATGCAGGAAGAAACAGGCAGAGGAGATTTGCCATCATCCTTCTTTTTGCCCTGGGCACATTTACAGTAGTGCTGACCGGATCTAACCGGAAAGATTCAGGGAGTTCTTCTGAAGATTTGTCCAGCGGCACCGGCGGATTTGGGTATTATGCCGAGTCCACCATCCCCATTCTTTTCGATCTGAACAATTCAGGAGCCAGGATGGAGGCGGGAATAGAAGGGAAATATACATTTATCCAGTTCCGTAAAAACGATGGTGACGATGCAAGCTGTCTTAACCTTAACAGGGTAATCAGTCCTGTCCTGCTGGGTGTAAACCCGTCCGGACTTGAAGGAAGGTTTCGTTTTGTTTCAGGAACAGAGGATCTGGAATCCGGGAATCCATGGAAATCTCTTGAGAGGGTTTTACCGGGCGGAGTGATCCCTGCCATAGCCGACCAGACAGTAATTCAATGGGGACTCGGAAAGAAGGT